>ENA-UEPS01001295-UEPS01001295.1-human-gut-metagenome-genome-assembly--contig:-NODE-1295-length-14350-cov-36.024452_pt1 | contig 14350 bp, 8 predicted proteins | sample MGYA00242904_ERZ507924 | MGnify/ENA primary metagenome ERZ507924 (study PRJEB26167, sample SAMN06115422) | human gut metagenome | host: Homo sapiens | place: China:Sichuan | collected 2014-10-16...
CGTTTTTGACAACATTTCAATGACCTCTTTAGTGTTTCCGAACCAGCTTTTGCCGGTTCTATTGTTTAACTTTTAATCTTTCGGTAAAAATTTACCGAAGTATTGATCAATAATTGAAAAACACTTTATTTCATCGTGTAAATTTTTTAGTTTACCTCTAACATAAGTAATAATCTTAGATTTTGCTAAAGCTCTGATTGTAATAAATATAACGGCTATAAAGTTGAAAGATAGTTCCATTCAAAATCTTATATTTATTAGTCTTAGACATTTTAAGAACATTGATTTGGGCGATGTATCTTTCTCTTTTTGTAAACGTTATATCATACTTTTTAAAATCAGACAAAGGATATTTGTTTCTTGAATTTTTTTGTTGATTGGGGATTCGGGTATATAAGTAAACGGCGAAAAGGTTGGGATAATGTTTTTAATGGGAAATGATAGGTAAAATCAGGATAGAGATTATGTTAATATAAATTGAGATAGTAATGTCATTGGGTTATAGCTCAATATCTTATAAACCAATGGAAACAAGGAAGTATATCTAATTAATGAAGCGTTTAGGAGTAGTGTACAGAAATTTTGTTTATTGATAACTTTATTTGGATGATAAGAATGCTATGAGAAAAGGAATGTTATTGTTCGGATTTTTGGGAATATTTTGCTGTTGTTCTAATGTACAGGGAAGATCTCTTGATGTCCAATCTCCTGATGGAAAACTTAAGGTTGTAATCGATTTGAAAGAGAAAATATATTATTCTGTGATTTCTCAAAATGATACAATTCTTAAAGATTGTACATTGTCTATGACTTTATCAGATGATGTTTTAGGGGCAAAACCAAGTCTTCAAAATATAAAGAGGGGAAAGATTGATAAAGAAGTACTGCGTCCTATCCCATTAAAAAATGCATTAGTCCGGAATCATTGTAATACTCTTCGTATGAATATGAAGGGTAATTATTCTGTTGAGTTTAGAGCTTATGATAATGGAATTGCTTATCGTTTTGTAACTGATAGAAAAAATGAGCTTGAGATATTAGACGAAGAATTTACTATCCATTTCCCGACTAATTATTGGGCTCATTTGTCTAAGACTTCAGGATTTAAGACTTCATATGAAAATCCATATTCTCATTTGAATACAATGGATTATAAGTCGTCTGATGAAATGAGTTATTTCCCGGTTTTATTAGAGAGTCCGCAGGGATATAATATATTGATTTCGGAGGCTGATTTAGATGATTATCCTTGTATGTTTGTGAAGGGGACAGATAAGAATGGATTGACTGCTGTTTTTCCGAAATGCCCTTTGGAGTTTGGAGATGACGGAGATCGTAGCGTAAAGATTCTTAAAGAAGCTAATTACATCGCTAAGACAGAAGGAAAGCGAACTTTTCCGTGGCGTTTCTTTATGATTTCTTCCGATGATAAAGATATTTTGAGTAATGAAATGGTTTATAACTTGTCTTCTCCTTGTGAATTGGAAGATTATAGTTGGGTAAAACCAGGACAAGTAAGTTGGGAATGGTGGAATGGAGCTACTCCTTATGGTCCTGATGTAAATTTTGTATCCGGTTTTAATATGGATACCTATAAATACTTTATTGATTTCGCAGCTAAGTATCATATCCCTTATATATTGATGGATGAAGGATGGGCTTTGAGTACACGTGATCCTTATACTCCTAATCCTCAAGTTAATGTACATGAAATAATCCGTTATGGAAAAGAAAAAGGAGTTGGAGTCTTGTTGTGGCTTACTTGGCTTACTGTTGAGAACCATTTTGATGTGTTTAAAACTTTTTCTGATTGGGGAGTAGCAGGTATTAAGATTGATTTTATGGATCGTAGTGATCAGTGGATGGTCAATTATTATGAACGGGTAGCAAAAGAAGCCGCAAAATATCATTTGTTGATTGATTTCCATGGTTCATTCAAACCAGCAGGATTGGAGTATCGTTATCCTAATATTTTGTCTTATGAAGGTGTTCGCGGAATGGAACAAATGGGGGGATGTTATCCAGATAATAGTTTGTACTTACCTTTCATGCGAAATGCTGTAGGTCCAATGGATTATACACCTGGAGCCATGATCAGTATGCAACCTGAAGTCTATAGAGCAGACCGCCCGAATGCAGCTAGTATCGGAACTCGTGCTTATCAACTTGCTCTTTATGTCGTATTCGAAAGTGGGGTTCAAATGCTGGCTGATAATCCAACTCTATACTATCGCAATCCTGATTGTACAGATTTTATAACAAAAGTACCTGTTACATGGGATGAAACGAAAATATTAGATGCTAAGATTGGTGAATATGTAGTACTAGCCAGACGAAAGGGTGATAAATGGTTTATTGGTGCAATCTGTAACGGAAAGGAAGCTTCACGTAGATTTACTTTATCTTTTGACTTTTTGGATAAAGATAGAACTTACCGTATGACTTCATTTGAGGATGGTATTAATGCTGATAGACAAGCAATGGATTATCGCAAAAAAGAACATCAGGTTAATTCTTCTGATAAATTAAATATTAAATTGGTACGTAATGGGGGATGGGCAGCTGTTGTAGAGTAAATTTTATATAATAAAGTGTTATGAGAACAAAACTATTGGTAAAATATTTAGGTATAGGAATTGTTTCCTTTAGTTTAACGTGTACGCATATAAATGCACAGGATCGAGATTTTGGTGGCTTAAATCGTTATGCTCAAGAGAATAAAGATATAACTATTTCTCACAAAACTGTAAAAGTTGTTTTTATGGGGAATTCTATAACAGAGGGTTGGGTGAATACCCACCCTGCTTTCTTTACAGATAATGGATATGTGGGACGTGGTATTAGTGGGCAGACCTCATATCAGTTCTTGTTGCGTTTTCGTGAAGATGTTATAAAGCTATCTCCGTCATTGGTCGTTATTAATGCGGGTACTAATGATGTTGCAGAGAACACATGTGCTTATAATGAAGAGTATACTTTTGGAAATATAATATCTATGGTAGAACTGGCTGAGGCACATAAAATAAAGGTTATACTAACTTCGACGTTGCCGGCTGCTGCTTTTGGCTGGAATCCAGCGATTAAAGATGCGCAAAAGAAAATAGCTTCTCTTAATGCACGAATCAAAAAATATGCCTATCAACATAAGATACCTTATGTAGATTATTACGGAAAAATGGTTTATGGAGAAAATGGAGCTCTTAATCCTAAATATACAAAAGATGGTGTTCACCCTACTGCCGAAGGATATATAGTTATGGAAACATTAATAAAAGAAGCCATTGATAAAGTTTTATAATTAATGGTGATTTTGAAAACTGTCATGTTGATAAAGTATGGCAGAAGGAGTTTTCAGTGGGGGTTGATAATATAATTGAATGTATTCACTTACATTGCATTGGCATTAGGTGGTTAATAGAATATTTAGATGTACAATCTTCAATAGGTATGAAAAAATAGAAAATAAAATGAAAAATGAACTTTTAATATCAATCATATCTCTCATACTTTTTACAAGCTGTGAGAGTCAGAATAAACTGACAGAGTATGTTAATCCTTTATTGGGAAGTGCTACATTATGGGAAAAGGAAGATTTGGGCTATGTACGTAAGAAAGCAACGAGAACTTGGGGAGCAGAAACATTTCCTGGAGCAACGCTACCTAATGCAATGGTGCAGTTGAGTCCTGTAACTCAATATCGGAGTGGTGCTGGTTATCAGTATGAAGATAGTGTTATTTATGGATTTTCTCATACTAATAAAGGACATTGGAACTTATTGCACGTTCCAATGATGCCTGTTGTTGGAGAAATTAGTCCAAGTAATTACTGTTCACATTTTGGCCATCAGAAAGAGACTGCACGTCCCGGGTATTATCAGGTTTATTTGGATAGATACAATGTAAATGTTGAACTTACAAGTACGTTGCGTTGTGCTTATCATAAGTATACTTTTCGTAAAAAAGATGCAAAGTCTGTATTAGTGGATATTCGTCGTTCAAATAACACTGTTACAGAATGGCATATCGAAAAATCAGGGGATAAGGTTTTTACAGGATATCAGGCTGGAGAAGGTAAAATCTTTTTTTATGCGACGACCAATTATGTAATCGATGACGTCGTAATGAAGAAAGACGGGCATCATGAAGTCGCTTTGGTCAATTTTGTCAATAGCAAAGATAGCAAACCATTGGAAATGAAAATCGGATTTTCATTTGTTAGTGTTGAGAATGCAAAAATGAATTTTGAGCATGAAATGCTTCATAAAGACTTCGCGCAAGTTGCTTGTGAAGCAGATGAAGTTTGGGAAAAGCTTTTGTCTAAAATACAAGTGTCAGGGGGAACGGAACGTGAAAAAAGCTTATTTTATTCTTGCTTGTATCATGCTTTTAAATGGCCGGCTTTACGAAGTGATGTAAATTTTGAATATACTGATATTAAAGGGAATGTGGTAAATAATGGATTTCATTATTATACCAATCCATCATTTTGGGATGACTATCGTAATAAGTTGACTTTGTTGGGAATGTTATCACCTGAGGTGACAATTGATGTCATTAAGTCAATTATCGATAAAGGAGAAAAGAGTAACGGATATATGCCAACATTTTTTCATGGAGATCATGCCTCTACTTTTATTGCGGGAAGCTGGTTACGTGGATTACGTGACTTTGATTTACAAAGGGCATATAACCTGATTTTGAAAAATGCTACGGTTCCAGGTAAAGGAGGACGACCTTATTTGGATGAATATATAAAACGTGGATGGATTGCAGAAAAAGATACGGTAAATGTTCCTACGCAAGATGAATATAAAGGTGCTGTAACAAAGACTGTAGAGTATGCTTATGATGATTATGCTGTAGCTTTGGTTGCTAAAGAATTAGGTGATAAGGAGAATTATGATGTGTTGATAAAACGTGCTAATAATTATAAAACTCTTTTCGATCCGGGTACAGGTTTCTGGCGTGGTAAAATTGAAGATGGAAGTTGGATTGCAGATTTTGATCCATATTATCCTTATTATCAGTACATGTACCGTGAAGCGAATGCCTGGAATGCGCTTTTCTTTGCTCCCCATGATCCTGAAGGAATGATTAAGCTCTATCCTAATAATAAGGCAGTTGAGAATAAATTGGATTCTCTTTTTACAGAGCCTTGGCATGGGTATGAAGTTGATAATATGACTGGATTTATTGGAAACTATTGTCATGGAAATCAGCCAGGACATAGTATTCCTTACACTTATTATTTTATCGGGAAGCAAGAAAAATCACAAGCGGTACTTGATTCTCTGATGGGGCACTATTATGATATGGGTAAGGATAAATTGGCATATGCTGGTATGGATGATGCTGGTGAAATGTCGTCATGGTATGTATTTAATGCCATTGGGCTTTATACATACTCTCCTGCAGATCCAGAATATATCGTTACAGTTCCATTATTTGATAAGGTTACGTTTTATTTAAAGGATAAACCTTTTACTATTGTGAAGCAAGGACATGGAAGAAAAATCCGTCAGATAACTTATGATAATGAGGTCGTTGATGGATATTTTGTATCTCACGGACAGTTGCAAAAGGGAAAGAAACTTGTCATTACAGTTGATTAAAATTTATAAGGAAGCTAGTTATGAAAAAAACTTTAACGATTCTGTTTATGTTATGTTGTGTCTTTGGAGTATTTGCTCAGAAAGATATAACTTATTGGAATAAAATGGCTAATGGTACTTCAGAAGCACTTATCAAACATTTTTGGGGAGCTAGTTTTGAGGGCTACGAAAAACGCTATTATTTTAATTATGGTAGCGATCTTTCTGATATGTCAACAAATAACTATTGGCCACAGGCACATGCAATGGATGTTCTGGTGGATGCGTATATGCGTACTGGTAAATCGTATTATAAAGAACTTTTTCCTTTGTGGTGGGAAGGTATGCCCAAATATAATTTTGCCGGAAAAATGAATCCCAAAGATCCTTGGTGGAATGTTTTTGTTGATGATATGGAATGGATCGTATTAGCACAAATAAGAATGTTTGAAAGTACAGGGGAGAAAAAATATATAGAGAAAGCGAGGCAAGTATATGATGATTGGATTTGGCCTACATGGGGACCGGAAGATGAAGCTCCCTGGTTTGGTGGAATTACTTGGAAGACGGATGTCGCAAAATCAAAGAATGCTTGCTCTAATGGACCGGCTGCATTAATTGCTGCTCGTCTTTACTCTTTTTACGATCAGGCTCAATTTAGCGATGGCAAGATTAAAAATGCCTACTTAAATGAAGCTATCAAAATTTATATTTGGGAGAAAAACTACTTATTTGATCGTAAAACAGGAGCTGTTTATGATAATATTAATGGAAAGGGTGAAATTCAGAGAAACTGGATATTTACTTATAACATTGGAACCTTTTTAGGAGCTGCCCATGAGCTTTATAAAATAACAGGTGATAAGCAGTATTTAGATGACGCAGTAAAGGCTGCCAATTTTGTTGTAGAACAATTATCACAAAATGAAGGTTTGTTGCCTGATGCTGTAAGTGGCGATGGAGGATTGTTTCATGGAATCTTTTTCCGTTATTTTGTTAAGCTGATCAATGATCACTCTGTAGATTATTCAGATAGAAAGAAGTTTCATGAGTATATCACTCGCTGTGCCACTGTAATGGCTACTCAAGGAATTAATCCCAACACCATGTTATATGGAGGGCGTTGGAGAAAGGCTCCTGCAGATAATGAAAAAGTAGGGCTAACTCCTCATTTAACAGGATGTATGTTGATGGAAGCGATGTGTGTCCTACAACCTTTATGATTTTCTTTAAAGTGGAATGTTTAGGCAGTATAGTTCATATTGCCTAAATGTTTGTTATACGAATACCTATAATTAGATGAAATCATGATATTTAATTTATCATTTAAATGAGTATTCATAATGATGTAAGCAATAGTAATATGGTAAATTTAAAGATAGTTGGAGTTTTAGGAATGTTATGTTTTACGGGATGGTTATCTGCCCATAACGTGAAAATGGAAAAGGAAGTAATAGTCGGTGATGGTATTGCTAAATTTGTTCCAAAAGGTTTCAATCTGAGTCAAATGCCTTCTTTTGCCTTAAAAGCAGAGCCTCAGGAAAAAGGTATGTTACCTTCAAATTGGCAGCTTTATCCTATAATGGAAAAGAAAAAAGGACATGCTAGTGCCTATTTGGACGTACCTCAAGGTACTAGTCTTTATGGTGGCGGTGAGGTTACAGGGCCGTTGTTGCGAAACGGACAAAGTATCAAATTGTGGAATACAGATTCAGGTGCATATAGTGTTGATAATGGAAAACGCTTGTATCAGTCACATCCTTGGGTAATGGGAGTTCGTCCGGATGGAACTTCTTTTGGAATTTTATTTGATACACCTTATAAAGCGAAACTGACAACTACCGATGAACGTATTAATTTCGAAACAGAAGGTGAACTATTTCGTATATTTGTAATAGACAGAGAGTCTCCGCAGGCGGTTATAAAAGGCTTGGCCGAACTTATCGGTACTATGCCTATGGTTCCACGGTGGGCTTTAGGATATCAGCAGTGCCGATTCTCTTATACACCAGCCAGTCGTGTAATTGAGGTTGCAGATACTTTCCGTATTAAGCGTATTCCTTGTGATGTGATATGGATGGATATTGATTATATGGATGGTTATCGTATTTTTACATTTAATCCTCAGACATTTCCAGATCCAGCGGCTTTGAATAGAGATCTTCATATACGTGGATTTCATTCAGCATGGATGATAGACCTGGGGGCTAAAGTTGATTCTACTTATTTTGTCTATAAGTCGGGAACAGCAAATGATGTATGGGTTAAAACAGCACAAGGAAAGGAATTCCATGGAGATGCTTGGCCAGGTGCATGCGCTTTTCCTGATTTTACTCAGCCTAAAACAGTGCGTTGGTGGGCTGATTTATATAAGGACTTTTTGGATAAGGGAGTTGATGGAGTTTGGAATGATGTGAATGAACCTCAGATAAGTAATACTCCTACAGGAACTATGCCTGAAGATAACAAACATTTAGGAGGTGACAAGATTCCGGCTGGACCTCATTTGAAATATCATAATGTGTACGGTTATCTTATGGTTAAGGCATCTCGGGAGGGGATTATGAAAGCGCGTCCGCAAAATCGTCCTTTTATTTTAACGCGTTCAAATTTTTTGGGTGGACAACGATTTGCTGCTACTTGGACGGGAGATAATGCTTCCTGGGTAAGTCATATGACTATGTCTGTTCCCATGATTCTTACTTTAGGATTATCTGGTCAGCCATTTAGTGGGGCAGATGTTGGTGGCTTCTTGTTTAATCCTGATGCAGACTTGTTTGGTCGTTGGATGGCTTTAGGAGCTTTTTATCCTTTTTCTCGAGGGCATGCTTGTGCTGGTACTATTAATAAAGAGCCTTGGGCATTCGGACAAAAAGTAGAGGATGTATCACGTATGGCGTTAGAACGTCGTTATGTTTTGTTGCCTTATTATTATACGTTGCTTTATGAGGCCTCAGAAACTGGAATGCCTATTATGCGTCCTGTTTTTTTTGCAGATCCTAAGGATACTTTACTTCGTGCAGAAGAACAGGCATTTCTTATTGGAGAAAATTTACTGGTTGTCCCAGAATGGGCTCAGAATCCAGCTTTACCTAAAGGTATTTGGAGAAACCTGTCTTTGATTCCAGGTGATGATAAGGATTCATATCAGGCTAAATTAAAAATTCGTGGTGGCGCTATTATTCCGACAGGAAAAATTATACAGAATACGAATGAAAAATCGCTTGATCCATTGACTTTATTAGTTTGCTTGGATGAAAAAGGTGAAGCCCATGGTACTCTTTATTGGGATGAAGGGGATAATTGGTCGTTTAAAGATGGCAATTATAGCTTTCAGCATTTTACCGCTATTCGTACTGCTGATAATAAAGTGCAAGTTAAAATAACCCAAAAGAAAGGTAAGTATATCACAGAAAACAATGATATGGCTATTGTGAAGATTATTACAGATAAAGGCATATATCAAGCTAGTGGTAATTTAGTTGAAGGAATAGAAGTACAATTGTAATAACAAATAAAACAATTCTTATGAAAACTAGATTTTATTGCATACTTGTATTATTAGCATGTTCCATTACTCTTTATGCACAAGGTTATCAATGGGAAAAAGCTATTTCTTACCGTGAAGGGAAGCAAAATGCATATATGAAGCAAAAATGTTTGCTTGATGTATATTATCCGACTGATAAGAAGGATTTTCCCACCGTTGTTTGGTTTCATGGTGGAGGATTGACCGGCGGAGACCGTGAAATTCCACGTGAATTGCGTGAGCAAGGAATTGCTGTTGTGGGTGTGAGTTATCGCTTATGTGCCGGGAATAAAGATCCTAAGGCAATTAATGCTGATGTAACAACTGATGATGCGGTAGATGATGCAGCTGCAGCCACTGCATGGGTAGTAAAGAATATAGCCCGTTATGGAGGAAATCCTTCGAAAATATATTTAGCAGGACATTCTGCGGGAGGTTATTTAGTCAGTATGATTGGACTGGATAAAAGTCGGTTGGCTAAATATGGAGTAGATGCTGATAGCTTTGCTGCTCTTATTCCTTTTAGCGGACAAGCTATTACTCATTTCCAGAATAGACGTGATAGGGGAATTTCTGATTATCAGCCTTTAATTGATGAGCATGCTCCGTTATACTATGTACGTAAAGATTGTCCCCCTATCTTGCTGATATGTGGTGACCGTGAACGGGAGATGCTGGGACGTTATGAAGAAAATGCTTATATGTGGCGTATGCTTAAGATTATAGGTCATCCAGCTGCATATCTTTATGAACTACAGGGGTTTGACCATGGAACGATGTCACACCCTGCTCATTCTATATTATTAGAGTATATTCGTAACAGAGAAAAGGAAGTAGATAAATAGATTGGTAGGTATGGAGTGTCTCAATAGTTACATTACTCCATACCTATTGTATTATGTATTCTATAGAAGAATAAGGGAAAGATCAAAATAGTTTGATTCACTAATCTTTTTCACATGATAAATTGCAGATAAATGATTACTGAAAGATAAAAAACTGAAGTGGATGATCTGAATTAATTTTATTTGATATGAATGCAAATATTATATATCTCTTTCAATGCAATTTGTTATTTTCTATACCTTTGTACTTGAATATTGATTAAAAAATATACTATGATAAATGCTGTTATGAAATTTATAGGAGGATTGTTTTTTTTTCTGGTATGTGTAATAAATTCATTATCAGCTTATAATTTAAGGCAGGTTACTAATTCAGAAGGTCTTACCAGTAGTGCTGTACTTTCTTTACTGCAAGATAGTAATGGCTTTTTATGGATGGGGACTTGTGATGGAGTGAATATATATGATGGCACAAAAGCATATAGTTGGAATGGTTGGGGGCAATTGAACTTATCTGGGTACATCATAGAAGAAATATTAGAAACTCATGATGGAGTAATTTGGGTACAGACAAACTATGGTTTGAGTAAAGTTGATAAAGAAAAACGCCTTGTTGTTGATTATCCCCAGTTTAAGGGTAGTTATATGATGGTCAAGAATGAACTAGGGAATCTGTTCTTCTTCTCAAGTAGTAATTTGTTATACGCTTTTAATGAAAAAAAACAAGAGTTTTATAGACTTCCTATAGGAACTTTGGATAGGGAAGATATTGTTAATCTTTATGTGAATGAACATTATCTAATTATTTTCCTAAAAAACGAGATTATATATTATCAAATGAAACATTCTCCGGAAGGAGAATATACCCTCTCTACAATAAACACTAGTGAAAAAACAGAGGTACGTTATGGCTTTGGAGATAAAAATCAGGTTTATTGGTTAGATAAAGATTATAATTTATTTGGATATAGTTTGGATAAGCCTGTAAAAAAGCTTATTTGTAACTGGAAAGAGGCATTGGATGGAAGAGGAACCATTGTAGATATACTTCGTGATGGAACATCTTTTTTTGTTGCATTTCAAACAAATGGTTTATTGAAGATTTCTTTGCAGGCAAATGATAAGTATACGGTAGATGATTTAGGCATAAAGTCTGGAGTATTTCGGATCTTAAAAGATCGTTTTCAAGATATTGTGTGGATTGCGACAGACGGTCAAGGCGTATATATTTATTCTGAGGGGAAGTATTCAATTTCATCGGTAACCTATCAAGATCTAAATCAAAGTATAGGTAAGCCGGTTCGGTCTATTTTTTGGGATAATGAAGGTACATTATGGTTAGGTACTAAAGGGGAGGGAATTCTTAAAATTTATGATTTTTCTCCTCTGAAGCATAATATGAACTATAGGACAGAACTGATAAATTCTCAAGAAGGTGGATTAATAAATAATTCTGTATATGCATTTGCAAAAAGTTGCAGACCTATGTTTTGGATAGGACATGATGCTGGTCTCAGTTATTATTCATATCGCGATAGAAAAATCAGGAGTGTTTATTCGCCAGAAAAGATCAATTACGTGCATGCCATATATGAAGAGAATGATTCGATTCTTTGGATAGCTACCGTTGGGACAGGAGTTATTCGTGCACGTATTGAAGACAGATCTGGCGTTCCATATATTCATTCTTTAAAACGCTATACCATTGATAGTGGAAATTTTTCTTCAAATTATTTCTTTACTCTATTTGCTGATAGTAGTCATGATAATATTTGGTTTGGTAATCGAGGATATGGACTCTTTCATATAGAAGGCGATAGTTTAGCTGCCATGCCTTTAAAAAATGAATATTCAAGTAGAGTTGTGAATGATATCTTTTCGATAATTCGTGACGAAGATATTTTCTGGCTTGGTACAGGAGCAGGACTGATTAAAAAGTTACATGATGAAGAAATGCATTTTAATCAGCAGGATGGATTTATTAATAGTACAATTCATTCAATGCTTCTAGACGAAAATAAAAGATTATGGATTGCAACCAATGGAGGACTTATCAGCTTTAATGTGCTGAATAATAAATTTCAGAATTATGGAAAAGGTAGTGGGCTGGAAATACTAGAATTTAGTGACGGAGCTTCATTCTGTCAAGACAATACCTTATTTTTTGGAGGTATTAATGGTTTTATTACTATAACTAATAACGAAATGTATGTTTCTGATAAGGCAGCTGTAAAACCTCCATTACGCTTTACAAACATTGATATTTTAGGTGAACAGGGTATGTGTGTTGATGTACAGAGTTGGGGAGATAAACCTTCTCTGTCATTAGAGTCTGATCAGAACAATTTTGCGATATCTTTTCTTGCGTTAGATTATGTAAATCCAACTAACTATAGTTATCAGTATCGTTTGAATGAGAAAACGGAATGGATAGATAATGGAACGAATAACAGTATCTCTTTTACTCAGATGAATTATGGAGATTATCTTCTTGAAGTTCGTTATAAGAATCAGACAACAGGGGAGTTTAGTCCTGTTTATTCTGTGCATATAACTATTGCTTCCCCCTGGTATTTAAGTACGTTAGCTGTTGTTATTTATGTTCTATTGCTTTTGTTGGCTGTGTTGTTGTGTATTCGCTGGTTTTTATTAAAGCAACAGCGTAAAAAGCTATTAGTGCTGGAAAAAATGGAGCAACAACATAAAGAAGATTTATATGAGGAAAAGCTACGTTTCTTTACTAATATAACTCATGAGTTTTCTACTCCGCTTACACTTATATATGGCCCTTGTGAGCGCTTGTTGAAATATGACCATTCGGAGTATGTACATAAATATGTCTCATTGATAAAAGCAAATGCAGAGAGGTTAAATGCTTTGATTCAGGAGATTATTGATTTTAGAAGACTGGAAACAGGGCATCAGATTCAATGTATCCAACAGATAGATGTTTCAGCTTTATGTAATGATATTATTCATTCGTTTTCGGAGTTGGCAGAGCAAAACATGATTCAATTTGAAAATGTAGTGTCAGAAAATATTTTTTGGAATACCGACAGTAAAAGTTTGACGAAAATTTTGAATAATTTAATCTCGAATGCTTTTAAATATACCTCTGTAGGGGGACGTATTCGTGTAACGGTAGATGTAGTTGATAACCAAAGTTTGCGTATTAAGGTGTATAATACGGGAAAAGGTATTCGTCAGGAGGATATTCCTTTGATTTTTAACAGATATAAAGTGCTGGATGGGGTGGAAGCTTCTACTATAAAGGGAATGACTTCTCGAAATGGTTTAGGACTCGCTATTTGTCATAGCATGGTTGAGTTGCTAAAAGGAGAAATACAAATTCAGAGTGAATATGGCAGTTATGCTGAATTTATCGTTCTGCTTCCAATGTTGGAACTGACATCAGAAAAGGTAGATGTTAATGATAATGCTATGCTCAACATTAATAACGTTTTGCCAATAATGAAATCTGATCAGCTAGAACAAATTTCTGAAAACTCTACAGATCTGGCTTCATCAAAACATAAGATTCTAATAGTTGATGATAATACTGAAATGTTAATGTTGTTACAAGAAGCATTTTCTGACAAATTTAGGGTTGTTGTTGCACATGATGCTGAGCAAGCATTGAAGGAAGTAAAGAATGATATACCTATGTTGATTGTTACAGATGTTATGATGCCGGGTATAGACGGTTTTGAACTGACGAGAAGATTGAAGCAGAATAAGCATACTATGTCTGTACCTGTAGTTATATTATCAGCAAAAAATTCTAGTCAGGAAAAGATTGCAGGGCTGGATGCTGGAGCGGATGCTTATATAGGAAAACCTTTTAATATAGACTATCTGAAGGCTGTGGTTGAACGTTTAATAGAGAATCGTAGTAAGATGAAAGATTTTTATAATACTTCTGCTTGTGCGTATGATTTTTCTCATGGACATCTGGTTAAGGCTGAAGATAAGGAATTTCTATCGAAAATAACAGAATATATAGAGAAATATGTGGACTCAGAAAACCTTTCTTTGGAAGAGGTGGCTGAGTATATGCAAGTGAGTGTGCGAACTTTGTATCGTCGTTTTAAAGAAATGGATTTAGAATCTCCTAAAGATTACATAAAGGAATATCGAATAAATCTAGCTGCAAAACTATTACGGACAACTTCTCTGACTGTTCAAGAAATTATGTATAAAACGGGATTTGCTAATCGCTCTCATTTCTATAAGGAATTCTCTAAACATTTTCAGGTAACTCCTAAAGATTATCGGAATAAGTATAATAAGAAGGAAACTGAAGCTATATAGGGACATTCAGTAAATAGTATAAAATTAGCCAACTAATTCATACACAAAGTGTTGCAAATTAGTTGGCTTTTTTG
>ENA-UEPS01001296-UEPS01001296.1-human-gut-metagenome-genome-assembly--contig:-NODE-1296-length-14347-cov-12.471409_pt1 | contig 14347 bp, 14 predicted proteins | sample MGYA00242904_ERZ507924 | MGnify/ENA primary metagenome ERZ507924 (study PRJEB26167, sample SAMN06115422) | human gut metagenome | host: Homo sapiens | place: China:Sichuan | collected 2014-10-16...
AGCGAGATGGCCTGCATGGTCATATCCAGCGCATGGTAGCCGCCGGGCAGGATGCCCACCACGTCCAGCGCCAGATTCAGCTTGGCCGGGGCCAGGACTGTCACACGATCGCGCATCGTTTTTCCTCCTCACTTGCAGTTCTCGTTCAAAAACTCCCGGATGCGGCGGATGGCCTCCATCAGATGCTCCACGCTGTAGGCATAGGATACGCGGGCGTAGCCCTCGCCGGACGCGCCAAAGGCGTTGCCCGGGATGATGGCGACATGCTTCTGCTCCAAAAGCTTTGTGCAGAACTCCTCGCTGCTCATGCCGCTGGACTTGATACAGGGGAAAGCATAGAACGCGCCCCGCGGCTCAAAGCAGCTCAGGCCCATATCGTTGAAGCTCTTCACCACGAGGCGGCGGCGCATATTATACTCGTTGCGCATCCGCTCGATCTCGCCGTCGCAGTCCTTGAGGGCCGTGATGGCGGCGTACTGGCTGGTGGTGGGGGCGCTCATGATAGCGCTCTGGTGGATCTTGGTCATGATCTTGATGATGGGCGCGGGGCCGCAGGCATAGCCCAGCCGCCAGCCCGTCATGGCGTAGGTCTTGGAGAAGCCGTTGACCACCACCGTCCGCTCGGCCATGCCGGGCAGCGTGGCGATGGAAACGTGGTTCTGCAGGCCGTAGTTCAGCTCGGCGTAGATCTCATCCGACAGCACCATGATGTTGGTGCCGCGCAGGACTTCCGCGATGGCCTCGAGGTCTTCCCGCTCCATCACCGCGCCGGTAGGATTATTGGGGAAGGGCATGATGAGGAGCTTGGTCTTCGGGGTGATAGCGGCTTTCAGGGCGTCGGCCCGGAGGCGGAACTCATCCTCCTGACGGCAGGCCACATGGACCGGCACACCGCCGGACAGGGTGGTGATGGGCTCGTAGCAGACGAAGCACGGCTCCGGGATGATGACCTCATCGCCGGGCTGCACCAGAGTGCGGATGCACATGTCGATGGCCTCGCTGCCGCCGACGGTGACGAGGACTTCCTTTGCCGGGTCGTATTTCAGGCCCATCCGGCGGTCGAGGTAGCGGGCGATCTCGGCCCGCAGCTCTTTCAGGCCCGCGTTGGAAGTATAGCGGGTGCGGCCATGCTCGAGGCTTTCAATGCCCGCCTCACGGACGGCCCAGGGGGTCTTGAAGTCGGGCTCGCCGACGCCGAGGCTGATGCACTCGGGCATCTCGGCGGCGAGGTCGAAGAATTTGCGGATGCCGGAGGGGCGCATGGCCGCAGCGGCAGGCGCGATCAGTTTATCGTAATCCATCACAGCACGGTGCACTCTCTTTCATCGATTTCTTCGTCCTGATACAGACGGCCCTCTTTTTTGTAGGTGCGGAGCACGAAATGGGTGGCCGTGGACAGCACATCGTCCAGCGGCGACAGCCGCTTTGCCACAAAGAGGGCGATCTCCTGGAAGGTCTGGCCCTTGATGACCAGCTGCAGGTCGTAACCGCCGCTCATCAGCAGCACGCTCTCCACCTCGTCGAAGGAGGCGATGGTGGCAGCGATCTCGTCAAAGCCGCGGCTCTTCTTGGGGCTGACGTTCAGCTCGATGACGGCTTCCACCCGGTTCACGCCGGCCTTCTCCCAGTCCACGAGGGTCTTGTAGCCCTTGATGATGCCCTGCGCCCGGGCCAGGTCTATCATAGCCGCCACCTCGGCGGGGGATTTATTCAGCATGGCCGCGATGTCCTCCACCGACATCCGGGCATTGTCTTCAAGGATCTTCAGAAGCTGTTCCATCGTTGTCTCTCCTTTGTTCAGCCTGTGGCGATATTTATAGATAAGTATAGCACACTGCCCGGCAGTTTGCATCTGGTTTTTGCAAGTTCTGCCGGTGATAGACATTCTTTTGCCCGTTTCCCCTGCTCTTTTTTCCAAAAAGAGTGTTCATTTTTCGTGAAATCTGCTATACTTGAGAAAACCTCTCCGTCGCAGCTGCCGCTGCGCCACCTCCCCTACCGAGGGGAGGCCTTGGCATTTCGTAAAGCTTTTTCTCTTCGCCAGAGGCTCCCCTACCAGGGGAGCTGTCTGCGAAGCAGACTGAGAGGTTGTATGAAGGCAAGCCTGCCCTCACGGCGCAGCCGTGACGGAGAGGTCTAACACTATAACAGAAGGGGTAGGAATTATGAAAGCATTCATTACCGTCATCGGCCACGACACCGTGGGCGTCGTCGCCCGCGTCTCGGGCCTTTGCAGTGAGCTGAACATCAACATCGAGGACGTCACCCAGAGCATCCTGCAGGGCATGTTCGCCATGATCATGCTGGTGGACATCTCCAAGTGCAGCGTCTCCCACGAGGAGCTGCACCAGAAGATGGACGCTCTGGCCGCTGAGATGGGGATGCAGATCAACCTCACCCGCCAGGAAGTTTTCGACGCGATGCACACCATTTAAGGAGAGACTGCTATGAGCATGATGAACACCGGCGACATCCTCGAGACCATCGAGATGTTCACGCAGGACAATCTGGACGTGCGCACCGTCACCATGGGCATCAGCCTGCTGGACTGCATCGACCCGGACCCCAGGAAAGCCTGCGAAAAAATCTATCACAAGATCACCACCCGCGCCGCCCGGCTCGTTCCGGCTGTGGAGCACATCAGCGCCGAGTACGGCATCCCCATCATCAACAAGCGCATCAGCGTCACCCCCATCGCCATGCTGCTGGGTGCCTGCCCGGACGCCGACCCGGTGGACTTTGCCAAGACCCTCGACGCCGCCGGCAAGAAGGTGGGCGTCAACTTCGTGGGCGGCTACACCGCCCTCGTCCACAAGGGCTTCTCGGCGGGCGACCTGCGCCTCATCGAGTCCATCCCCCGCGCACTGGCCGAGACGGACATCGTCTGCAGCTCGGTGAACATCGGTGCCACCAAGGCGGGCCTGAACATGGACGCCATCAAACTGATGGGTGAGGCCGTCAAGACGGCCAGCGAGCTCACCGCCGACCGTCAGTGCATCGGCGCAGCAAAGCTTGTGGTCTTCTGCAACGCGCCCGAGGACAATCCCTTTATGGCGGGTGCCTTCCACGGTCCCGGTGAGCCCGACTGCGAGATCCACGTCGGCGTCTCCGGCCCCGGCGCGGTCCGCGCCGCGCTGGCCCGGCTGCCCAAGGATGCCCCCATCGACCAGGTGGCCGAGCTGGTGAAGCGCACCGCCTTCAAGATCACCCGCGTGGGCCAGCTGGTGGCAAACCTCGCCTCCAAAGAGCTGGGCGTACCCGCCGGCATCATCGACCTGTCGCTGGCCCCCACCCCCGCCGTGGGCGACAGCGTGGCCAACATCCTCGAGGAGATGGGCCTTGAGACCTGCGGCTGCTGCGGCACCACTGCCTGCCTCGCCCTGCTCAACGACGCCGTCAAGAAGGGCGGCGTCATGGCCTCCAACCACGTTGGCGGCCTGTCGGGCGCTTTCATCCCCGTCAGCGAGGACGACGGCATGATCCACGCCGCCGAGTGCGGCTGTCTCACCATTGAGAAGCTGGAGGCCATGACGGCTGTCTGCTCTGTGGGCATCGACATGGTCATCATCCCCGGCGACACCACCCCTGCCGTCATCAGCGCCCTCATCGCCGACGAAGCCGCCATCGGCATGGTCAACAGCAAGACCACCGCCGTCCGCGTCATCCCGGCCATCGGCCGCAAGGCGGGCGAAGTGCTGGACTTCGGCGGCCTGCTGGGCTACGGCCCCATCATGCCGGTCAACCAGCATGACCCCTCCGTCTTCATCAACCGCGGCGGCAGACTCCCCGCCCCGATGCAGTCGCTGAAGAACTGAGCGCTCTTTATAAACTTTCTGCGCACCGCTTGACTTTTGCGCGGAATGGCATATAATAAACTCAGGAATGTGAATACTCCATTGGTTTCACCCCAATGGAAAAGCCCCCAAGGAGCCGCGAACTCCCAGGGGGCTTTCCTTTTAATTAGGCTTTGCGGTTCTCATCGTATCTGTCAAGCCATTTGCAGATAAACCGCGACGTTACATCTGCTGCGACAGACACCAAGAATGTGAATATATACTCCATTGTTTCACCCCCTCTCCCGTGGATTACGGGGTGAACCGCAAAGCAAGTATAGCACAAATTCTGACAAAAAGATACCGCAAATCGCTCCGAAAAAGACTGAATAATTTTCTAAAAACAGGCCCATCCTCTGGATAAACTTTCCAAGAGGGGGCCTGTTTTTTATGTTATACCGCCGCGAAATGGGGGCGCTGTGCGCCTCGCTGCTGTTCTGCCTTCTGCTGTCGCTGGGGGCAGGCTGGGCGCAGAGCCAGCTCACCACCGCCGACCAGCTTACCGCCGACACCCTGCGGCTCCACATCCGGGCCGACACCGACTCCGTGCGCGACCAGAGCGCGAAGCTGGCTGTCCGGGACGCCGTGCTGGCCCTCACCGACGAAGCCTGCCCGGCGGACAGCCGGGCCGACGCCCGGGCGTGGGCAGCGGAAAACCTCGTCCGCTTCGAGCTGACGGCCCGCCAGACACTGGCCGCTCTCGGCATCCGCGCACCGGTAAAAGCCTGCCTCGTGAATATGTACTTCCCCACCCGGCGCTATGACGGCGGAGCTCTGCCCGCCGGGCGGTACGACGCGGTGCGGCTGGACATCGGGACGCGGCGGGCAGGCCGGAACTGGTGGTGCGTGCTCTACCCGGGTCTCTGCCGGTCAGCCTGCGGCGGGTACGACACGCCTGCCGAAAATGACCTTGTCTGCGGGGAATATATCGTCCGGTTCCGGTTCGTGGAGTGGTGGGACGGCCTCACCGCACCCCGGGAGGACGTGGTGCTGGCCGGGTGAACAGGCCGTCGGCCCGCCGCATAGGATGAGCGCGGAAGGAGTGTGACAACACTATGGCAATTCCTGCTTACTACTCGCTCATCCAGCGCGGCAGCTCCGGCCCGGACGTGGCCCTCGTGCAGACCTGGCTCAACGGCATCCGGGACAGCTGCACCTGGTACGCCGCCCTCACCGTGGACGGAAAGTTCGGCGCAAACGCCGAGAAGGCTGTCCGGGAGTTCCAGCTCCGGTACGGCCTCAAAGAGGACGGCAAAGTGGGCGCGAACACCTGGAACGTGCTCTACGCCCGCTACACGGCCAAACACGGCCTCATCGTCCCCTACCCCGGCATCGTGCTGCGGAGCGGCAGCGCGGGCGGCTGCGTCCGGCTGGTGCAGCAGAAGCTCAACACCGAGGGCGAGCGGCTCACCACCGACGGCAAGTTCGGTGCCAGCACCGTCGCCGCCGTCAAGCGCTACCAGACCCGCCACAACCTGACCTCCGACGGCTCCGTGGGCAAGGACACCTGGGAAAAGATGTTCCCTGCCGCATGACGTGAAAGAAAAACCTCTCCGTCACGCCTTCGGCGTGCCACCTCCCCTATCGAGGGGAGGCCTTGGCATACCGGGTCACCCTGAGCTGGACGCCTAAAGCCCCTAATGGAACGCAAAATAGAGTGCCCTGCTATAGAGATTCACAGCAGCTTGACAAAATGCGATTGTCCAGAAGCCGCTGCCCTCTGTAGCAGGGCACTACTGTTTCCGAAATCAAAAAACTTTCAGCGTCCAGCGTGGGCCTGCCCGGCTCGCCAGAGGTGCTTCGCACCCGGGTTGCGGCTCCCAGCGTCTGCTTCGGCCCTTGGTGCGGGCCTCGCATCCTGCTGGCCGCGGCCCCAACAGCTCCTCCCTGTTTCCGCCACTGGCGGCGGTCGTCGCCGTTGCCCCCTCGACAAACGCCCCCAACTCTCCTATAATAAAATCATCCCAACGAAAGGCGGTGTCCCCATGCGTTTCCTACACCTCTCCGACCTGCATCTGGGCAAGCGGGTCTGCGAGTTCTCCATGCTGGACGACCAGCGCTACATTTTAGAGCAGGTCCTCTCCCTGCTGGACGCCCGGCCCGTGGACGGCGTTCTGCTGGCAGGCGACCTCTACGACAAGCCCGTGCCGCCCGCCGAGGCGGTGCGGCTGCTGGACTGGTTCCTCACCGAGCTTGCGGCGCGGGAACTGCCCGTTTTTGCCGTCAGCGGCAACCACGACTCGGCAGACCGCATCGCCTTCGGCGCACAGCTGCTGGCGGGGAGCCGGGTGTACGTCAGCCCGGTCTTTGCCGCACCGCCCGCGCCCATCACCCTGACGGACGAATACGGCCCGGTGGACGTCTGGCTCCTGCCCTTTTTGAAGCCCGCCGCCGTGCGGCATGTCTTCCCGGACGAGAAGATCGAGAGCTACAACGACGCCATCGGCTGCGTGCTGAACGCCTGTACACCCGACCCCGCCCGCCGGAACGTGCTGGTGGCCCACCAGTTCGTGGCCGGGGCGGCGGTCTGCGAGAGCGAAGAGCCCAGCGTGGGCGGGGTGGACAGCATCGACGTCTCCCTCTTCGAGGGCTTCGACTATGTGGCTCTGGGCCACCTCCACAGTCCCCAGAAGGTGGGGCGGGACACCGTCCGCTACGCAGGCAGTCCCCTCAAATATTCCTTCTCCGAGGCCCATCAGCACAAAGCCGCTCTCTTCGTCACCCTGGGCGAAAAGGGCAGCGTCCGCTTCGAGGCCGCGCCTCTCACCCCCCGGCACGACCTGCGGGAGCTGCGGGGCAGTTACATGGAGCTCACCGACCGCCGGGCCTACGACGGCACGCCGACGGACGACTACCTCCACATCACCCTCACCGACGAGCAGGACGTTCCCGACGCGCTGGCCCGGCTGCGGGTCATCTACCCGAACCTCATGCGGCTGGACTACGACAACCGCCGCACCCGGGCCGCTGAGACGCCCGACGCCGCTGCCCGAGCCGAGAGCAAAACACCCCTCGAGCACTTTGCGGCCTTTTACGAAGCCCAGAACGGCCAGCCCCTCTCCGACGAACAGGCGGCGTTCTGCCAATCGCTCATCGAGGACATCTGGAAGGAGGATGAAGCATGAGGCCCCTGAAACTGACCCTGTCGGCCTTCGGGCCTTATGCCGCCAAGACCGTTCTGGACCTCGCCCAGCTGGGCAGAGGCGGGCTCTACCTCGTCACCGGCGACACCGGCGCGGGCAAGACCACCCTCTTCGACGCCATCACCTACGCCCTCTACGACCATTCCAGCGGCGGCGTCCGGGAAGGGGCCATGCTCCGCAGCAAGTACGCCGAGCCCGGCACCCCCACCTTCGTGGAGCTGGAATTCGAGGTGCGGGGACAGCGCTGCACCGTCCGCCGCAATCCCGAATACCTCCGCCCGAAAGCCCGGGGCGAGGGCTTTACCACCGAAAAGGCCGACGCCTGCCTCACCTACGCCGACGGCCGCCCGCCCGTCACCCGGGCCAAGGACGTCACCGCCGCCGTGGTGGACATCATCGGGCTGGATTACAACCAGTTCTCCCAGATCGCCATGATCGCCCAGGGGCAGTTCACCCGGCTGCTCAACGCCTCCACCGAGGAGCGGAGCAAGATCTTCCGCAAGCTGTTCCGCACCCAGCCCTACCAGCGTCTCCAGGAGCGGCTGCAGGCCGAGAACGCCGCCCTCACCCGCCAGCGGGAGGAGCAGAGCGTCCGCATCGGGCAGCTGCTCTCCGGCCTGAGCTGGGCCGAAGGGGACGCCGATGGAGCCGTTCTGGACGAGCTAGCCCCCCTCTGCGAGGCGGGCGGGCGGGCGTCGCCGGAAGCAGCGCTGCCCCTTCTGGACGCCCTGCTGGCCGGGCAGGAGCAGGCGCTGAGCGCCGCCACCGCCGCCCGGACTAAGGCCGAGGCAGAGCTGGACAAGCTCCAGCAGACGCTGGGCCGGGCCGAACAGGCAGAGAAGCTCCGCCTCGAGCTGACCGCCGCGCAGGCCCGGCAGGACGCTCTGCGGCCCGTTCTGAACGCCGCCGAGGCCGAAGCAGCCCGCCACGCCGGAGATGCCGCCGCGCTGGACGCGCTGGCCGGAAAGCTCGAGCGTGCAAAATCCAACCTCGCGGCCTTCGACGGGCTGGACAGCCTCGAAAAGAAGCTTTCTGCCGCCCGGGACGCCGCCGCCCTCGAGAACGCCAGAGCTGAAAAGCGCCGCGCCGCCCTCGGGCAGCTGGACGGAGAACTGACCGCTTTGGAGCAGAGCCTCGCCGCCCTTGGGGGCGCGGAGGCCGAGAACGTGAGCCTTGAGACCCGGGCCGAACAGCTGGCCCGGCGGGAAACGGCCCTCGCGCAGCTGGCCCGGAGCCTCTCCGAGGGGCAGCGCCGGGGGCAGGCCGCACGGCAGGCGCAGGAGCGTTATCTTCTCGCCGACGGCGCAAAGGAGCGCGCCCACGCCCTCCGCGACCACCTCGAGCGGGCCTTTCTCAACGCGCAGGCGGGCCTGCTGGCCGAAGGGCTGACGGACGGCACCCCCTGCCCCGTCTGCGGCAGCACTCATCACCCGAAGCGGGCCGTTCTGCCCGCCGAAGCCCCCACTCAGGCCCGGGTAGACGCGGCCAGACAGTCCGCCGACGAGGCCGACCGCGCCGCACAGGAAGCCAGTGCGGCCGCCGCCAAGGCTGTGGCCGCAGACCGGGAGGCCAAAGCCACCCTCCGCCGGGACGCCGAGGCCCTGCTGCCGGAACGGTTCACCTCACCGGAGGGGCCAGTGAAGCTGACCGTCTCGCTTCTGAAGACGGCTCTGGCCGAAGAAAGCGAGGCCCTGCACGCCGCACAGGAAGCCCTCGACAAGGCTCAGAAGCAGAATGCCGCCGCCCTCGCCACCAAGGCCCGGCAGGAGGACGAGCGGCAGAAAAAGACCGCCCAGCGCTCTGCCCTCGAGGCCGAGGCACGGGCTTCCGCTGAGGAAGCCGCCCGGCAGTCTGCCTCCGCCAAGGCGCTGGAGGCCCAGTGTGCCGAGGCCCGGGCCGCTCTGCCCGCCGCCGACCGGGAAGAAGCCCGCCGGGCGCTGGCCGGGCTGGAAAACGAACGCTGCGCCCTACGGGCCGGGATGGATGCCGCCGCGTCGGCTCTGGCCAGGGCCCGGCAGGACTACGCCGCTGCCGAGGCCGCAGTCACGGCCCTGACGGCCCAGCAGACGGAGGCGGGCGAAGCCGCCGACCTGCCCGCCCTCGAATCCCAGCGGGACGCCCTGACGGCCCGGCGCACCGCTCTCGCGGCTCAGGAAAAGGCCCTGACGGCCCGCCTCCTGCCCAACCGGAAGGCTGCTGACCTCTACCGTCAGCACGCCGCCGCCCGGGCGGAGCTGGAACGCCGCTGGCAGTGGGTGAACGCCCTCGCCTCCACGGCGGGCGGCACCCTCAGCAGCAAACAGAAGATACGCCTCGAGGCTTACATCCAGATGAACTACCTCGACGCCATCCTCGTCCACGCCAACACCCGCCTCATGCAGATGACCGCCGGGCAGTACGAGCTGGAGCGGGTGGGTGCCGAGAACCAGCGCAGCCAGTCCGGCCTCGACCTCGGCGTCATCGACCACTACAACGGCACCCGCCGCAGCGTCAAGACCCTCTCGGGCGGTGAGAGCTTCAAAGCCTCACTGGCGCTGGCGCTGGGCCTCTCGGACGAGGTCCAGAGCGCGGCGGGCGGCATCCGGCTGGACACCCTCTTCCTCGATGAAGGCTTCGGCTCGCTGGACGACGAGAGCCTCGAGCAGGCCATCCGGGTCCTCGCCGGCCTCACCGAGGGCGACCGCCTCGTGGGCATCATCTCCCACGTCGCCGCGCTCAAGGAGCGCATCGACAAACAGGTGGTCGTAAAAAAGGCCCGCAGCGGGGGGAGCACGGTGGAGGTCATTGTGTGACCGCTTCCCTTCTCTTCCTCATCGCCTGCCTTCTCAGGGCTGAGCCTCTTTTGGCCCGCCTGTGGGAGGCTCCTCCCGGCCGGAGGAGCCTTTTGCTTTGGGCGCTTTCTGCCCAGTTCCTTTTCCACACCCCGAGGCCCCTCTGGCCCCGGGGTGTTTTTGTATATTTTGCATAAAAAAAAAAAGAAAAACTTCGTTTTTTTGACGTTTTTCCCATTTTTTCTTGACATCAACTAGTAATATCTCTTATTATGGTATTACCAACTCCCCACGGGAGCTGGAGAATACTACCGATCTGCTTTGAAGGAGGAACTGCAATGAAATTAACAAAAAAGCTGCTGGCCATGGCTCTTGCCGGGGTGATGCTTCTCACCATCCTCACCGGCTGCAGCGGTGGAAAAACCGGCGACCGGCTGGTGGAGGAGTATTTGGCTGCGTATTACCACAGCCTTAACATTTATAAGGGTATTCCCATTACCACCAACGATGTCCCCGAGATAAAGACCGTTGCTGATATGTTTGAGACCTCTGAGACCTCCTGGTTGAAAGCGGACGGCTCGTGGGCTTTTTCTTCGAGGAATCCTGATGATCCCAGATACAAAGCCCTTCGGGACGTTTTTAGCAAATACAGCAGCGGCTATACCGTGAATCTTTACGCCTTCGAGGTGGACAGTAAGCAGAGCGAGCTCAACCAGGCCATGCGTGTTATGTCCCCTGCGGATCACGGACTGTCGGTTTATCCTCCTTCTGGATCGACGTACGCCATCCAGTGCGCCACCCGGCTTGTAACAAGAGAGAACAAGAGCTACCGCATCGTCGTGATCATCTATGATCATCATACCTAAGGTTAACAGCCTGCACGAACACAGGGAGGAACAACTATGAAAGCTATGAAAAAGATCCTTGCCTTCGCCCTTGCCGGGGTGATGGCACTGGCCCTGCTTACGGGCTGCGGCACCGGGGGCTCGGCCTCCCACAAGAGCATTGCAAAGGCCATGGCAGATCATGACAATGGCCTTTGGAATAACACGGCGAGCATTACCTGTACCTCTTCTGCCGAACTGGATGCCAAGCTGCAAACGTGGGCAACGAAGCCCGAATTTGAAGATGTTGTCAAGGCGGTTTATACTGGTGCAAGTCCCACTATCCCAACCGGCATTGTCATCCCCACTAATACGGTCGTCTACCTCTACTGCGGCAAGTACGACAAGGATGCCGGAAAGCAGGCCCTCAACCTGAATGCACACCCCACCTGTATTAGCACATCAAATCCCTATCTGGCCGCTGATCGCAAGATCGGTCTGATCACCACCAGCTTTATCGATGACACCACCGGCGAAAAGGTCAAGGTCCGGTTTGCCGTGGTGGTATCCCCCAAGCCGTAACACAACGCAGCACCTCTCCCCCCGGAGCCCCGGGGGGATTTTTTTGTGCATGATCGACCCTGCCGCCGGGCATCCTAGGGGCGGAGGTGTTTTTTATGGAATCTCTGACGCCCTTCATCCGCCATGAGCTTGAGGATGCGCCCGGGCCGAGCGGCCCGCCGGAGGAGACGAGCAACGTGGTCAGCCCGCCTTTGGGCGTGGAACCCGGTCAGCCGCCCGTCACGGAACCGCCAAAACCGGGTCGCGGCTCCCAGCAGCCGCCGTCGCAGCCGGACGGCCCGGATGTGCAGCTCCCGCCGCCGGAAGTCCCGCAGCCCCGTCCGGACTGTAGCATCCCCATGACCGACGGCACCCCTGCGGCCTGTCGGCAGAAGAATGCCGCCGAGTTTCTGGCCGGCCGCTCCCCCGGGGTGATGGCCCAGTACGGTGGCGGGCTTTTCGGGGCCGAGCAGCATCTTCACAGCCGCGAACCTGCGCCCGACGAAGACCAGAGCGGCGTTTTACAGCTGGTAGAGTGGCGCGAAGAAGCGCCTTACGGTTGAAAGAGATGTAAAATTCAGAAATTATTTTCCAATTACCTGTTGAAATCTTCGCGCGCTTCTTTTATTATGGTAGCAAACAAAGCAAAGGCAGGTAATGCACTATGGCAGAAATCAAATACGAGATCGTTGAACGCATCGCAGTCCTCGGAGAGCGTCCCCGCGGCTGGGAGCGCCAGCTCAACCTCATCAGCTGGAACGAAGGCGAACCCAAGTACGACATCCGCGACTGGTCCCCGGACGGCACCCGCATGGGCAAGGGCATCTCCCTGAGCCACGACGAGCTGGCCATCCTGAAGGGCATCCTCGAGGATATGGAGCTGTAAGATGACGGACCGCGAGGAATTTCTGGAGATATTCCGCACCCACATCACCCGGCCCGGCAGCGAGAAGCTGCTGGACTGGATGGACAGCAAGACGGACTTCTTCTCCGCGCCGGCGTCCACCCGCTTCCACGGGGCCTGCGAGGGCGGGCTGTGTGCGCACAGCCTGAACGTCTACCGCGTGCTCCACGGCACCTTCTTCACGCCGGACGAGGACAGCGAGGAGACCTTCGCCATCTGCGCACTGCTCCACGACCTGTGCAAGGCCAACTTCTACAAAAAAGGCACCCGCAACGTGAAGAACGAGGCGACGGGCCAGTGGGAGAAAGTCCCCAGCTACAGCGTGGAGGATATGTTCCCTTACGGCCACGGCGAGAAAAGCGTCTTCCTCATCGAGCGGTTCATGAAGCTGAAGGTGGAAGAGGCCGTGGCCATCCGCTGGCACATGGGCGGCTTCGACGACGCTGTCCGGGGCGGCAGCTTTGCCCTGTCGGGGGCCTTCGAGAAGTACCCTCTCGCCGTCAAGCTCCACATCGCCGACCTCGAGGCGACCTATCTGCTGGAACAGCGGAGCGAATGATACAAAAAAGACCACCTGTCTTTCGACAGGTGGTCTTTTTAACTCTTACTTTTCCTGCGGCATCAGCTTCGAAAGTTCGGCCAGGACCTCGTCGCCGAGGTGTTCCAGCTTTGTTTTCGACTGACGGTCCGCAGCAGGCGGTGTCTGTGCAGCCGTCTCCGGGAACGGGACAGTGGGCAGTGCGGACGGAACATCCAGCCGCAGCGGGGCGGTGGATATTTTGTCCAGCTCGCTCCGCAGCTCCTCACACCGAGCGGTCAGCTCGGCGTTCTCCTTCCTCAGGGCCAGCATGGTGCGCTCGTAGGCGAACATCCGTGTCTCATAGCGGCGAAGTTCGGCGTTGGCCGCGTTGAGCTTCCGGCTCAGTTGCTCGAGCTGGGTCGGCCCGGACGCAGCGGGCAGAGCCTCAGGGCATGACTTCTCCTGTTCGGATGCCATCGCCTCTTCCACCTCCTGCAGTCTGCGCTGGGCGCAGCGATGCTCCCGGGCAGTCTCCCGGCAGAGCTGTTCCAGCCGATGCAGCTCCGGCGTCCGGCGGCTGCTCAGCCACTCCAGCGGCAGCTTCGTCTGTTGCTGCTCCACGGTACGGCCTCCTTCCGCTTTTTCTGCGCAAGGGGTTCTCTATTCTTGCGCTTATCTACGCTTGTTCAGGATCGCCAGCAGGTCATCGTAGTAGCTGGTGTCGCTGTTCTCCTCTTCCACGGGCTTGGCGGCAGAAGCATTGCCGGAAGCGACGGAAGGAGTGTTGACCTCGGCGCTGAAGACAGCAGACGGAGCCGAAGCCGTCACGCCGGGAGCAGTACCGGCGGCAGCAGTACCCAGCGTGCTGCGCAGGCCGTCAGCAGCCTTATTGTCGAAGCCGGTAGCCACGACGGTAACGCGCATCTCATCGGAGAGGTTCTCGTCGAAGGCAGTACCCCAGATGATGTTCGCATCGGGATGAGCGCTCTGGGTAATGAGACCTGCGGCAGTCTCGACATCCTCCAGACCAATGTCGGGGCTGGAAGTGATATTGATGATGACGCCGTGTGCGCCGGCGATGCTGGTCTCCAGCAGCGGAGAGGAGATCGCGGCCTTGGCGGCGTTCTCAGCCTTGCCGGCGCCCTTGGCGCTGCCGACGCCCATGTGAGCGTAGCCGGCGTCCTTCATGATGGAGCGCACGTCGGCGAAGTCCAGATTGATGAAGGCCGGCACATTGATCAGGGCGGAGATAGACTCGACGCCCTGACGCAGCACGTTATCAGCGGCCTGGAAGGCGTTCATCAGGGTGATCTTCTCCTGACTGATCATCTTCAGGCGCTCGTTGGGGATGACGATGAGGCTGTCCACGTGCATCAGCAGATTTGCGATGCCCTGCTCAGCCAGACCCATCTTCCGCTTGCCCTCAAAAGAGAAGGGCTTGGTGACGATGCCCACGGTCAGGATGCCCAGATCGTGTGCCACCTCGGCCACCACAGGAGCAGCACCGGTGCCGGTGCCGCCGCCCATACCGGCGGTGATAAAGACCATCTGGGAGCCCTTCAGAGCGTTTGCGATCTCGTCCTTGCTCTCCTCGGCAGCGCGCTGGCCGATCTCGGGGTCAGCACCTGCGCCGCGGCCCTTGGTGAGCTTGGAACCCAGCTGCACCTTGGTGGCGGCATGGTTCTTCGCCAGTGCCTGCTGGTCGGTATTCATCGCGATAAATTCGACGCCCTGCAGGCCGTCGCTGACCATGCGGTTGACAGCGTTGCCGCCGCCGCCGCCCACGCCGAT
>ENA-UEPS01001321-UEPS01001321.1-human-gut-metagenome-genome-assembly--contig:-NODE-1321-length-14065-cov-5.431942_pt1 | contig 14065 bp, 12 predicted proteins | sample MGYA00242904_ERZ507924 | MGnify/ENA primary metagenome ERZ507924 (study PRJEB26167, sample SAMN06115422) | human gut metagenome | host: Homo sapiens | place: China:Sichuan | collected 2014-10-16...
CGCGCATGACCTTCTCCCACCAGATCGTGCGGGCCATCTTCGCCGAACAGATCTACCGGGCCTTCACCATCCTCAACAACGAACCCTACCACCACGAATGATGCAGCAGCGCCCCGTCATAGCCATCCTGACCGCCAACGTTCTCGTAGGCGTGGGGCTGCGCTCCATCCTCGAAAAAGCGGCCCCGGCCGCCGACGTGGAACTGTTCGGCAACTTTCAGGAATTTGCGGAGGCCGATCCGGAGCGGTTCATCCATTATTTCGTCACGGCGCAGCTCTTCGCGGCGCACAACGCCTTCTTCCGCGCCCGCAGCCACAGAACCATCGTCCTCGCCAACGGACAGACGCCCGCCGGGGTACACTGCATCGACGTGCAGACCGACGAGGAGCGTTTCGTGCGCTCGCTCATGCGACTGCAACACAGCGTCCGCCGACCGGAACACGCCCTGCCCGTCCAGCCGCAGGCCGCGCAGCCGCTCACGGAGCGCGAGGCCGAAGTGCTGACGCTCATCGCCGGCGGACTGATCAACAAGCAGGTCGCCGACCGGCTGGGAATCGGCCTGACGACCGTGATCTCCCACCGCCGCAACATCATGGAGAAGCTCGGCATCCGCACCGCCGCCGGGCTGGTGGTCTACGCCCTGGCGGCGGGCTACGTCGATCCCGACGGGATGTGACGCGCCTCCTCATAAATTAGGATTGCACCGACCGAAATAAAACCGTTACTTTGTACTCCCGATAACCGCAACCGATACATGCACCGCAAATCGCTCGTCATACCCCTGTTGCTGCTGGCCTCCGCGGCCGCGGCCCGCACCGCGGGCGGCGACGGCCCGGCGCCGGACACGGAGACGGCCGACACGGTGATCGTGGTGGACAAGGTGCAGGTGACGGCCATCAAACAGGGCCTCGTGCTGCGTTCGCAGCCCGTCGCGGCGTCGATCGTCGGCGGCCGCGCCATCGAACGGGGACGCATCGGGGCGGTGAAAAACCTCTCGCAAACGGTTCCCAACTTCCACGCTCCGGACTACGGTTCGCGCATGACCTCGTCGATCTACGTGCGGGGCCTCGGCGCGCGCATCGACCAGCCGGTCATCGGGCTGAATATCGACAACGTCCCGGTGCTCAACAAGGACAACTTCGACACGGAGCTGGCCGACGCCGAACGCATCGAGGTCCTGCGCGGACCCCAGTCGACGCTCTACGGCCGCAACACGATGGGCGGCGTGGTGAACGTCTACACGCTCTCGCCGCTCACCTACGAGGGCGTGCGGCTGACGGCCGAATACGGCAGCGGGGATTCCTACCGCTTCCGGGCATCGTCCTACTACAAGCTCTCGCCCGACCTCGGAATGGCCGTGACGGGCTATTTCACCCACACGGGCGGCTTCTTCGACAACGACTGCACGGGCGAGAAATGCGACTGGGAGCGTCTGGGCGGAGGACGCTGGAAAACGCAGTGGCGCAACAACCGGGGAGTGCGCATCGACAACACCTTCTCGTTCTCGGCGCTCGACCAGGGAGGTTATCCCTACGCCTACGCCGGCGAGGACATCGTGCGCGACGGCAAGACCGTCATCCGCAACGGCCAGATCAGCTATAACGACCCGTCGTCCTACCGCCGCACAACGGTCAGCGACGGACTCACGGTGCGCTACGACGCCGCGAAATATTCCGTCTCGTCGATCACCTCGTACCAGTACTCCGACGACGAGATGACGCTCGACCAGGACTTCACGCCCGAATCCTGGTTCACGCTCCGGCAGGCCCGGCGCGAACACGCCCTGACCGAGGACATCGTTTTCCGTTCGCACGACGGACGGCGCTACGGCTGGCTGCTGGGCGCCTTCGGTTTCTACCGCCACGGCGTGATGGAAGCCCCGGTGCACTTCAAACGCACGGGCATCGAGGAGCTGATCGTCAAGAACGCCAACGAGCATCTGGGCGCGATCTGGAACGAGGAATACTCGATCTCCGCGGATGAACTGCCGCTCTACTCCGATTTCCGCATGCCCGTGTACGGAGGCGCCATTTACCACGAGTCGAACCTGCGGCTGGGTCGCTGGCGGCTCACGGCCGGCATCCGTTTCGACGTGGAACACACGTCGCTGGCCTACCACAGCCGGACCGACATGGATTATTTCGTCAGCAAGGAGGGCGGCGCGCCCGCGCCGAAACGCATCTCGATCGACGAGGGGAACCGCATCGCCCACACCTACTGCGAAGTGCTGCCGAATGGCTCGCTGCTCTGCGCTTTCGACGAAGTGCGCACTGACTATGTTTCGTTAGCCAAGGGCTACAAGGCCGGGGGATTCAACACGCAGATGTTCTCCGACATCTTGAGCGAAAAGCTCAAATGGCGGATGGCCGGTTCGCAGTACGACGAAGCGGACCTGATGTCCTACGAGCCGGAATACAGCTGGAACTACGAACTGGGCGGCCACTTCTCGTGCATGGACGGCGCCGTGCGGGGCGATTTCGCGGTATTTTACATTGATGTCCGCGACCAACAGCTCACGATCTTCCCGGAGGGACAGAGCACGGGCCGCATGATGACCAATGCCGGCCGCACGCGCAGCGTCGGAGCCGAAGCGGCCCTGCAATTCGCGCCGTGGCGGTCGCTGGAGATCAACACGGCCTACGGATACACCGACGCCCGTTTCGTGCGTTACGACAACGGCATCGAGGATTTCAAGGACAACCGCATCCCCTACGCCCCGCAGCACACCCTCTCGGCCCAGGCGGCATGGACCCTGCCCACGGGCGTCAAGTGGCTCGGCGACGTGGTCCTGCAAGCGGGAGTCCGCTGCGCGGGGCGCATCTGGTGGAACGAGGAGAACACACTTTCGCAGCCCTTTTATGCGTTAGCAGACGCCTCCGTGCGGTTCGAGCACAAGCACTATTCGCTCGACATCTGGGGCCGCAACCTCGGGGGAGCGCGTTACGACGTCTTCTATTTCAAGTCGATCGGCAACGAGTTCGTCCAGCGCGGACGCCCCCGGACGTTTGGCATCACCCTGAATATAAACATCTAACAAATACCGACACATGAAAAAAATCCTCTTCCTCCTCTTCGCCGCCGCAGCTTTCGCTGCCTGCAACGACGACGACGGCGAACCCAAAGTCCGTTACGCCACAACCAATGACGGCATCGAAAACGGATACCTGCAAGGTGCCAACCTGCATTTTTACGGCACCTCGACCGTGACCGACGCCAAAGGCGAAACGTTTACGGACCCGGAAGCCTGGTTCGAATTCGCAGGCGGTCCGGAGAGTTTCTCCCTCTACATGCACAAAACGCGCTTCGCGGCCAACATGCCGGGCGTGGAAATGCGGCTCCAAACGGTCACCTATACCCCGAAGGGCGACAAGTCGCTCAACTTCGTCAGGGAGGAGATCATTCCCTCCGCCCTCAAAGAGAACAATGAAGGCGGAGGATCGAGCTACCAGCCCGTCGAACGCTATAAAATCACCAATCTCACAGGCGCAATCGACGGCGTTGACTGCCGGGTCAGCTTCACCTGCGCCGGCGTTTTTCAGGTAATATACGAAGGACGACTGATTATCAAAGAATAAATATCCACGAACCATGAAACCCGAATACAAACCTTTCGTAGATGAATTGATCGAACTCTGCATCAGGGAGGACATCGGCGACGGCGACCACACGTCGCTCTCGTGCATCCCGGCCGACGAACACGGACGCATGCGCCTGCTGTGCAAGCAGGAGGGCACGATCGCCGGGATCGAAATCGCGCAACTCGTACTGCAACGCCTCGATCCCGAAATGAAATTCGAACAGATCCTGCACGACGGAGACCGTGTCGCGCCCGGCGACGTGGCCTTTTACGTCTCGGGACGCCTGCGCTCGCTGCTTCAGGCCGAGCGCATCCTGCTGAACATCATGCAGCGCATGAGCGGCGTGGCGACCCAGACCGCCGTTTACGTCAAGCGGCTGGAGGGACTCCGTACCAAGGTCCTCGACACGCGCAAGACCACGCCCGGCATGCGCGTGCTGGACAAGATGGCCGTGAAGATCGGCGGCGGCGAGAACCACCGCATGGGGCTGTTCGACATGATCCTGCTGAAGGACAACCACATCGACTTCGCCGGCGGCATCCGGAAAGCCATTCTCGGCGTCCGCGAGTACCTCGCCGCACACGGCAAGCAACTGCCCATCGAATGCGAGGTCCGTTCGCTGGAGGACATCGACGAAGTTTTCGCAGCCGGAGGCGTGGACCGCATCATGTTCGACAACTTCACCCCCGAAATGACCCGCCGGGCGGTCGAGAAGGTCGCCGGACGCTGCGAGACCGAATCGAGCGGCGGCATCACGCTCGACACGATGCGCGACTATGCCGAGTGCGGCGTCGACTTCATCTCGGTGGTCGCCGTATCACTAAAAAACCAGTCGCTCGACATGTCGCTGAAGGCCTGCGAATAGAGGATGAAACGTCTGCTCCATACGCCGCTGGCGCTGCTCGTGTGGCGCATCGCACTGCTCTACGCGGCGCTGATGCTCTGCCGCGCGGCGTTCTGGGTCTACAACGCCGCCCTGCTCGGTCCGCCGGTGTGGAGCGAACTGGGGCAGCTCGTGGCCGGGTCGCTGAAATTCGACACCGTATCGGTCGTCTATGCCGACGGCGTGTTCATCCTGCTGTCGCTCCTGCCCCTGCACCTGCGCGAACGGCGCTGGTACCGGGGCATGCTGTTCTGGTATTACGTGATCGTAAACGCCGTGCTGATCGCAGCCGCGAACCTCGCCGACACGGTCTATTTCCGCTACACGCAGAAGCGTTTCACGGCCGACGAAATTTTCTTCGCCGACAACGACAACTCGTTGCAGCTGGCCGGAAAGTTCATGGCCGAAAACTGGTATCTCGTGCTGCTGTGGGCGGGACTCGTGGCGTTGCTGGCGTGGGGTTACCGCCGCCGGGTGCGCGAGGAGAGCCTTTTGAGACGCGGCTGGGCCTACTATGCCGGCGGCACGGTCGTCTTCGCCCTCGCGGCGGGGCTGAGCGTCGCCGGGATGCGCGGCGGCATGACCCGCATGACCCGTCCGATCACGCTGTCGAACGCCATGCTCTACACGGCGGACAGCGGCAAAGCCAATCTGATTTTAAGCAACCCGTTCTGCATCCTGCGCACTATCGGCAACGCGGGTAGCGTCAAATACAGGAAATATTTCACCGAGTTTGAGAAAAAGAAAAGGTATCTGCTCTACTACGGCATCTATGTCGTTTCTACGATTATACAAGTGGCGACTTTTTATCTGTTACTTAATAACGCATGATGGAAAAATAATATATCAAATATGGAACAACGGATTACATCATTAGAAACAATAACTTCTTTGATAAGCAAAGGTTTGGATGAGGTCAATCATTCAAACAAAGGGCATTTATCTTTGCCCACAAGACGTGCGATATTACAAGCTATCAATGAACCACTTGTCATTGGAAGAGTAAGTATCTTATGCGCATTGAAAGTATATCCGATATGGAATGACTTTTTCAGGAATGATACGGAAATAATCGGACTGATAGAAAAAACGGAGAAATATCTGCTTGGACAAACGAGTAAAAAGGATTTGTTGAACGATGCCGACCATTTGGACATGTTTGCTGATGATTACATCGAAGATGATATGACAGCCTCGTTTGCAGCCAAGGTTGCTGTTCATGCAGCCTATGATGCCGGTTCAGATGCAAACAGTATTATCAGTGATTACGATTCCGATGAAGAAGTAGAAGATCCGGATGAATGGGATACGGCTTTCCTTGCAAGTTTAGTATATAATGGCGGTATTGTCGATTTAGATTTTATTGATGACGAGCGTAATAAAGAGTTTTGGAGCTGGTATCTTACCGATTGTATCAAAACTGCTTGTTCAGATGACAGGCTGCCATATCCCGCTTCAACAAGCAAAGTAACACCGTCTGCCAAATACATTCCTTATCGTACACAACTAAATCTTTGGAAAGATGATGAAAAATGCTGTGCTTATGTAAACGGCATCAAGGACGTTTTGGCAAAAATGGTGGCTTATGCCCAGTGGAGTAAATGTGATTTTTACTGTTATACCGTTGAAAGCACATCTTATACTAACATTTACTATTACAGGGGAAACGAGCCAGTTCAATTTCGTCTTGGTATTAATGTTACAATACACCTTTCAGGAAAAATAGAAAAACTCAAAGACCTGATGTATTCCTTATGCCCGCAAGAGGGGGCTTTCTATCTATGTAAAATAACAATAGACAAAGGCAATAATATGGATATAAGATTTGGTTACGATACGAGATATGAAGAACTGAAAAAGGCATTTAGCGATAGTGATTTTAGCGAAGATTTCAGTAAATATCCACGGGCGGAAAAGTTCATTCCTGATTGGTTGGCGGATATACTGAAAAGGAAAAGAATAAGTTTCTAACCAACTTGGTAGCTTTAAAAGAATATTTTATACATAATAATATTGTAAATATGGCAACAGGATTTAGACCTAAAAGTGAACGAATAATAGAGTTAGCCGGATATTCTTCCGAAGAACTGATGCTTCTTGCTATTGAAGCATCCAAACATCTCGGTTGGCAAGCGGGTAATATAAAAAGTGAAGAAGCTGAATTTTATACATCTGCAAGTTTGAGATCGTGGCAAGAAAAGGTAGTTCTTTCTGTAATAGACGGGAAAGACGGACTGCTTCTCGCTACAAGTGTATGTACATCCATGCAGCTCTTTGACTGGGGGAAGAACAAGCAGAACCTTGACAAACTCATAGCAGCCATGCAACAGGTGCAAAACAGTCACAATATGCCTTCAAATGTATCCAAGGCCGTAGACAACACCGCATGTGCATATACCTTAGAAGAGCAGAATACCGTACTTTCTCATATCCGTCATTTCTATGGTGGTATTAAAGGTATCACCAAAAGCATTGTCTCACCGTCTGGAGTGGAAATTCTCATCATCGAACCAACAAGCAGATTCGACTGCTATACACTGGTCACCTGTGGAGTAGGAGCTTCTGTTATGCCAGTGCCGGATAAGGAAATTCCTTCGAGGTGTGAGTTTTGTATGTGTATGCCTCCAACATGGAATACGGAAGATGTGTGGCCAACTGATTGGCTTCTGCGATGCGCATCATGGCTTCAGCAGGGAAATACATGGATCACGTGTGGCACTCACTATCCGATGGTACACCGTTACATGATGATACCTCCATGACATCCCTCCTGCTCACCGTTCCTGAAGAACGGGATAGCGGGGCGGAAAACTGCCAACTACCCAATGGAGATTCGGTAGCCATTTATCAACTGATTCCCGTATATACAGAAGAAGTGTTATTCAAACAGGTCAATGGTATCATGCCTCTTTTGGATAAGATGAAAGACGTATCATACATTGTTGATACAGACAGAGAAAACACATGTAGAGATTTCTCTGCTTTTGAAGAAAATAAGGATGCTTCTATGAGTATGGACGAAAAAGCGAACGCATCCTTGCGATCGCTTTTGACAATCCGTAAAGGGAATATAGCAACGCCTCTGCTTACCTATATCAATGTCGCCTTATTTGTAATCATGGCAATATGTGGAGTAAGCCTGATAGCCCCTACGGGAATATCCATCATAAAATGGGGCGCAGATTTCGGTCCTCTTACACTTACCGGTGATTGGTGGAGAACCGTTACTTGCAATTTCATCCATATAGGAGTGATTCATATACTTATGAATATGTACGCATTACTGTATATCGGGGTATTTCTGGAACAGCTTATCGGTGGAAGAAGGCTTATAAGTGCTTATCTTCTGACAGGATTGTTTTCGGCTCTTGCCAGCCTGACCATACATCCAGAAATCATAAGTGCCGGGGCTTCCGGTTCAATATTCGGACTTTATGGCATATTTCTTTCCTATCTGATATTTCATCACACGATAGAAAAGGACAACGTAAATCCTTGTTGTACAGTATCGGTTTCTTTGTTTTCTATAACCTTACATCCGGTATAAGGGTGGAAAACATAGACAATGCCGCCCATATTGGCGGACTTATATCCGGAGTCGTATTAGGTATCCTATATCTGCTGACCGACCGATATGCGGTGAAAAAGGCTTCAACCCTTTGTACCTCACTCACAGAAATTTCTTTTGTGTTAATCTTCGCTTTTCTTTTTGTGGGACAGACATCCAACCTGCCAGCAGATTTTGTGGAAATCAGAAAGATGTGGGATAATGGTACACTCGAACAATATGCGCAAAACGCTTTTTTCGAAAGAGATGCCATTGAGGCAGAGCCCAATGCTTCCTTCCAGATTCCACAAAATACAACGGATGTTTCTACTTTTACCGGGAGTGAAACCGATTTAGTCAACGGAATGAAAGAATATGTCAATAGCAGTTGTGGCTTCAGTTGCCAATATCCATCAACTTGGAAAACAATAAAAAAGTCTGATACGAAGCAGATACTTCAACTTCAAGGAGATGGTGTCAATAGTTTAACCGTCAGCTACCTTAAAGCACCTTCAGAAGAAGCGATGGAACATATGCATGATCTGTTGACCAAGTCTATGGAGGAATTTCGAGTAGAAAATATAAATATTCATGGAAAAGTATTTGAAAAGGTTTCGGGGAAGATGGAATGTGCAGTAGCAGGTGGTGGAAACATCTATATAAATCAGAATATTGTTATTCATATGAATAAGAAAACATTGGAAAGTTTTATCATTGCTACTACAACGTCTGATGATAGTTCTGAATCTGAAATTTTGAAAATTGTAGAGTCTATAAAAATAAATTAGACAGCCGTAGCCGTCCATGAATAGATACTTCAAAACACATACTATCTGGTATATTATTCCTTTATAAAGGATAAGGTAAAAATTTAATTCTATTTCCAGACACGGAAATATTTCCGGCGAAAAGCGGAAGTCGTTACCATATCATGGCGGTTATCTTTGTGAAATTTCAGATGGGATACATCATGGATTTATAATAAACACATTATTATGGAAACAAAATTTATCGAACAACTGGTGACAACCGCACCGGAATCACTGAGAGAAATAACCCATACGCTCCGTGTGGATGTGGAGGCGCTGTTAAAGGCGAAAAGTACAAAAAAATTTCTTGTGCTGGAACCTTACTCCCATAACACGGAGCTGTGCCGCCATATCCTGCGGCAGATGGAACAACTGCCCGAACTGCCTTCGGTATCATGCAGGGAGTATCAGCCACTATTGATGCTGCTCTCCCTCTCCAAAGAGGTGGAGATACAGAACGACCTGCTGCACCATTTCGTCGAGCCTTACCGGAAAGCGTACCGCACGCCGGAGATGCTTTATCTATGTGAGGTGCTGTATCGTACCGGTACGCCGCAACCCCTGTACAATATGTGCAACGAGGTGTGTGACTATTTCTTTGTGGAACGGCGCAAACAGATCAGCCGACAGTACACGCCCCTCACCGAGCTGGACTTCCAGTTTGCCGAGAAACGGTTGAAGCCATTGTTTACCGCCGTCTTCCGAATGAAGGTGAACCGCTACAGTTACCGAACGCACAGCGTAGAGGAACTTGCCGGAATGTTCTGCATGAGTGTTTCGACTTTCCGTGAGAGGTTCCGCAAGATTTATCATCGCTCCGCCAACAAGTGGCTCAAAGAGCAACGCATTGAACAGATACGGAGGGACTTGAAGTATTATTACGACCGTCCGCTGATAGAGATAGCCGAGAAGAACGGGTTCGTATCTGCCAACCGTTTCTGGGAGTTCTGCATGGAGCAGATGAAGCAAAGTCCGAGCGAGCTGCATAAAGACTTGTACGATGAATTGTGCAAGGAACGCCGTTAGTTCTATCTGGGCGAATAGCCATCGGTATTTTCGGCGAAAAGCGGAACAAGCATGTCAGGTAAAGCCCCTACATTGAAGCCATTTTCATACTTAAACGAAAAACATTATGAGATTATTCAATGTTACCCCTTATCTCCTATTGCTGGGACAAGAGAACAGCAACGAGGAAACACTCTCGAAAGCTAATACAGAGTTTGTAAAGGAAGTGTACGAGCTGCAACGTGCGGAGAGCGACATCAGTATTGTCCTTTTCCAGCTGCAATACCTGAGTTGCAGGCTGGTCATCCTGCGTGAGCATTACCGCACGACACAGAAGGAACATTTGATCTGCTACTCCTATATTATCGGCACGCTGACCTATCTGGAAGGGATGCAAGCCTACTGCAAGTTCGCCTATGAGATACACCCGGCCGGTTCGGTGAAAACAGCCGCACCGACGGGTGCCCCGCCGGTTATCTGGACTTCGGACGTTATCAACCTGATAGAGTTGCTGTACGCCTGCCATGAACTGAAGCTGTTCAACGACGGCGATGTCACGCTGAAACGTGTAGTGGAACACGTGTGCGGGCTGCTGGGCATAGACGTGAAGAACGCCTCGAGCTACTACGCACGGATACGCAGGCGAAAGGCGGACGAACGAACCTACTTCATTGACCGCCTGCGTGAAGTGCTGCTCAAACGGATGGAAGAAGATGACGAGAAACATTACCGTAGCAGGTAAGTTGATTTCCGAAACAGACAAAATCCCCTGTAAACACTATGGTTTACAGGGGATTTTGTCATTTATTCAGTTCCAAGAGATGCTTTAGAGCGGGATCGTTGGCGATGCGCTCCAATTCATCGGTCACGATCCGTTTGACATCCTCCTTGATCCGATTGTAGTTCTCCTGTACCATTTCCTTCATGTGATCCATTCCGTCATCATCCACGAAGTTGGTGATAACGGGTATCTTTTGGTATGTCTTTTCTTCTTCGGCAATTTTCTTGGCATCGACAACAATCTCACAATGGAAGATTTTCTGCTCAATCCTCTCTCCGAAGTTGTCGGCAACGGAGCCGACGAACATTCCCTGCGTCAGCCCGCTGATCTTGCTGGGTGGAATAAGACTATCCATCTGGGTGGATATGGAGGTGGAAACGTCCTGCCGGTTGATAGAGATAGAGTGGCGTTTCTGGAGTATCTTGCCGAACCTTTCGCTGAGGGTTTTGGCTGTTTCCCCCACGACCTGCCCCGAAAAGAGGTTACCCACCGTGTTGATAATCACCTTCGCCTCCTTGTCGGTATAGTCACGGATAAGCTGGCTGAAATCCTGAAAGCCGAGTAGTACGGCGACCTTGTTACTGCGTGCGGTGGCTATCAGGTTGTCCAGCCCCTTGATGAAAATGGTGGGTAGTTCATCAATGATAATGGAGCTTTTCAGCTTACCTTTCTTATTGACAATCTTCACTATACGACTGTTGTACAGACCGAGCGCAGCACCGTAGATTGCCTGCCGGTCGGGATTGTTGCCTATGCAGAGGATTTTCGGCTCGTCGGGGTTGTTGATGTCCAAAGAGAACTCGTCGGCGGACATCACCCAATAGAGTGTCGGTGAGATCATGCGGGACAAGGGTATCTTTGCACTGGCGATCTGACCCATGAGCTGGTCAGCAGCTCCCGCCAACCACGCATCGAGAAAGGGACTGAGGTAGTTCTCCAATTCGGGATAAGAGGACATGATGGGGAAAATCTGCTCGTAAGGCTTGTTGAGGAACTCGACGGCATGGGGGAAGGTGCAATACCTGCCGTCCTTGTACACCCGCAAGAACCAGATGATGGCGGCAAAGAGAATGGTGGGTGACTCGACAAAGAAATCACCCTGTTTCGCCGCCCACGACCGGTTGAGGTTGAGCATGATGCTGTACGAACTCTCGTAAGCATCGGAGATGTCGGTCATGAACTTCGGGTTGAGTGGGTTGCAGCGGTGGCTGCGTGAGGGATCGTCGAAGTTGATGACATAGAACTTCGGCGGCACTTTGTACCCCTCCAAATGGCTGATCAGGTGATTGTAAGCAATGGTAGAGAGGTCGGGAAACTTGAAGTCGTAGATATAGGCGGCATAGCCTTTCTCTATCTGCTGCTTGATATAGGAATTTACCACTGCAAAAGACTTTCCCGAACCGGGCGTTCCCAATACGATGGAGGCACGGAAGGGGTTCACGACATTGATCCAGCCGTCATTCCATTTCTTGTTATAATAGAACCGTGTCGGCAGATTTACAGAGTATTCATTTTCAATCAAACGGGTTTCTTGCATGAAACTTTCGTTCTCGTTATTGAATACATCGTCCATGAGATTCTGTTTGAGCAGACGGGAGATCCATACACCGGCAGCGAGCAGGCAGAGGTAACCGACAGTAAGAGTGAATATATAAAAGGCGGTGCGTGCCATTAACGGTATGGGCAGTCCGAGCAACCACCAGTTGAAAAAGAAGAGGACGAAACCTGCGAAAAGGGCTGTCCAGACATGCTCCCATTTGATTTTTTCCTCCTTTACGCCTTTCGTCCCCAGACACGAGAGAGCAAGGAAGGTAACGGAGAAGAGTTTTGTCCAAAGGATGGAGCCGAACAACCCGGTCGTGCGCTGGAAGTTCAGCAGAATCCTGTCCACCACTCCGATATTGACGTTCCACTCCCGGATGGAGGGATAGCAGAACCAATAGATATTGACCACTACGAATAATACGCTGAGGGCACGCATAAAGTCCATGACTTTTGCCAGTCCCCGAAGATCATCTTCTTGTGACATAATGCTGAATTTTTAAAAGTTATCGAATAAATGATTCTGTAATACGGGGTCAGTCCTGACGACCGTAACGATGCCGGCGTTTCTTCTTGTCGGGTTTCAGGAGCTTGGGATGCCGGGGTACATAATTCAGTTCCGGCTCCATGCCGGAAAGCAACCCTCCCAGAATTTTCTCCCCGTTTTCGAGATCCACAACAGGAGGAACGGGTGGCTGAAGTGGCGGCATGAGATTTTGTGGCTGTTCCTGAAAGCGTTCGTTGAGCATATTTGCTGAAAACTCCTTACCCAGACGTGAGCCGTTGAGCACGGTTCGGCTGCGATGATCTATAAAGGTAACACCGTAAATCCTGCCGGTTTCGTTGCGGCGGAGAACCAAGTCTATCTGTTCTTTTGCCAAGCGGTCACGAAAATCCCGTTCGTCTACGGACCGACGCAGAGCGTCAGCCACTAACGGTCGAATCCGTTCACGGCACGGATCGGACTTGGCTTTTGCGGTGGCTTCCCGCATCTTCTTGTCCAGTTGCTCCGCTCCTGTCATTTTGCCCAGTCGGGAGGACTTGATGGGAGTGGCTACCGTTTCGCCGTTGTTGTCCAGAGCGGTATAGAGTATCCCATGATAGGTACGTCCGCCCATTTCTCCCTTCACTTCTTCCATACCTATATTATACAGGGAAAGCAAGGCACGGAACTCGCCCATTGTGTGGAAGCTGTAAAGTTTGAGCAGGGGTTTGACCGTGCGGGCTATCTGTCTTTTGATGTCCCCTTTGGCCGCATCTACCGGCTTCAGCTGCCACTCTTCACCTTTCTTTTGACCTTCCGCCGGATGAAGGCCGTATTTCTGTTCCAGAAATTCGGTAATCTCTTTGCTACGGCGATGCTCGAACTTGTCAGAAACTTTCCTGCCTTCACTATCGACACGCAGGGAAACGATGTGGATATGGTGCCGGTCGATGTCCTCGTGCTTGAAAACAAGATAGGGCTGGTTACCATAACCGAGCCGTTGCATGTATTCCCTACCGATTTCCGCCAGTTGCTCGTCAGTCAGTATATCGTCGGGATGCGGATTGAGGGAGATATGTATGACCGGCTTCTCGGTACGGTAATGGCTCGGCATCCATTCGAGAAGCTGCCGCATGGATTCATCCGGGCGAAAACACCCGTCTTCGGGATAGCGAAGGAGATGCGTGGAGAGGATTTTCGCTCCGCCTTCATCGACCTTGTTCTGGTTGTAGGCCAATGCGCCGTATAGATTCTTACCCACACTGATCTTGGCTACCATGTGAGGCGAGTTTTTGGGAAAGTTCGACAATCCGGCGGTTCAACTCCACGAGTTCAAGGGTGAGCTTTTCAAGTCTGTAGAGCAGTGCCAACGCTTTCTTTTCGGTGAAATGGATGTGCAACTCCTTGACTGCCTGATTGTAATTCACTCCTATGGC
>ENA-UEPS01001335-UEPS01001335.1-human-gut-metagenome-genome-assembly--contig:-NODE-1335-length-13852-cov-2.628240_pt1 | contig 13852 bp, 6 predicted proteins | sample MGYA00242904_ERZ507924 | MGnify/ENA primary metagenome ERZ507924 (study PRJEB26167, sample SAMN06115422) | human gut metagenome | host: Homo sapiens | place: China:Sichuan | collected 2014-10-16...
CAGCAGATATAGGAGGACGGGCGGAATCAGGCGGCAGGCGGCGTGCAGGACTTTGTCGTCGAACAGATGGTCGTCCCACATCGTCCGGGTCTGGGCGCTGATGCGTTGCAGGGCAGGTGTCACCAGATGCCGGAACAATTTCACCGCGAGGTAGCAGATGAGGACGATGCCTGCGACGAGCAGGATGCGCGAGCCCCACTCTCCGCCGGAGTTGTCCAGCCCCGCGCGGCGGAGCAGCGATGTCAGGTCTTGGTTCAGATTGTCCATGCCGGGTCACAGTTTTGAGGGCGGCCGCATGGTGCGGAACCGGTCGTTCCTGTCCGGCCGCCGAAAGCGAGGTCGTTTTCACCGCCAAAGATAGGAAATAAAAACGAGAACGGGAGCGGTTCGTGCGGAGAGTTCGCGCCGGAGGGTTCGGCAGGCGGTTTTCGTCAGAAGGTGCGGATTCAGGTCTTCCCGTGTCGCAATTTGTCCCGCTTGTGAAGCGGGACTGTCTCTGACGGCTCGCGGTGCCTCCTCCCGGTCCGCCGGAACGAAACAGGGATTGCGATACGTGACTGCGCGATTCCGAAACCTTATTTTTCCTGCCGCAGCGTTTCGGGCGATGCGACGACCGTGCGCTCCGTGATCGCAAACGTCCCCCTGCCTTCCGCGGCCGAAAGCGGGCGAGGCACGATACCGATGTCGGCGCGCGCGACGGCGAGATACGGCAATGCTGTCAGAAATAGCGTGATTTTCAGCTTCATTGTTTCGGATGTATTCGAAAAGAGGGCCGACAAGCCCGGACGTTCCGTTGCTTGCCGGCCCTCGGCCGGTTATCGGATACAGCGGTTATTTATTGTAACGAATCGCGAAATACTCGAGGCTGCTTGCATGCTGGGAGGCCAAAGCCGCTCCGGCAGCGCTTCCGTTCAGGCGGGCGTTGGCATAATCGCTGCCGTCGCTGCAAAGGTCGCTCGTCGGACGCAGACGGATGTAGACGTCCGGGTGGCCGAGGATTTCCTGCGGCAGTTCGAAGTCGATGTACTTGTAGGCCACGATCGACGAGTAGAGCGTATTCGACCAGACGGAGACGTCGGGCACCGTGTATTCGCCGATGAGATTCCATTGCGAGTCGTCTTCGGGCGCCTGCGAGTCGGTGAGCGCCCACTCGGCGCACCAGTAGCGGGGCGAATAGAAGGTCTGCTGCGTGTTCATCACGGAGATTTGCATCGAGATGTGCGAGGTCGAAATGCCCTCGGTCGAGAAGTTGATCAGCCATGCGTAGAACCGTCCCGTGTCGTCGTCCCACCAGTAGTGGTTGGAGAAGGCGGTGTAACAGTTGCCGCTTACGTTGGCCTTGCCGCGCATCGACGTACTGCCGTTGTAGTTGATTTGCTGGGAGCTCGTCGGGATTGCGTCGTTTCCGGGCCAGCCTCCCGAACCGCTGGCTGCGTATTGGTCGGAGGCGTACGGGCCGCACCACTCGATCGTTCCGTCGGGATTGCGGCTGATGAAGGCGTCCATCTTCGGATTCCAGCTCTCCTTCGAGGGGTCGATTACGATGCCGATACCGTTCTTGTTGCCGTAGTTGGCGCCGAAGAGGTTGTTCGCGCTGTTGCCGACGGGTCCTAAGTATTCGTACGTGCCGCCGCCCACCATGTGCTGCTTGTAGGTGGCTTGCAGGTACTCCTTGGAGGCCGAACCCGAATACTTTTCCTGATAGGTGTGCGTCAGCCAGCCGTTCGTGCCGTAGGTGGGTTTCTGCACCTCGTTCTCCGTGTCGGGGTTCCAATAACGATATTCGGTCAGCAGTGCCGAGAAGCTGTCTTCCACGCTGTTCTGCATCTTGCCCCAGATGTCCTCCTTGTTCTGGTGGCGGATTTGATAGCGGCCGATGTAGCCGAGCGTCGGGTCATCCGTCATTTCGGCAGGGTCGGCTCCGTTGCGCCATTCGAAACGCGAGAAACGTTCGTGGACGATTACGCCCGAAATGTCGCCCGAACCGTAGGGCAGCCGTGTGCCGTCGCTGCGGTATGCGCAGTTGGTATTGGTCATCATGTACATGGCGTCGCCGTTGATGTCGCGCACGAGCAGCGGGTATTTGCTGATACGGTGTGCGTTCGTGCCGATTGCGTACCCTTCGTTGACCGGCGTGATCGAACCTTTGCGTACGGGGAACTCGACCTCTTTGAGTGTCACGTAGGTGTAGATGTCGTCGTCGGTCAGCTCGTTCATGTGTTTCTCCTTGACGGGAACGTCGGAAGCCGAACCGGCGGTGCGCGAAATGACCATCGACTTGGTGACGCCCTCCAATTCGTAGCGGTCGGGATTCTCGACCAGGTTGCCGGTGGCGCCTTGAATGAGGAGCTGCACGTGGTCGTACTGGTCGAAGATGTTGTCCTCGACCTCGTTGGTGAGAATCGCGATGCCGTAGCGGCCGTCCTTCGATTCGAGGTAGAGGGTCCGTTCCGAAACGGTGTAGTCGATTGTCGAGGTGGTAAGTTGGGTGTTCTCGCCCGCATTGCGGTTGTCGGGGTTGCTCACGACGATGCCTTCGATGATGACGTAGTCTTCGATCTTCTTGTTGAGGGCGTAGTTTTGGCGGAACTCCTCGAAAGTGATGTTGCGGCCGAGCGTCTCTTTGGCCGTGCGTTGCAGCAGATTGAACTCGACGGAGACGGTCTCGTCCCATCCGTCGGTGAATGAGAGCGACACGGCGGCCGAGCGCGGAACCTCTTCGGCGGGGTTGGCGTCGAGCGTGATGACCAGCTCGCGCTCCTCGCTCTCGGCGTCGACGATCTCGATCTCCTGGATCCAGTCCGTATTCTCGGGATCGGAGTATTCGGTCTCCACCGTAATGTCGGAGAAGGGAACGTTGGTCTCGATGACCGACTTGTTCTCGCCGCCGGCCCCGGGGACGATGATCGACGAATTTGCGAATGCGATGCGCGCGTCGATGAGCGCCTTCTGCTTGATGTAGAGCGTGTCGCGCCGCGAATCCACGTCGGAGCAGAGGACGATGCCCGCCTTGCGTTTGAAATCCTCGTTGAATTCGCATTCGGCCGTGATTGTGGCCTTGCCGTCCGTCGTCTCGCCGCACGCGAGGCTCAGCCAGTCGGATTCGTTTATCCGTTCGATATGGTATGCGCCGTTGGTGTAGATGTCGATGTCGAACGAGTTCGCATCGGCCTCGACGATGAACTCTTTTTCCAATGCGCCCAGTTTGACGAGGTCGATGTCCTCGGCGTCGACATTGGTGCAGGCAGCTGCGATTCCGACCGCAGCGGCGATGCTCCAAAACTTGAATATCGATTTGCGAAAGTTCATGTTGTTTCGGTTTTGTCGTTGTTGTTTTTCCGGTCAGGCGGTCGGCTGTCGTCCGCCGCCCGACCGAAATGCGTTTAGTTGTAACGTATCGTGAGCGTACCGATTCGAACCTGACAGTTGGCGGCCGTGATCTCCGGCGTGAGCGTGCCTTTTTCGATGCCCAGATTCGTCGGATAGGTCGAAGCGCTGCTGCTCGGGGCGATGTCGGTCACCTTGTCGGCTACTTGCAGGCGCAACACCACCTTCTCCTTGCCGAAGCAATCGGCCGGCAGCCGGCGCAGATGCTCGGTGTAGCCCGGCGTCGAGTCCTGCGATGTCCCGCTCCACCATACGATCGAACGCTTCTTGATGATCGGGCAGTCGGGAACGGGTCGGAACGTCGTGCCTCCGTCGACGGAGTAGAGCAGATTCCAGTGCGCAGGGCCGGTCAACGAGGTGTTGTTCATGTTTCCGTGTCCCCAAACGATGCCGAAAATCAGGTTCGATCCGGTGATGCCCTGCGTCGAGAACGAGATGTCGAAATATTTGCCTTCGTCCTTGTCGAAATCCCACCACTGGCGCGAGAACACGACGCTGCCATTGGGCACCAGTCCCTTCTGTTCGGAAGTTCCGCCGCCGTTGCCCGAGCAGACGACATTGTTGAAATCCGGTGACCCGGCCTGCGTGGCGTCGTACTTGTCGATCTCGCCCTCTCCGATTTCCGGTGTGAGGTCGTTCTGGCGGTCGTTCCAGTTCCACTCGACGATGGTCTTCGAGAACGGCTCTTCGGTCAGGGCGATTTCTCCCTGCGTCATGGCGCGCAGCTGGTAGCGGCCGAGGTCGCCGAAACGGACGGGCGCCACGTCGTCGGCCACGACGATACCCCGGAACGTGCCCGAACCTTGGGCTACGACCGAATAGAATTCCAGATCGCGTCCCGAGCTGAAACGGCGCCAGGGTACGGCTGCATTGGTCAGCATGTGGATTACTTCGCCCGTCTTGTCGTAGCACATCAGCGGTGCGACGTCCCAGCGCGGCGCGGTGGCGCCGATTGGGTTCACGTCGTCTTTGAGCGAGTAACCGTCGGTGCAGTTGGTGTAGGCGCCGTCCTTGCACATGATTTCCAGGTCGGGTACCGAGACCAGCGTGAAGATGTCGTCGTCGGTGAGTTCGGCGATACGTTTGGTCTTGACGGGAATCTTGAATTCGTCGGGTGTCGATGTATCCAGAATGTTGGCCGCCGTCAGTCCCGTGATGGTGTAGCATTCGGGGACGGCCTTCTTTTCGAGGATGGCGCCGTCGAGCGAGAGCCGCACCTTCGAGAAACGTTCCAGCGTGTTGTCGTCTTCGGTTGCGAATTTCAGGCAGAAACCGTAGCGGCCGTCCGTCGATTCGAGGTAGACCGTGCGGTCGTTCTCGGTGCGGTCGAACGCATACTGTCCGGTCTGGGGGCTCGAAACGATGTTCTTGCTGGCCGGGTCGCTGACCACGAATCCCTCGATATAGCCCGCCAGCGAGATTTCGCCCGGGGTCATTCCGCGTACGGTCGCGAAGTCGACGGCGGTGGGATAGGCTCTCTGGGTGATTTTGCAGACTGCCGAAACGGAAGCGCCCAATGCGTCGGCGTAACTGAGGTTGAGCGTGGCGGAACGGGCTTCCGAGCTGTCGTTCTGAGTCAGCGAGAAGGTCAGCCCCTCGTCCGTGAGCATGGGTTCCGACAGCCACTCGTTGCCCTCCTCGACGGGGGTATCGTAGGTGATATCGTAGACGATTTGGTCGGCGTAGGGTACGAGATTATTTGTCGTGGCCGGAATCGTGCACTGTTGTGCATAACCCTCGTAGGTCTCGACGGAGCTGTCCAGTTTGAGCGAAGGCTCGGCGATTCCCTGCGAGATGCTCAGCACCGAGGTGGTGGCTGTGCCCTCGGCGTCTTCGATGAAGAGGGTCAGGTCGGCCAGGCGCGTGGAGCCGGCCTCGTTGCCCTCGACGGCGAACGACACGCCCTCGTGCGTGATGGCGACCTCGGAAATCCAGGGCGTAACGGGTTGCGCCTGCGGTTTGTCGTCGCCCTCTTCGCTTTCGGCGCGCGTCACGACGGGTACGGGTTCACCGGGCACTCCGTCCGCATCGTAGTAGGTGACGGAAGCCTCCACGTCGTCGATGCAGTACCGCAGGTTGGTGTCGATGGGTGCGAAGATTCGCGATGGCGCCTTCAACAGCGCTACGGCGGGTTTGGCGAACGCGAGCGACGGTTCGGTGACGGTGCCCGCTTGGGTGAACGTCACGGTGTCGGCCAGTTCGCCTTTCTGGAAGACGACCCCGACTTTGCGCGAAATACCGTAGTTGGCCGCGTAGGTGAAGACGATTTCGTGGTTGCCGTAACCTTCGAGCTTGTTGAGCGACGCCCACTTCACGTTGCGCGTGAAGCGTGCCGTCCACTCTCCGTTCGAATAGACCAGCACGTGTGTCGAGCCGGCCTCTTTGCTCAGCGACAGTTCCCGTGCCGCCACCGCCAGCGGCAGGTCCATCTCGAAATCCTTCTGACAGCCGGTCAGGGCGGCCGCGAATGCCGCGACGGCGATCAGCAGGCCGGCGGCCGATCTTTTGTGTTTATTGAGTGATGTTTTCATAGTCTGAGAGTTTCTGGTCGTTACAACCCGTAGGCCTTGTATTCGTTGTTGTCGAGGTTATTCTTCGAGTAGGTTACCTCCGTGTCGGGAATGGGGTAGTAGCGGTGGCACGGTTTGATGAGGCTGGACGTCGTATTGAGTTGCAGAGGGCCATAGTCGCTGTTGCTCGTCACCGCATCGTACCAGATGCCCCAGCGCACCAGATCGTACTTGCGCTGGAATTCGCCGAAAAGCTCGCGGGCGCGCTCGTTGCGGATCTCCTCCTCGAGGCGCGCGGGGGTGCGGAAGGTGTACTTGGACAGATTGGCGCGCGTGCGGGTCATGTCGAGGTACTCGATCGACTTCTCGTAGTTTTCCTTGTAGAAGTAGCACTCGGCCATCATCAGCAGCGCGTCGGCGTAGCGGAATACCTTGTAATTGTTGCCGTCGGCCGATGCCTGCATGTTCGGGCACCAGAATTTCGGACCGCACCAGGGACGGGTGTTGGTGCTGTTGAAGGTCTTGTCTTCATAGCCCCACGCCATGTTGTATTTGGCGCGGATATCCTTGCCCATCTTGGATTGGAGTCCCTGACAGAAGTAGACGTTCGGCCGCATGGCCGTCCATACGGTCGCCTGATCGCCGAGTTCGGGAATGTCGACGCCGTCGTAGATGGACGAGTTGGCCGAACGCGGATAGGGCTGGCAGATGCAGGCCACGTTGGAGGTATAGGTGAGACCGCCCTGCGTGTAGGTGTGCTGAATCTCCATGATGGATTCGGGAGTGTTCTTGTTGCGGAAGAGGATGTTCTGGGCGTAGTCGTACTGCGACAGGGGGCCGTAGATGGTCTCGATCTGTTGCAGCGCTTCGAGGGCCGTGTCCCACTCCTTGTTCCACATGGCCATTTTGGCGATGAGCATGTAGGCGCAGGAGGCTCCCAGCCGGTTGGCCTCGTTGTCGTAGGTGCGAGTCTGGTCGACGAGTGGCGCGATCGACTGCAAGTCTTTGATTACTGTCGCGCGCGTTTCGTCGGCATCCATGCGCGGCAGCACCTGAATGCGGTTGAGCACCTCGTTGTCGGTGACGTCGTCGAAGTAGAAGGGAACGTTGCCGAAGAAGCAGGTCAGCGTCCAGTAGTAGAACGCGCGCAGAGTCTTGGCCTCGCAGAGCAGTTGCAGGTATTGCTCTTCGGAGAGTACTTCGTTCTGATAGGCGCGTTCGATGCCGTTGACGGCGAAATTGCAGCGCTGTACGCCGAGATAGCCCTGCGTCCAGACGGTCGAGCCGAAACGCGGCACGGCGGGCGAGATGTCCAGACTGGCGTCGCGCGTACCCGACGGGCAGTATGCGATGTCGGTGACGCATTCGGTGGCGAGCATGTAGGTGTAGGTGTAAATCGATTTGATGGGGATGTAGCAGCTGTTCACGACCGACTGGCACTCCGAGTATTTGCGGAAGAAATTGTCGGGACTCGAAATTCCCGACGTGTCCTCGTCGAGCGAACACGACTGGAACAAGAGGGAAGCCGCGAAGAGCGTCGCATACAATATGTTCTTGATTTTCATAGTTCTTATGATCTTATTGGTTTAGTATCTCAACTGGATGCTGAATATGATGGTTCGGGGTTTGGGGTAGGCGCCCAAGTCCATGCGGCGCAGCGTCGACGAGGTGCCTTCGCTCGATACGTCGGGATCGAATCCGTTGTATTTCTTCCACAGATAGAGGTTTTCGCCCGATACGCTCAGCGTGAGGTCGCGCAGCCACGAGCATTTTTTCCGCAAATCGAACGTGTAGGCGAGCGTGACGTTTTTCAGTCGCAGATACGAAGCGTCGTGAATCATGAAGTCGCTCGGTAGCGCGGCGTCGCTCTTGGCTCCGGCGCGCGGGATGTCGGAGTTGGGGTTGCGCACGGGATGCCAGGCGTCGAGCATGTAGCGGTACTGGTTGGTGGCGTAACCGCCGGCCATCGCAAGCTCGGAGTAGTTGTAGATCTTGCCGCCCAGCGAATAGGAGAAGTAGAATCCGATGCGCAGACCGCCGATATTGAAGGTGTTCTGCAAACCGCCGTAAAGCACGGGGTCGGAGTTGCCCAGATAGATCAGGTCCTCCTCCGACAGAATGCCCTCGCGGTTCTGATCGACGTACTTGGGATACCCCAGCAGCAGCTGGGCGTCGCTGCCCGTCGACGAGGATATATAACTCTTGGTAAAGCGATTGCGCTCGAACTGGTCGGTCGTCTTCCAGACCCCGGCGTACTGGAATCCCCAGAGTGCATTGAGCGGATCGCCCATCTTGTAGCCATACATCATGTAGTTGGTATTGCCGCCGCTTTCGAGACACGAAACGTACTCTTCGTGGCCGATGTCGTCGACCATCTGCTTGTTGTGCGAAAGGGTGAAACTCGTCGTCCAGCCGAATTTCGGCTTCACGATGTTACGGCTCTCGACCGAGACCTCGACGCCGCGGTTCGACGTCTTGCCCAGGTTCGTGAAACGGCTCGTGTAACCCGTCGTATGGATCGTCTGCAAGGAAAGCAGCAGGTCGCGGGTGGTCGAATAGTAGCCGTCGACGGTGATGTTCAGGCGGCCGTCGAAGGCCGAAAAATCGAGACCCGCATTGTAGAGCGTGGTTTTCTCCCACGTCAGGTTGGGATTGGCCACACGCGAAGGGAAGAACGACGCCGACTGCGTGCCGCCGAACAGATAACCGTTGGTGGTCGTGCCGTAGGCTTCGAGCGAACGGTAGGTCGCGATGGCGTCGTTACCCGTGCGTCCGGCGCTCAGGCGCAGCGACAGGTCGTCGATCCAGTTGCAGTCCTTCAGGAAGTTCTCGTTCGAAATGTTCCACTTGAGGGCGGCCGACGGGAAGAACGCCCACTTGTTGTTGGCTGCGAAGTTCGAGGCTCCGTCGTAACGTCCCGTCACGGTCAGGTAGTAGCGCGACTTCCAGTTGTAGTTCAGACGCGCGTAGACCGATGTTTTGGTTTTCTTCGAGTAGGAAGTGCCCGCCGAATAGGTCTCTTTGTCCTGCACGGCGTTCATGTTGTTCCACAGGATGGCGTCGTCCATGTAGCCTTTGCCGCTCAGGTTGAAATCGTGCGAGGCGAAACTGTAAGCCGAGAAACCGCCGAGAACGTCGAACGAATGGCCGTTCTTCTCGAACTTGTAGCCGGCCGTGGTCTCCCACGAGAACGAGTGCTCGTCCCACTCGGCGCGGTAGGCCTCGCCGCCTTCGTTCTCGCCCTTCAGGGGAAGGGTTCCCGGATAGTAACGGTAGGTATGCCGCTGGTAGAGGTAGTAGGAGAAGGTGCTGTTGATCGTGAAGTTCTTCACCGGCTCCAGTTTCAGCGTGAAGGCGTGGTTGTTCGAGTGGCGTTCGAGGTAATAGGTGTTCAGGTCGATCAGCGCACGCTGCGTGTTGATCTTCTGTCCGTTGTAATACAGCGGGTTATACGTGTCGTTCGGCTTGAGCAGCGGTGACAGATACTGGGCGCTGCTGTACCAGGCCGTTCCGCCGATGGAGGATTTGTTCTGGTCGTTGTGACGCCAGGTGTACGAACCCGTATAGCCGACTTTCATCCCTTTGAACAACTGGCGTTCGAGGTTGATACGTCCCGTGAAACGCTGCTGGCCGCTGTCCTGGATGATACCTTCGGTGTCGTTGTAGGAGAACGAAGCGTAATACGACGATTTGTCGCTGGTTCCCGACAGCGAGAGGGCGTAGTTGGAATAGAGGGCCGTGCGGGTGATCTCGTTGATCCAGTTCGTCCCTTCGCCCAGCGAGAGCGGGTCGGGGTACACCGAGCCGGAGAGCGGCGTATCGGCGCCGATGTCGGGATGGTTGGCGTCGGAGCCGAACGAGGCGTAGTCGTTGCGGTATTGTGCGAATTCCGCCGCGTTCATGATGTCGAGGTGGCGGGGCAGCTGCGAGAAGCCGATGTCGGTCTTGAACGTGATGTTCGGCTTGCCCGTCGTGCCGAGTCCCCGTTTGGTGGTGATGATGATGACGCCGTTGGCGCCGCGTGAACCGTAGATGGCCGTCGACGAGGCGTCTTTCAGCACGGAGATGGAAGCGATGTCGTCGGAGTTGATGTCGTTCAGGTCGTGGATGGCGTCCATCACGCCGTCGACGACGATCAGCGGCTCGTTCGACGCGTTGATCGAGCGCGTGCCGCGGATGCGGATGGTGGTCGTGGCGCCCGGCTCACCGGTGGTCGACATGAAGTCGGCGCCGGCGATACGTCCCTGCAATGCGTTGTCGACCGAGAGCGTGGGCAGGTCCTTGATGTCGTTCATCTTGACCGTAGAGACCGAACCGGTCAGGTCTTTCTTGGCCACTTGGCCGTAGCCGATGACCACCACTTCTTCGATGTCGGTGGAGGCGTCCTTTTCCAGCCGGATGTTGAATTTCGTGCGGCTGCCCACCTTCGTCGTCTGTGACGTGTAGCCGAGGTAGGAGAATGTCAGCGAATCGGAGGGTTTGACTTTGAGTGTGAATTTACCTTTGGTGTCGGTCGTCGTGCCCTGCACTCCGCCAGCGACGACCACTGTGGCTCCGACCAGCGGATTGCCTTCGGAGTCGAAGATGATGCCGTGAACCGCCTGCGGCTGTTCCTGAGCCTTCGCCGGTGCCGTGTATGCTGCGAGCATTATCAGAATCGCCCCCAGCGACATCGCACGGGCGAAAACGCTCATTGTGTGAAGAAATTTGTTCATTTCAGGTTGTTTTAGGTGATACGACTTGTTCCGGCCTGCTTACTCCTGACCCTCCTCGAGAGGCGCTCCGAGGATTATGTCCTTGCCGCTGCCGTTGTTTTCGGTAAAGTAATTCTCTTCGTCCGCTTCGAGGCGGCGGATGTAGAAATTGTCGAGGAAGATGCGGTTGTTGACCGGCGACGTCTGTGTGAACGAGCCGCAGCTGATGCGGATGCGCGTGTTGACCGTAATCGGATTGAGCTGCGTTCCGACCACGAAGACCAGCAGGTCGCTTCCCTCCCACATGTTCTCGGGGAACTCGTCGCTCCGGGGGTCGTAGTAGGCGGCTTCGAGCTCGATCGAGGTCTTGCCCGTGTCGGCGAAATCGGCGATTACGCCCCCGTCGAGTACCTCGACCTTGATTTTGTTGTCATCCTTGGCTCCGGTGTAGAAGTCGGTATACGCCACAGCGCGGAACGAGACCATGAGCATCGAGTCGCTGCGCAGCGTGTTGGTGTAGGGCGAAATCAGGTCGGCGCCGTGTCCTTCGTCGTCGCCCAATTTCAGATAGCCGTTCTTGCCGTAGCAGTGGGCGTGCTCCTCGCCGTCGATTGTCGTGGAGGAGAAGCCGTAATCCTTCTGGGCGGTCGTCCAGTCGTCGATGGGCGTCTCGTCGTCCGTGAAGCGGGGATCGGTTTTGCCGTACTTCATGGAGGAGAAATCGTTGCTCACGCGAGCTGTCGAACCTTGGTGTACGGGCACTATGCGGTTGTAGTTCAGCGTCCCGTCGGTCGCCAGAATCAGCATACCCGTGCGCCGCGTGTAGTAACAGCCCGTTTCGACACGCCGCTGGACGTCGAGGGTCACTATGCGGCACCCCGTCAGCGGGTCGACCGCAGTGTCGTCCAGGACTGCCGCCCAGGGCATGTCGGCGTCGTCCTCCCACGAGGCGACGAAGTCGACGTTCGCCTCCGCATAGATTTTCGCCTGCCCGCCCTGCACGCCGACGTATACGGCGTCGACCGGCTTCTTTTCGATCGGGTCCGCGTAGACCGCGATCGACTCGCTGCGGTCGGAGTTCGAGTGCGTTTCGCACGACACGCAGGCCGCCGTCAGGCACGCGATTCCGATCGCTCCCCGCAGCAAGCGGGCGAGACTTTCCGTCAGAAATGTTTTTCTCATAAGTCGATAAGGTTAACAGTAGTAGTATTGGTTTCAGGTCGGAGATTCGTTCCCAACGGTCATTTCAACTCGAAATCCACCAAAATCGGACGATGGTCCGAGGGGTCGTAGAAGTTGGACACGTAGGGACTCTTGGTTGCCGTCGTCCACTTGTCGATGACGATCAGCGCGTTCGCGACACGTCCGTACATCGAGGGCGAGGCGTACATGAAGTCGATGCGGGCATTGCCGTAGGTCGACGAGATGAAGCGTCCCGGGTTGCGCTCGGCGATGATGTCCACCAAATCGGTATTGTTGCGGATGTGATCGTGAACCAGCAGACGGGTGTCGTTCTCGGGATAGTTGTAGAACCAGTTGTCGACGCGGGAACGGGCGTTGAAGTCGCCCATCATCAGCCAATCCTCCTGTGCGGCGTAGGCCGGATCGTTGACCGTCTTGTCGCAGATGTACCCGATTTCGAACGCACGGTACTTGTCGCCTTCGTTGTTGGCGGCGCTCGCCGCCTGATTTGCCGAGCCGGTGACGCCGAAGGCGTAGGCCTGCGGCCACGTGTGGAGCGTCACGACATTGATTTTATGGCCCTTCACGGTGACCTGCTGGATGGCGGCGCCGTGCGAAACGGGTTTTCCCGCCTGCTCCGTATCCGTGATTTTGAGCAGCGTCTCGATCGGATATTTCGACGTGATGGTCTGCGGATAGTTGTCGCGCCAGCCGCCGACGGCCGTGTAGGCGTGGCCGTAACGGGCCGCCAGTGCCGCCCAGCCGTCGGGCAGGAACCGGGCGGAGGAGGCTTGCGCCGAATTCGTATTGTCCTTGTAGATGGTGGCCGATTCGCACCATACGCAGATGTCGGGATCGTATTTCTTCACCCACGCGACGAAGTTGTTGTAATTGTTCGCCTGGTCGGACCACATGCCGTTCTGGATGTTCCAGTAGAGCACGCGCAGGTTGTCGGAGCCGCGGCCCATCTCGCCGAGCGCACGGACCTCGATATTGTCCACGTAGAAGCCGTGCACGCCGCTGCTCACGTCGTTGCCGGCCCAGTAGAGCATCGTGCCGTCGGTCGCGTTGTTTACGACGACCTCCACGTTGTGCCACTTCTTGACGGCCGCTTCGCTCGACGGGAGCGTTACGTGGCTCTTTTCGACGATGTATCTCCCCGAGGCGCTTGTGTAGCCCGAATTGTCGGCCGTCAGGGCGATGCTCTTGCCGTCGACGGAGGCCGACGCGATCATGCCGCCGTTCACCACCTGGAACAGCAGGAGATCCGTCGATCCGTACTGGTAGCAGAAATCGAACGAAACCTTCACGGAACGTATGCCGTCGATGGATTTCAGGGCTGCGGTCTGGAAAATGCCCCGCCCCGTGTTACCTGTGCCGCAAGCCAGATAGCCCTGGTATTCCTGGCAGCGGAACATATAGGTATAGTCGGCGATATTGCGGCTCGCGACGTACGAATCGGACATCAGGTGGGACGTGCCGACCGTTTTGCCGCTGATCTCGTCCCACGTGTTCGACTGGATGAACGCCGAGCCGGGGTTGTTGTAGGCGACCCGTTCGAAGGCGTCCGCATAACCGTCGCGGTCCGTTCCCGAGTCCGTCGTAACGGTTTCGGCCGTCGGGGCGTAGCCCGACGCCTCCTGTCCGCCCATGATGTCGCCGCCCCAGACGAAGTTGTCGAAACCTTCGTAGAAGACGAGGTCGGCGTCGGGCGTATAGGCCAGATCGACGGTGTATACTTCGCCTGCGGCAAGTTGCAGGGGCGCCAGCGTATGTTTCATGGCGCGGTGCTCCGCGTCGCCGACGGTAATCTCCAACCCCGTCGGATAGTCGCCCGGTGCCAGCATGATGTGGAAATGTTTCGGCGTTCCCTTGTCCAGCGCCACGCAGCGGCCGTCGTCGGTGCAGTTGAGCACGGCGAAGTCGACGCCTTCGGTCATCGAGAAGCCCCCGCGGGAGGGGAGATAGTTGGCGAATCCGGCCACGATTTCTTCGTCGGGCGACGCGACCTTCACCGAAGCGATTTCGGCCGATCCCGTCAGCGCCACGTCCAGCACGGCGAAAGCGTCGTCGAAAATC
>ENA-UEPS01001338-UEPS01001338.1-human-gut-metagenome-genome-assembly--contig:-NODE-1338-length-13803-cov-13.333528_pt1 | contig 13803 bp, 9 predicted proteins | sample MGYA00242904_ERZ507924 | MGnify/ENA primary metagenome ERZ507924 (study PRJEB26167, sample SAMN06115422) | human gut metagenome | host: Homo sapiens | place: China:Sichuan | collected 2014-10-16...
GTAGAAATGAAATGACCTGTCAGATTGACATCATGAAGAAAATGCCATGGAAAAGGCGGGGTGTCCATATGACGGATACCGATATGAACAATCTGGCTTTATATCTGGAAAAGAATTATGGACTGACCAGTGACCGGGTAATTGCAAAAGCGATAGATATCGTGGCGAATGAAAACAGTTTTCATCCGATACTTCAATATCTGGAAAACCGGAAATGGGATGGGATTCCGAGAATCCAGCATATGCTGACACATTTCTTCGGAGCAGAAGATATTGCATATACCGGCGAGGTGATGAAAATGCATATGATGGGAGCGATCCGCAGACTGTATGAGCCGGGAGCCAAATATGACATCATGCTCTGTCTGGTCGGAGGGCAGGGAACCGGAAAATCCACATTCTTCCGCTATCTAGCAATCAAAGATGAATGGTTTACGGATGATATGAAGCGGATCGATGATAAGAAGGTTTATGTACAAAGTGTTGTTATCTATCACTTTCACATGGCTTTTTCCTCTCTCAATTCCTAATAAATCATACTGTATAATATCAATAGCTTTACTAAAATTCTTCGGAAAAACACCCTTATTCAACTCAATTCTCTCTTGTGCATCCCAATGCTCTTGAGCAAAGATGCCTATGTTGGACATTATCATCCAAACAAAAGTTATAATTAATGTGCGTGTGTTCATGATATTATATTTATCAATATAATTAAAACTCTCCCATATCAGCCAATTCAGCCTTCATTAAAAAAACATTATAAGGCATCCACATTGACATCGTAAAATATAAATTATCACCAGTTACCGACAACGGATGAATGTAAGAACCATACAATTGGGCATACTCTCTACCATTAGCAAGCTCATAGGGTTCACTCCATGGGCCAGTTATGTCTTCTGCCGTACGCATAGTTATATTATATCTATCTGCATTGAAATAAGCAATTATCCATTTCTTATGTGTCTCGTTATATATAAAAGAAAGTTCACCAACCTTATCTTCTATTAATACTGTTGCCTCATTTTCATTGCCTTTTATCCATTGATTAGTAGAAGCATTCCAATATTCATAAGCTGTCTTATTCTCAATATCTGTTTCATGAAATCGTGCTAATTTAGCATTGCTATCCCTCCCCGTTTGAGTACCTATCATATAAACATATCCATCTTTCTTAAAGTACCCTACCTGACCAAAAAAACTATAAGATGAGAAGGTTATATCTTTACATTTAGCCCATGTCAAACCATTATCAGCCGACTTATATATTCCCGAATAATTTGTAATCCATCCCGTCCAATTTCTCATATTAAAATAATGCACATAATCTATTCCATTAGCACGAATAGCAGCTGTTGGGATAGAAGTCCAATCACCATTACCTGACGAATCTTTTCCCCCATATACTATCTCGCGGGCATACCCTTTATCATCAGTAGCCATATTGCTGAATGACAATCCATCTTCTAAATCATTATCCTCCGAGAAAGCCAGCACATTACTACGCCAACTCCCTCCGTTAGGTCCAGGATTAGCCAGATTAGGCTTAAAGTCATACCCAAAAGTATCACCAAAGAAAATTCCATATTTTCCGGGCTGCATCTCCCAAATAATGCCAAGATCTGTTCCTCCTACATTCCATTTTGTCGCAGTATTATTAGGGTTTGGGAAGTTTTCTCCGTCCATAGAACTACCAGTTACACGAGCAGTACGACTGACGCTTCGGATAAAGAATCCCCAACGGTTATCCACATTCAAAGAAAGGTCATTCGATTTGTTTCCATCTTTATAAACTGCTACCAATATCAATCTAAAATTCTGGGGATCCGTCTTCTGAACCACATAATTAAATACATAATCTGCAGTTAACTCATTTCTATCTATTTTGACTGAATAACTATTTCCTCCACTTTTTCGAACCATCAGATAATCTATGGCATCTATATTCTTAAAATTCAGAATCGTTGAAACAACCTTCGTGTCTTTATTTGGAATCAGAAAAGTTTTCGCAGAGATAATCTCATCAACTGGTATAAAAGGCTCATTTTCCTCTTTATCCGAACAAGAAAACAACAAGAATATAGAGAAAGAAAGAACCATAAATAGAATATTTTTCATAACGTCTGTTTTAAGTCAGTTTACTGTATCTATAGATGCAGTACACGGGAAGCATAGAAATACCGGACTGCATCTATAATACAGCAAACTTTAATTATTGAATGTCAATTACCTGACCTTCGGAGTATATTCTGCTGGATATTCCGGTTTCTACAACTTCGTCTGTCAAGTTTCCTACCAATTTTACAACGAATCTGTACCTTTTATTCGCATCGATTGCAATGCCTTCGGCAAATGTCCCTTCATTACCAATGGTTATCACATCTCTATAGATGTCATTCTCCACTTTCTGAATACTTACTTCAAGAGGCCTCAAAAACTCATCAGGTATATTATCTGGAATTTGCCATGTCAACTTCACTGTATTCCCTTGTACTGAATAATCAAGGTTTTCCACTTTAGGCAAAATATAATGTGTTCCTTTACTGCCTACAACATCTCTGTCGTAACAACCAGTAAACAATAAACAAGTAAATATTACCATGCATATTCTTACTATATTTTTCATAATCATAATTCTAAAAGTTTAATATTAATATCCCGGATTTTGTGTATAATTACCTTTTGCCCACTTCATCTGAGCCTGTGATATGGGGAAGAATTCATCTCTACCAGCAGTAAAGCGTGCTATATTCATCCAGTCAAATCTATTTCTTTCCACTGCAAAATAAGCATTCATCGTTTTCTCCAGAGTTCCCCAACGCTGCAAGTCGAAGAAACGGCGTCCTTCACAAGCTAGTTCAAGACGGTTTTCCCATTCCATGGCCTTCCATGCAAATTCTTTGGTCCATGTACAATTCACACCAGGTTTATACAACTCACATTTGTAGTTCAGAATATAGCTTCCATCCGCAGTTTTCAGATTCTCAAGACTATTGGCGGCACGCTGACGAATTTTATTAATCAAAGGCAAAGCTTCATCTTGTCTGTCCAATTGAATTAGGACTTCTGCTTTCCATAGTATCACTTCATCATATCTGATTAATCTCTTGTTCATAGAGTTAAACTGCCAACCATCGTACAGCAAACAGTCACAATTAGGATGCGGTAATTCCTTCACAGATTTCAAATAACCATACTCAACACCATTACGAATACCACGAGCCTCAAAAATCAAATAAGGGTCATACTTCCAAGGCTGTCCGGGTGCACATATCGTATGACTGAAACGAGGGTCGAAAGTGTAGCGGTCGAAGAAAGCCTTATTACCGGCATCTACAAGTGTAATATCATCCGAACCATCGGCTTTCTTTATGTAATCACCATAGCAATCATCATTATAGGTATCAAACAACGGTAATCCATTTTCACCAGTCTTGAAAGCATTACCCATTGTATAGCTTGCATGATGGAAACCACAACACTGAAAACCTCCCCAATTCCACGGATGATTCAGTCCTTCACTTCTATTGATTTTACCCCCAGTAGAACTATTATCATTGATAGAATACTGAATCTCCCAAATGGATTCTTTCGTATTGTTATCAGACTCAATCATGAAATTCTCACCAAAATTGCTACATAAGTCCAAAGCTTTACCTTCTTGTTCCGTCAACTTGTTCAGATAAATCAAAGCTTCATTCAGCCGTTCTTTGTTTACATTAATCACCTGATGTCTCTCATCTTGCTCATAAGCCATAAACATCAATGTCCTTGCAACCATTGCCGTTGCCGCATTCTTAGTGATTCTTCCTTTATCTATCTGTACTTCCGGAAGGTATGACTCTGCATCCTTGAAATCCTTGAGGATTCTCTCCCACAAATACTGGTCATTCGGATAGTTCTTGTCCCTATTCGGTACAGCTTCAAAATCGGCAGAAGTACCCGTTATGGTTTCATCCATGTAAGGCATATATTTGAAAAACTCCTTCAGTCTGAAATGAGTAAATCCGCGAAGAAACAGCATTTCACCCATTCGACTATTCTTCACTGGAAAATCGTCTTCGGAAATGGGCTGCATTTTTTGGATTGCAGTATTGCATCTCTGGATAACCTGATAAGAAACATACCAAGGGAAATCAATAGGCCAGCCGTTAGGAGTCAAATTCACAAAGGTTTCCATATATCCCCATCCGTCGCCGCCGTCCCAGACACCGCCACCGCCTTTATAAGAGTCGTCAGAACGAAGAGAACCCGACCACCAAGGTGAGAATGGTGAATCCCAAGACGGAATATCTGTCATTCTTGCATAAGCAGCTGTTACAAAACCTTCCATATCACTTGGCTTGACAAGCAGGTTCTCATCCAAAACCTGCTTCGGATTTACTTGTAGGAAGTCCTCACATCCGGTCATACCGAATGCTGCGGTTAAGATTAATAATGATGATATAAACTTTTTCATTGTGTTTTTCTAATTAAAATGTAACATTAAGCCCGAAAGTCATTGTAAACGGGGTCAAATATCCATAGCCGGACATTTCCGGATCAAAACTTGTAAATTGGTCACCTCCCCAGAATTTCTTCAAGGTAAAGACGTTTCTTGCAGAAGCGTATACTCTCAGATTCTTCATCATCATCTTATTGGTGACTTTAGCAGGAAAAGTATAACCCAATTCTATATTTCTCAACTTCAAGTAAGAACCGTCTTCTATATAATAAGTAGACATTCTCTGTTCATTATTGGTCATCACATTTGTCATAGCCGGAATATCCGAATCTGGATTGTCGAACGACCAGGCATCCAATAATCTGGTCGGATGATTTTTTCCGACAGGAACGGAACCTGATATATGCCAGAAATCACTCTGACGTTTCCAATCATTACTTACCTGATTGCCGAATACACCTTGGAAGAACATATTCAAATCAAAATTACGATACCTGAAATCGAAAGTGATTCCTCCAAAGAAATCCGGATCGGCTGTACCGATATATGTCCTGTCGGTCAATTCATCCACGCGACCATCACCATCCAAATCCTTATAACGAATTCGGCCAACAGCTTTTCCGGGTTGTTCGGCATGGTTATCCACTTCTTCTTGTGTCTTGAAAATTCCATCAGCCACAAGACCATAAAACACATTGGGAGACCTACCGATCACGAAATCACGAACGCCATCTCCCGGATATTTATTAATCACGTTTTCAGGAAGTTCCGTCAATTTTGTCTTGTAAGTACCTACATTTGCAGAAATAGTATATTGGAATTCGGCGCTTGGGTCACTTCTAAAGCTAACTTCAAATTCAAGACCTCGATTGTTCATACTTGCACCATTGATCCAAGGTTCTCCCCCCTCTCCCATTACGGCGATATAAGGAGTCTGCACAAGAACATCCTTTGTTTTCTTGAAATAGTAGCCTAAAGAGCCCGTAAGACGTTGGTCGAAAAATCCGAAGTCAACAGCCAAATCCGTCTGCGTAGTAGTTTCCCACTTCAAGTCAGGATTACCAAGCCAGGTCCTGCTATAACCGGAATACAAGGGACCGCTCTCATTACCCTGAATGGGATAAGATGTTCCAAAATAATCTGTCGTAAACGGAGTGGTAGTATACCCTCTCGGAAGGCCTTGCACACTTCCGTTCGCTCCCCAGCTGGCACGCAACTTAAGGTCGGACAAGAAGTCAAAATCTTCCATAAAAGCTTCATCCTTGATTCTCCAACCGGCGGAGAAAGCGGGAAAAGTAGCATAGCGGTTATTTTCACCGAATAAAGAAGAACCGTCACGGCGAACAGTAGCGGACAACAAGTACTTTCCGTTATAAACATAATTGGCCTTGCCGAACAAAGAGAAATAAGTATACTCATCTGCCGAACTACCTAAGTTATATTTCTCTCCGGTAGTTACACCAATATGTGCAAAATCTCTATCTTCCAGATAAATGCCTTCCCTTCTTGCAGAAAACCCTTCTTGAACGAATCTGGTTGCTTCAGTACCCAATACAACATCCAAATTGTGTTTACCGGTACTCAATGTATATGACAAAGTGTTAGTCCATACATAGCTCAACGGATGTGATTGATAACTGCCCACATAATTTTCTCCATCACTGTTTCTTCCTCCTGTTTCCGACCAAACGCCATCAACAGCACGATTATAAGCATTGCCATAATCAAGGCCAAACTGGGTTCTTGCCGAAATACCTTTCCAAATATTCAAATCAAGGAAAATATTGCCGATAATCTTCACATAATTATTGATGTTATCCTTATTCATTTTCAATAATCGAACGGGATTGGTAAAATCATCAAAACCCGGAGCACCAGCCCATCCTCCATTTTCATCATATACAGGAGAAGCGGGAGGATTAATCATTGCCCACCATGTTTCACTTTGGTCTCTATACTGCAAATAAGACACAGCTAGATTTTCGCCAACTTTCAAACGATTTTTTATCAAACTATATTCTGTATTGGCACGTACCGAATATTGTCTGAAGAATGTATGTATCTGTGTACCTTCATTGTTGAAATAACCCAATGAAAACAAACTTTTGGATTTCTCAGAACCATTGGAAATAGTCAACTGATGATTATGGGAAACAGCGGTCTGAAAAACTTCTCCCATCCAATCTGTATCACTCCCTCTTACAGTTTGGTCTGCATTAAGGAATTCCGCTACTTTAACCCCGTCCAGCACGGCCATTCCATTATCACCTCGATGCCATGTATAATCATAAGCCGAAGGCAAGGAAATAGAAGTACCATATACTCTTTCATCATAAGCTTGAGCTTGGAATGCCGCTCTACCATATTGCTCGGCATTCATTAAAGCAGGTTTGTTCAATACTGTATTTATGGAAACACTACCGTTATACTCAATGCTTGTCTTACCTGCCTGACCTTTTTTCGTCTGGATCAAAATAACACCACCGGAAGCCCTTGCACCATAAATAGAGGCAGACGCAGCATCTTTCAACACTTGAATAGATTCAATATCACCAGCATTTATATCACGAAGATTCAAATTCTCAGTAGGCATACCGTCCAAAACTATTAAAGGCTTAACTCCTCCCGAAAGAGAAGACAATCCACGAATCTGCACCGTAGCTCCTTCAGCAGGATTACCACCGTTTGTAGTAATATGCACACCGGCCATCTTTCCTTGCAATGACTTCATGGCATTGGCAGAAGCATTCTTCTTTAAATCACTCGCACTTGCCATTGCAACGGAACCTGTCAAATCAGCTTTCTTCTGTGTCATATAACCGGTGTATACCACAACTTCTGACAACATTGTAGCATCACTCTTCATGACAACATTCAAAAGACTCAAGCCTTTAACCGAATATTCTTCTGTTTTTTGACCAATATATGAAAAAACCAATACCGCTTTATCAGAAGGTATTTTTATAGAGTATTTTCCATCAATATCAGTCGTGGTACCGATAGTAGTTCCTTTAACAACGACATTCACTCCAATAAGAGGTTCATTGGTTCCTTCTTCCAAAACCGTTCCTTGTATTATCCTCTCTTGTTGAATCATGTTAGAAGTATCTATGCCATATCCAGATGCTTGAATAAATTCTTTTGTCTCCGATCCGGCCACAGAAAGAGGTAGAATATCTTCTGCATAAGCTGCCAATGATAGCATTGATACCAATGCTACGAAACCATTTCTTTTGAAATATTTCATAATATAAATAAAAAGGTTAATAACTATTTATCTACCGTGCAGTACAATTCATCTTACCAGAAATTGTACTGCACAGCTTCTATATCTTAAACTCTCATTCTTACCATCTTGGTATTTCGAGTTCGTCCTTGTTCGGAAGACTTGGGAATCTTGCATGCGGCTCGGTCTGGTACCAGAAGGTGGTCGAGGAGATGTCCGACTTCTGGTTGTTGTAGCGTCCGTCGTGGCGCCATCCCAGGTCCTGTATGGTTACCTTCAGGTCCTTGTCGAATCGCACCGGGTCTAGTATGTGCCAGCGGTATAGCCCGAAAGCTGTCACCGCACGGTACAGCCCGTCGGGACGGATCACCTGGTGCATGCCGGCGTAAGGGGTGGTGAACTCCTGGTACCGGCGCGTCTTCTGGTTCTCGAAATTGTACGAGCCGCAGAAGTAGTCCTCGGCCCCTGTCCCGCAGATGGTCGGGTATTCCTTGTCGCCGTCCATGTAGAACTTGATCTCGCCTTCCCCCCACCAGCAGTTGTCGTTCACGCGCCATGCCATGTATGTGCCCACGTACTGTCCCTTGCCCTTCACTCCGTCGATTAATGTGTGCAGCGACCCTTGGGTCGGGTTGGAGCGGCGGAACTGCGCGTGGAAGTAGGCCTCGTCCTCGGGAACTTCCGTCAGGGTGTAGTTGACCTGGTAGTACAGGCGCATCTCCTCGGCGGTGTTGATGTTTTCCAGCGTGATACGGGCTTTCTTGCGGAAAGGCATCTTCCAGTAGCAGTTGAAGGCGCTGCCCGGATTCACGCAGACGGCCAGTGAGGAGAGCTGTGCATATTCATTGTATGCGCTGCAGAAGAAGTCACCCACCGGACATTCGACGGAAGGCTCCTTCTCGTCGTCCCAGTACATTCTCAGGATGGAGAAGCGCCAGTTCCCGGTCGGTGTCATCCAGATCTGCTGGATGGCTCCCGGACCCTCGATCTCCGCAATCGTGATTGTCTCTCCCGGTTTCACGATGATGAAGGGGTTTACCTTCCAACCCTTGCCTAGGTCTTTGGCCGCATGGTGGGCGTTGGCCACATTCCGCTGGTCCTTGTCCCTGACCGGGTCGGCCATGCCGCCCTTGCCCTTCTCACCCGTGAAGTTCTCGGGACTGATGGAACGTGTCTTCGCATCGGACAGTCTTGACAGGTTGCCCATGTTCATGTCCAGACCGTTGAACGGGTAGTTGCTTTGGGCGTAAGCACCCACGGTGACCATGCATAAGGCCGCCAAAATTAATGATTTGATTCTCATGTTTTAAATAGATTAATGGTTTGTATACTTAGTTAATGGTTTCAGCAAGTTTTGCCAGTTCAAGATATTTCTTGTATAGTTTTTCGTAGATGAGGGTTCTTTTCTCATCCGGCCGGTATTCAGCCTCGATGTCCGACCCCATGTGCCTTGTCGCCTCGTTGATATCCTTGTACACCCCTGCGGCAACTGCCGCGAACATTGCCGCTCCCAAGGCACAGGTCTGTTCCGAGCGGACCACACGGATGGGCATGTCCAGCACGTCCGCCAGCGTCTGCATCACGAAGGGCGCCTTCTTGCTGATACCTCCGATGGCATTGACCGAATCAATGCGCAGCCCCTGGCCCTTCATATGCTCCACAATACGGCGGGAACCGAAGGCGGTGGCTTCCACCAGCGCACGGAATATTTCCGGGGCGCTGGTACCCAGCGTGAGTCCCGCAACGGCACCCTTCACGTTCTGGTCCGCATCGGGGGTACGGCGGCCGTTCATCCAGTCCAGGGCGACAACACCGTCCTCGGAGGGTTCCATGTCCTGGGCCTCACGGGTGAGTTCCACCAGCATGCCGTCCAGAACTTTCTGCCTGGCCTCCCCTCCGGGGATATCTTTCAGTGTCCATGCCAGCATCTTCCTGAACCAGGCGTAGATGTCTCCGAAAGCCGACTGTCCGGCTTCGAAACCGATGAATCCCGGAAGCACCGAACCGTCCACCTGGCCGCAGATTCCCTTGATACAGCGTCCGCCTACCTCGTCTTTGCCGGCAACCATGATGTCGCAGGTGGATGTTCCCATGATACGTGTCAGTATCCCCGGGGCGACGGATGCGCCTACGGCTCCCATATGGGCGTCCAGCGCCCCCACGGCCACGGCGATTCCTTGGGGAAGTCCAAGCCTGTCTGCCCACTCGGGTGTCAGTTCCCCTGCCTTGGTGTCGCTGGTGTGGGTTTCTGTGAACAGATGGGGGAGCATTTCCTTCAAGGCCGGATTAAGTTCTTCGAGAACTTCGCCGGAAGGAAGACCCCAACTGGCATGCCACATTGCTTTATGTCCAGCAGCACAACGGCTACGAAAGATCTGTTCCGGAATAGTGTTACCAGTTACTAATCCGGTCATCCAATCACAATGTTCTACCCAAGCATAAGCAGCATCCTTTATAGCGACGTTTGTGTTGATAATATGTAAAACCTTTGACCATACCCATTCTGATGAATAAGTACCACCTTCATAAAGTAAATAATCAAGGTTACGTTTATTGATCAGTGCATTGATTTGCTCAGCTTCTCGAACAGCTGTATGATCTTTCCAAAGAATAAACATAGCATCCGGTTCTTCTGCAAACTCGGGACATAAAGCTAATGGCATTCCTGCCTTATCGGTTAAAGCAGGAGTACTACCAGTTGTGTCAAAACATAATCCACAAATAGAAGCAATCTCTTCTTCCTTCAAATCTGATAAGGCTATATGTACAGCCTCTATCATGGATTCAATATAATCCAATGGATGTTGGCGATAACGATTGTTGTGTGCATCGCAGTAAAGCCCCGCTTTCCAACGGGGGTAAAAACTTACCCCCGTAGCCATTTCACGGCCAGTATATGTATCCACTACCAGTGCACGACAAGAATCCGTACCAAAATCAAGACCAATAACGTATTTCTTGTTTGATTCCATACTCTAAAGCATTATTTGGTTGTTAACTCTTGTTTTCTTGCAATGAAAAGCCCATAATAGGCAATCACTGCAAAAGCAACGGCCGGTACAACATATGCAGCCATAATACTACCCGTCTGGTCGGAGACAATACCCTGAATTTGGGTCAGAACGGCAGCACCGGCAATAGCCATTACCATGAATGAACCTCCAATCTTAGTGTCATCCCCCAAACCTGTAAGACCAAAACCATAAATGGTCGGGAACATCAATGACATACAACCAGAAATGCCCATCAGGCAATAGACGCCGAAACTGCCCTTGCCGAACATGGCACCCAAACAACACATTACAGCAAGAAGCGCAAGTCCTATCAAGAGTTTATAAGCTTTCACATATTTCATCATGGCAGTACATACGAATCTCATTACTACAAAGAGAATAAGTGACATGATATAGTAAGTAGCTGCAGCCTGTTCTGCTGTACGTGGCAGCAAATCATTCAATCCAAGCCATTCACAACAATTATAGAATGCGGCAGCTACCGGTTCCACTCCCCGTAATGCATTTACAACAGCATCTGCAGAAGCAGAATCTCCTAAAGAAGCCAATACACCGTCAAAATTCAGCTGTACCATAGCATAACGGATCACGAATGACCATACGGCTATCTGTGCACCAATATTGAAAAATTGTGCTATTACACCCCATACATAATTCTTATTCTTTATAAGACGACGAAGAGTGGCACCAAACTCTATTTTTTCACCTTTTTCACTAAGATTGGGCATTCTGGTAAGCCGGATGGCAAGCAAGAGCACCAACATCACCAGACCAAGTACCACATAAGCAGTAGTAACAGCATTCAATTCCTGCCCCTGGATGGCGGCCAGTTCCTCAGCCGGAAGTTGGGCACGCTCTGTCGCCGTCATTCCATTCAGTTGTGAGAGGATGAAAATCTGACTGATCACCACTCCCGTAATCGCTCCGAACGGATTGAAGGCCTGAGACAGATTCAAACGGCGTGTCGCGGTACTTTCAGGACCGATTGCCAATACATAAGAATTAGTAGACGTCTCCAGAACTGAAAGTCCGGCAAAGAGAACAAAGATTGCCAGCAGATACATAAAGAAGCTGAAATCAACATTCACTCCCGAGCTAAGCATGGCAGGATAGAACAGTAAAGCCCCAAATGCATATAGACCAAGCCCCAGCATCACGCCTGATTTATAAGTGTATTTCTTGATAAACAAGGCACCGGGAACAGCACAACATCCATATCCCAACAAATAGCACACTACCTGTATCCAGGCTGTTTTTGAATCACTCATACTCATGATGCGCTTGAAAGCTGCAAGCATAGTATCTGTCAGATTATTCGGCACAGCCCAGGCAAAGAAAAGAGTAGTGAGCAGAATGAATGGGAAGAGGATTCCTTTCGGTATTATTTTATTTGATTCCATACGAATTCTCCATTATATAGTTACCCTATTGAAACTTTGTTTTTATTACATTCAAATCCGCTCCAAATAAATCTTGCACGATAGGAACCAATTGTTCATCCTTACCTTGTATATGAATCACCTTTTGCGTATGGACCAATGAGGCACCGGGAGCCAGCTCCGCACCGGGAGAAGACGTTTCAATTTCATAGAAAGGTCCCATTATAGAACCGTCTTCTACCGGACCGTCATTATAAGAGTTGATTACATCGCCGGCAAACGGATCTTCCTGAGGTCCCCATTGGCCATTTACGTAGACTGAAGGAGTTTCGGGAAGACTACACCACAGGATTGTGAGTACGCCTTTCGACGAATCATAACTTCCGCAAATATCCGTTGCCCGTGAAGCCGGCAATCCCAGCTTGGAACGATAGAGCCCGTCAATCTTGAAATAGATAATACCATTTTCCTTTATCAGCCTATCCGCCGGTATCTTACCGAAATATTCATCATTCACAATTGTTCCTTCCGCATCTTGCTTATAAGGAATGAATACAGTAGTGGTCGGTGTAGGATTAAAACAGCCGAGCATCCACACAGATACAAGACCACCCTCTTTTGTCCATGCCTTGTCACCTGTATTGGTAATCTTATTCTCACTCTTGTAAGCTACAATTTTCATATCATTTGTAAGCTGGATATTAAAATCGGCAGCAACTTCACCAGCATCCATCAACGATACAGTACGGTCAATATTCATATCAAAAGTAGTACCGGAAGCATTTGTCAAACGAGTATCTTTCACAAAACGGATACTACTGTTGTCTTGCGACTTTATGTCAAAAGCTTCAGTATCAAGTACCGGAGGAACTATCCAATTATCATAAACCTGCTCTTGTCCTTCCTTAAAATAAAGTGAGAACGGACCACCTTCCGGACCAAGCCAGAAGCGTTCCTCACCTCCTACCGGATTAAATTGAGAACTGACTTTGCCTTCATTTATGAAACGATAATTAATCCAGCCGTAACTATCACCTTCATCGCCGGAAGCAGAAGTAGTCATTACACGGCCTTGCCATGCAGGAATAACCATCACTTTAGAATTCCCATCAGCAGATACCAATTCAGTATATTCAATGCCGTGGTCCTTTAAGAACTGGGCATCATAAGCATAACTTCCCATCTTGATTTCTTTTTGTCCGCCGCATGATACAAGTATTGCAGTTGCACCTACCAGCAGAGTGTTTTTCAGTTTGGTTGATTTCAACATAACGCCTGTTTCCTTTATTTATAGAGAGGTCCATAATTCTTGCAAGCTCTATAGTCACTGCCTTCCATATCCTCGCCAAAAGCGGTCCATGCACTGGGACGGAAAATATTTTCCTCAGAAACATTGTGCATGCATACCGGGATACGAAGCATGGAAGCCAGAGTAATCAAGTCAGCACCGATATGACCATAACTGATAGCGCCATGATTAGCCCCCCAGTTATTCATAACAGTATATACATCACGGAAATACCCCTTACCTGTCAGACGTGGAGCGAAGAAAGTGGAAGGCCATGTACGGTCAGTACGTTCATTGATAGCCTTGAAAACATCCTTATCCAAATTTACTGTCCAGCCTTCGGCAATCTGCAATACCGGACCTTGACCTTTTACCCTTAAATCCGCAACTCCATTCCCGAAGTGCTACCTACATAAAGAGAAATGGACTTTTGATTCGTAAGATAACCA
>ENA-UEPS01001367-UEPS01001367.1-human-gut-metagenome-genome-assembly--contig:-NODE-1367-length-13564-cov-6.325721_pt1 | contig 13564 bp, 10 predicted proteins | sample MGYA00242904_ERZ507924 | MGnify/ENA primary metagenome ERZ507924 (study PRJEB26167, sample SAMN06115422) | human gut metagenome | host: Homo sapiens | place: China:Sichuan | collected 2014-10-16...
TTTTCTTAACCTTCCTCCTATCTTCATACAGAGGGAGGAAGGTTTTTAATATTGATTTTACTTTTACATGAATAAACTTACAATCATATCTATCAACTTGATACCAATGAACGGGGCAATTACACCGCCCAAACCGTAGATCAGCAAGTTGCGACGAAGCAATGCGGAAGCACCGATCGGTTTATAAGCCACACCACGTAATGCCAGAGGGATCAGAATCGGGATGATGATCGCATTAAAGATGATCGCACTTAGGATCGCTGATTCCGGACTGTGCAGGTGCATGATGTTCATCGGGGCCAATGCCGGGATCGTAACCATGAACAGAGCTGGTACGATAGCGAAATACTTGGCCACGTCGTTAGCGATACTGAAAGTAGTCAGCGTACCGCGAGTCATCAGCAACTGTTTACCGATTTCGACAATCTCGATCAGTTTCGTTGGGTCGTTGTCCAAATCAACCATATTACCAGCTTCCTTGGCAGCCTGCGTACCACTGTTCATTGCGACACCAACGTTTGCCTGAGCCAAGGCCGGGGCATCGTTCGTACCGTCCCCCATCATGGCGACCAGCTTACCGTTTTCCTGTTCCTTACGGATATAGTTCATCTTGTCTTCCGGTTTGGCTTCGGCGATATAATCGTCTACACCGGCTTTTTCAGCGATATATTTTGCGGTCAACGGGTTATCACCGGTTACCATTACCGTCTTCACACCCATCTTACGCAAACGTTCAAAACGTTCTTGGATCCCCGGTTTGATGATATCCTGTAATTCGATCACACCGATGATGAAATCATCCTGTGAAACAACCAACGGAGTACCGCCGTTACTCGTAATCTTCTGAACCAAATCGGCCACCTCTTTCGGATATTTGTTGCCGGCAGCCTCACTCATCTTACGAATAGCATCAAAAGCTCCTTTACGGATGCGAGTACCATTTGCCAAATCCACCCCTGAACATTTAGTTTCTGCCGTAAACTTGATCATCTTTGATCCGGATGTATTCAAATCATGTACACGTACACCTTTTTCACGTCCCAGTTCCACGATTGACTTACCTTCGGGCGTATCGTCAGAAAGAGAGGACAGTAGACAAGCTTGTACAAAAGAGTGTTCGTCAATGCCGGATACCGGATAGAACTGGGTTGCTTTACGGTTACCGATCGTGATCGTACCGGTCTTGTCGAGCAGCAAAGTATCAATGTCACCAGCTGTTTCAACCGCCTTACCGGATTTGGTGATCACATTAGCAGACAACGCACGATCCATACCGGCAATACCGATGGCAGATAACAAACCACCGATCGTAGTAGGGATCAAACAAACGAACAAAGAGATAAAGGCCGCGATCGTAATCGTCGTGTTGGAATAATCAGCAAACGGTTTCAAGGTACCGCAAACAACAACGAATACCAATGTAAAACCTGCCAGCAAGATTGTCAAGGCGATTTCGTTCGGAGTTTTCTGGCGAGAAGCTCCTTCCACCAAGGCGATCATCTTATCCAAGAAACTTTCACCCGGTTCGGTCGTCACTTTCACCTTGATCTGGTCGGACAATACTTTCGTACCGCCTGTTACAGAACTCTTGTCTCCACCCGCTTCACGGATCACCGGAGCAGATTCACCTGTGATGGCGCTTTCATCGATAGAAGCCAGACCTTCGATAATTTCACCATCGGAAGGAATCGTGTCGCCGGCTTCACAAATAAAGATGTCGCCTTTCTTCAACTGAGAAGAACTGACCGTTTCGATCTTGTTACCGACACACAATTTGGCAGGAGTTTCTTCCCGGGTCTTACGCAAACTGTCGGCCTGTGCCTTGCCTCGTGCCTCTGCAATCGCCTCTGCGAAGTTGGCGAAAAGCAACGTGGCGAACAATACAATAAACACTAAGATATTGTAACCGAAAGATCCTTGTGTCGTATCACCGGTGGTAGCCGCCCAAATCGTAACAAACAACATGACGAATGTCACCACCTCCACGATAAACATGATCGGGTTACGGAACATCATCCGCGGATTCAACTTAATGAATGATTGCTTCAAACTTTCTATAACGAGCTTCTTTGGAAATAAAGAAGCAGTTTTGTTATTTCTCATCTTCTTAATCTGTCAATTAGTAAATACTAAAATATTCGGCGATCGGGCCTAATGTTTGTGCCGGGAAGAATGACAAGGCAGCAACGATGACGATTACGAAGAATGTCATCACACCGAATGTAACCGTATCAGTCTTTAATGTACCCGCACTCTCCGGAGTGTACTTCTTGTTTGCCAAAAGACCTGCAATAGCTACCTGTCCGACAATTGGCAAATAACGTGAAATGATCAGTGCCAAACCGCAAGTGTAGTTCCAGAAATAGGTATTGTCGCCTAATCCTTCAAAACCGGAACCGTTGTTAGCAGAAGAAGAAGTATATTCATATAACATTTCACTGAAACCATGGAAACCAGGGTTGTTCAACCAGCCACCCTCGCTCTCTACGAATTCAGGGGCATATACCCATACGTAGGAAGAGATAGCCGTAAAGATCAAAATCACGAATGGGTGAGCCAACGAAACGATCGTTGCAATCTTCATTTCTCGGGCTTCTACCTTTTTACCTAAGAATTCCGGCGTACGTCCGACCATCAAACCGCTGATGAATACGGCTATAATCAAGAATGCATAGTAGTTCATGAAACCTACGCCGACACCACCAAACCATGTATTGATCTGCATGTTCAACATCTCCACCATACCAGAAAGAGGCATTGTACTGTCGTGCATACCGTTAACGGAACCATTAGAGGTGACGGTCGTAGTCACAGACCACAAAGCGGTTGCGCCCGGACCCAGACGGGTTTCCTTACCTTCCATAGCACCGCAAGACTGGTCAATACCCATCTCGTCGATTTTCGGGTTACCTGCCATCTCATAGTGAACGTTACAGAATACCCCCAAAAGATAAGCAAACAGCATCACACCATAGATCACATAACCTAACTTTTTACGTTTCAGATAAAATCCCAAAGCAAATACCAATGCCATCGGAATGATCAGAATAGACCAACATTCTACAATATTGGTCAGGTAAGTCGGGTTTTCCAATGGGTGAGAAGAGTTTACTCCGAAGTAACCACCACCATTCGTACCTAACTGTTTAATCGGAACGATTGCAGCTGTAGGACCTTGTGAAACAGTTTGTTCAGCTCCTTCCAATGTCGGGATTGTCATTTTGGAGTCAAAGCCCATCGGCGTACCTTGTATGATCAGGATGAAACCCACGATCAGAGACATCGGGAAAAGGATACGTGTACAGCTGATCACTAAATAGTGCCAGAAGTTGCCGATTGTTTTAGTTGTTTTGGCGGCCATCGACTTCATAATTCCAGCCATGGCAGCCATACCTGTTGCAGCAGTGATGAACTGGAACAACATGATGACGAACAACTGTGTAAAATAAGTCAAACCGCTTTCTCCGCTATAGTGCTGCAAGTTACAGTTAACCATGAAACTAATACACGTGTTGAACGCCAAATCTGGACTTTGTCCGCTGTTCCCATCAGGATTCAAAGGAAGATATCCTTGCGATACCAACAGGATCATACCCCAGAAGAACCAAAATACGTTTATAATAAGCAGAGATTTCAAGAATGCCTTCCAATCCATCTCTTCATTGGGGTTGATACCCGCCAGCTTGTAAATAAATCTTTCAATTGGAGCCATGAAACGCATGCAGTCGTTTCCCTCCTTATACACCTTGGCGATATGCTTTCCCAGCGGGTAACTGATAACCAGCAGCAGCAATATCTGCAATGCTACACCTAAAATTTCTGTATTCATCTTTTCACTTAAAAAAACTAATTACCATTAAAACTTTTCGGGCTTAATTAGGACATACATCAAATACCCGAAGATCAATAAGCAAAGTATAAACAGTGCTAAAAACATAATTTAATTCTCCTTTCTTACATTAAATTTTCTCAAACCAGTCCACACACTTGAAGAAAAACCAATAGCATGCTACACCGGTAGCACACAAGAACAAAAATGATAACGTATCTTCCATACTTGTCTTTTTTAATTGTTAATACTATTTATTTGTTTTCCACCCTACTATATGCCAAAGCTGTGCCAAAAAATCGAGTTCTTGCACAATGCATTGTTTATCAGTTATATAATCAAAAAATAATATTATTATGTAATATGCTCAATCCTTTTCAAAAGGAAAAAGATATTTTCATTTTGAAAAGGTATATAAAAAAGGCAAGCTGCCTGTTTTAGGTAAACCTACCGGGTATGCAAGAACAAAGTGTTCCACATTATAGTCCATAGGCTTCCATCTTCCTATAAAGTGTGGTTAAGGCTATCCCAAGAGGACGAGCAGCTTCGGGTTTGTATCCGTTAGTATGTTGGAGAACTTTCTGAATGTGGTGCTTTTCAACGCTGACTAGGTCCAATTCAATATTATTCCCCGTATTTTCAGATAATTGACATTTCCTTTCCATGGACATCGTTTTATGGCTGCCATATATTTTTTATGATCACTTTAAATCTCACCAAAATCTTTAGATATCTGCCCTGCACAGGCAGGCTTCCAACAATCGAAATTTCTCTTTTTAGCTAAAATCATGTTATTGATTATAGGCAATTCGCAACTTTCGCTGATATATAAAATAGCATGTCCTTGAGCTGTTGTTTTCAATTGTTTTCTTAATGTGTTCCAAGCTTCTGTATCAGAAATAAAATATTGCGATGCGGTAGACTCCGTTTCATACACCAGTTTGTATTCATTCAGCACCAATTCATTTTCCTGATTTGTCTTCTTTTGAGGATAGCATAAATAGGCAATTCCTGTCAAAAGGATGATTCCTGTAAAAGTATTCAGCAGATATTTAAAATAATAATCATTTTCGAAGACATAGAATTCATTGATGCTACCACATATACATACGCTAGCCACTAACAGTAATATTACCGTTATCCGTTGCTTTAAAAATTTCATCCGCATATTCTTTTCCATTTGTATCCTAATTTTTGAAATCAAATCCTTTAAATAAGCCGTGAATAAATTATATCCACGGCTCAAAAAGAAAAAAACATTGGAAATCTTTACAGAATGAATGGAGAAAAAGATTTTGGTACACATAAAACAATTTTAATTGCAATAATATATAATATGAAACTCATATCCTTCTATGAGCAACCAAGTACTTCTTGCAAGGCCACCATTTTTCAATCCTGTTTTTCAAAATGAAAAAATACCCCAAAACACCAATCCAGCTTGTTACTAGTAACAGAACGATAATCTTGTTTTTGATCCTTTGAGGAACATCTTTTTTTATTAAATTGCTGATTGCCCATACAGAGGCAAGCGAGCCTAACTGATAAATAAAAAATACCATTTTGTTTCTTTGTTGTTCTACATTGTTTCTTATAGCAGACAACCGAAGATGAATATTAATGATACTTTCTTCGGAAATCTAAACTGATAAAGATAATGCCAAAATCAGACCAATTAGAAAACAACAAACATAAATCACTATATATCAATTGATTAAAAATATTAATTCTAAATTGAAAGTAAAAAAAACAACTAAAATGAAAAAGTGTTTTTCATTTTGGTAATATTACTTAGGCTTCCCTATTTGCAAACATCTGTTTATCAATGACAAATACAAATTGGTATGGATTTTGCTTTGTGTTGTATATAATATTTCAAATATGAGATTATTTATCATTTCGAATAGGTTGCCTGTAAAAGTTACACGTTCCTCCGATGGAAAATTTGTTTTTTCACGGAGCGAAGGAGGGCTGGCTACAGGTTTGAAGTCATTGGACGTTGATTGTGAAAAACATTGGATTGGTTGGCCTGGCGTCTGCGTAGAACAAAAGACGGAAAAAGATGACATTTGCAGTCAATTGGAAAAAAATAATTATCATCCGGTATTCTTATCCGACAGGCAGTATGAAAATTACTACGAAGGATATAGCAACAGTACCCTATGGCCCCTCTGTCATTACTTTTTTGCTTATACGTTATATAAAAAGAACTTTTGGGAATCATATAGGGAAGTCAATGCTGTTTTTTGTGAAGAGATATCTCGGATAGTTGAACCTAATGATTGGGTTTGGGTACAGGACTATCAGTTAATGCTGTTGCCGGGCATGCTCCGTGAGAAGTTTCCCAACCTTCATATCGGGTATTTCCACCATATTCCGTTCCCTTCACATGAACTTTTCCGGATTCTGCCCGAAAGGGTCGAGATCCTGAACGGACTTTTGGGAGCCGACTTTGTCGCTTTTCACATTCACGATTATATGCGTCATTTCATCAGTGCGACGGAACGCATCCTTCATAAGAATTTCAATCTGGATGAAGTTCAAATGAATGATCGTGTAACCCGTGTGGATGCATTACCGATGGGGATAAACTATGATCTTTATCACAATGTGATAGCTGATGACAAAGTCCACCACGCAGTAGAGAAAACACGACTTCTATTTGGAGATCATAAGTTAATCATATCGGTAGACCGACTGGATTACAGCAAAGGAATATTGCACCGTCTTTACGGATTCGCCTCTTTTTTGAAAAATCATCCGGAATATCACGGGAAAGTGACATTGGCGATGGTTATCGTCCCCTCTCGCGACCATGTAGGCAGTTATGCCGAATTGAAAACCAAAATAGACGAGGAGATCGGTTCTATCAATGGAACTTACTCTACCATGAATTGGACTCCGGTATGTTATTTTTATCACGGTTTCTCTTTTGAGGAATTGGTAGCGATGTATTATGTTGCCGATATAGCCTTGGTAACCCCTTTGCGCGATGGTATGAATCTTGTGGCAAAAGAGTATGTCGCTACCAAACAAGATAATCCGGGGGTACTCATTTTAAGTGAAATGGCCGGTGCTTCGGTTGAATTGTCTGATGCTTTATTGATTAATCCAAACGACACGGACCAGATCGAACAAGCCATTTGCCGTGCATTGAAAATGCCATTGGAGGAACAAAGAGAAAGGCTTCAGCGAATGCAAGCCATCCTTTCGGTTCAAACCGTAAACAAATGGGCTGCGGATTTCATGAGAGAATGGCGGCAGGCCGCAGAGAAAAACAAACGATTACAAAAGAAAAAGATCTCCGCACAAGACCAGAACGAAATCAAAACATTATATGACCAAGCGAAAAAGCGCTTGATTTTGCTGGATTACGACGGAACATTAACTGCATTCAAAAATCATCCGGAAGATGCAGCTCCAACACCTGCATTACGAGACCTGTTACAGCGTTTTTGTTCCGACTCTCGGAATCATGTAACCATTAATAGCGGGCGGGACCACTATACATTGGAGAAATGGCTGGGAGATCTTCCTCTGTCTTTTGCCGCCGAGCATGGTGCATTTTACAAGGAAAAAGGCGCATGGCATAAAAACATAGGCAATCGAGAGTGGGATTCGGAGCTATTGTTTATTCTAAATTTGTTTGTAAGCAAAACCCCGTACTCTCATCTTGAGACAAAAGAAGCTGCTCTTGCCTGGCATTATAGAGAATCGGACGCCTGGCTGGGAGAGCTGAGAGCGCAACAGCTAACAAAGGCTATAATGCCTGTTTGCCTGAGAAAGGGATTACAAATCATGCAGGGCAACAAAGTCGTGGAAATAAAATCTCCAGAATACACAAAAGGTTCGGAAGTAGATCGCCTATTATTGGCTTCCCGCTATGATTTTATACTAGCAATGGGAGATGACACGACGGATGAGGATATGTTCCGGGCTCTTCCAGTATCCGCCATAACAGTTAAAGTTGGAATTGTATCTGAAAAAGCCAAATACAATCTGTCCTCGCAGGAAGAAGTATTGCCTTTTTTGGAAGAACTGTCGGGTGAAGGTGTTAGTTACGGAACGACTTCCAGAAGCATAAAAGGTCAACTGAAAGCCACCGTTGATTTTTTTAAAGGATTGTGGACAAATAAAAAATAATTTTTATGGACAAGTTAAATTACGGAGTAATAGGAAATTGCTGCACAGCGGCTTTGATTTCGGATAAAGGCAGTATAGATTGGTTATGTTTCCCTAACTTCGACTCACCTTCCATCTTTGCGTCATTGCTCGATCGGGAGAAAGGGGGATATTTCGGCTTCGAGGTTTCTCCGGATTATCAAATATCGCAATCGTATGTTCCTCATACAAATATTCTTTCGACCAACTTCGTATCAGAAGAAAATGAATTTGCCGTTGTAGATTTCATGCCTTGTTACCATCTGAGCGATGCGAGCAATTGTTATCGTCCGGCAGAGATCTACCGATATATCCGCAGAATCAAAGGTACTCCCCGTTTTAAAATCAACTATGAGCCGGCTCCGGACTATGCCCGTGGAAAGACAATTTTCAACACGACCTCGGAATATATAGAGACCTACTCTACTTCTAACAGCAAAGATAGGCAATATCTTTATTCCTCACTACCTTTGCACAAGATCTTGGAACAGAAAGAAATCATACTGGCTAAGGACGAGTTCTTGCTACTTTCATATAACGAGAAAGTAATCCCCGTCAACATTGAGCGTGAGAAACTGGAATACTGCCGGACGCTGGTTTATTGGCTAAATTGGACTGACCGAACCAAGAAGTTTACGGTCTATAACGATGTCATTGAGCGAAGTCTCCTAGTTTTAAAATTGATGTCTTTTTATAATGGAGCCGTATTGGCGGCCATAACAACTAGCCTACCGGAAACGATCGGAGAAGTCCGTAACTGGGATTATCGTTTTTGTTGGCTGCGCGACGCCTCCATGTCCATTGAAACTTTGTTCCAGATAGGCCATGTCGAAGCCGCAAGGCGGTTCATGAGATTTGTCCAGTCTACTTTTGTTTCTCAACACGATACTTACCAGATCATGTACGGTATTCGCGGAGAAAGAAAATTGACGGAAGTTATTCTGGGACATCTTTCCGGTTATAAGAACTCACGACCCGTTCGGATCGGTAATGATGCTTACCACCAGCTTCAAAATGACTCGTTCGGCTATTTAATGGACCTGATCTACCAATACTATCGTTTGATGCCCGGTACATTGGACGAGGTGGAAGATATGTGGGAAATGGTAAAAAGTATCCTGACGAATGTGATGATTGACTGGAAAAAACCAGACAAAGGCATTTGGGAGATTAGAGGAGAAGGACAGCATTTTGTTTCCTCCAAAGTTATGTGCTGGGTCGCATTAGACAGGGGAGCTCGTATTGCAGATTTATTAAACAAACCGACATACCGGAGACGTTGGTCGGAAGAAGCGGCCGTAATCAAAGAAAATGTCATGAAAAACGGTTGGAAAGAAGAGATGCAAAGTTTCTCGCAAGCCTACGGTAATTCCGACCTTGATGCGTCCTTGTTGTTAATGGAACCGTACGGATTTATCGATCCGAGAGACATACGCTACCATAAAACAGTGCAAGCGATAAAGAATGCGTTACTTTACAAAGGGTTGATGTACCGTTATAAATCTCATGATGATTTCGGACTTCCCTCTTCCGCCTTTACTATTTGTACGTTCTGGCTCATTCGTGCTCTTTATGTCATAGGAGAAAAAGAAGAAGCACGTAGTCTGTTTGAGGAAATGCTTCATAATTCAAATCACTTGGGACTTTTCAGTGAAGACATTGATTTTGAAACCAAGGAGCAACTGGGGAATTTTCCTCAAGCATATTCCCATTTGGCACTAGTCAATACCGCTATATTGTTTTCGGAAGAGGACATACGACTGTTTTTTAAATAAACCTTCTGTATCTCTTTCATTTTGGAAATATTTTTTCACTATGAAAGAGATTTTATTCTCTTTTTATAGGACAAAGCTCATAGATATCTCATTATTAAATAATTATATATCTTCGAACGCTATTGGCTCAAAAATTGCCAGCTCCTTGCAGTTAAATAGTGAATCAATATGGAAACGAATAATTTACTGGCCCCATTATTTTTTGTATTGATAAGGTTGATGGGAGGTGCGATTTTAAAATTCGGATTAAAAAAGATGCCTCTTCTTTACACGGTCGGGCTATTTGCCTTTGGATTATTGATCGGTACGTTTGACCGGATAGGCTGGTTGGAAAGCATTCCTATATTAAAATCATCGATCGATTTTGCCGGAAATGCTAATCCCGATATGATACTTTATATTTTTCTTCCGATCTTGATATTCGACGCTGCTTATGAACTGGACGTGCATATCTTTCGAAAAACATTGACAAATGCCACTATATTGTCCGTACCGGGTGTCATTATTGCGATGTTGCTGACGGCTGCCTTGATGATAGGGATCGGAACGTTCGCCCCTTCTTATGAAGGGTGGAACTGGACATTTGCATTGATGTTCGGAGCCTTGATAAGTGCGACAGACCCAGTGGCCATTGTCGCATTGTTGAAAGAGCTAGGCACCAGTAAACGTTTCTCGACGCTAGTGGATGCCGAGTCGATGCTAAACGATGGAACCGGTATTGTCCTTTTCATGCTGTTTTTCGGAGCCTATACCGCTACTGGTGTTTCGGATTCTCCCGTAGCGGACTTTATCATGGTCGTTGCCGGAGGAGCCCTGGTTGGTACGCTTTTGGCTTATTTGTGTATTCAATTTATCACAAATGTAAATGGAGACGAGATGCTTCAAAACAGCGTGATGATTCTTTCCGCTTATATGACTTTTGTCATAGCGCAAAATTATTTGGAAGTATCGGGAGTAATCGCTTTGGTCGGTTTCGGTTTGACAGTCTCTTACATGGGCCGTCTGAGGTTGAAACCGCAGGTCAATAAATTCATGCGTCAATTTTGGGAATTGGCGGCACACATAGCAAATACATTGATATTCATAATTGTAGGTGTCGTAATAGCATTGAAGGTAGACTTCTCATGGATGGATTTATTGATTCTTATCTGTGTATATGCCGGGATAAATATCATTCGTATATTAATAATAACCATATTTTATCCGATCATGAAACGGTCCGGATATGGCTTGTCGGTGCGAGAGTCCACGATCTTGAGTTGGGGAGGATTACGTGGTGCATTGGGACTAACGATGGCACTGATGGTATCGTATACCTTTTCGATACCAGAACCAATACGTCGGCAAGTACTTTTCCTTACGGCTGGGATTGTAACTTTAACATTGACAATAAATGCGACTACAATCGGTTGGCTTCTAAAAAAATTGGGATTGGCAGAGATACCGTCCTCCAAGCTTCTTTTGGATTATAGCGTAAAAGAACAGTTGTACGAAGGTTCTGAAAAATACCTAAAAGATTTGAAACAGAAGGAAGCGTTGGAAGCAACAGACTGGAGTATTGTCGAACAGTTTCTACCTCAAAAAGAAATATATCCGGAAATGCCTGTCCGTACCAAAGACGTAATGGCAGACATACGCCTACGAATCTTGGATAGAGAGCGCTCGCTCTATTGGAGCCTATACACAAACGGTGTCATTTCATCCGGGACGCAAAGACGTTTAAATGCCGCAATTGATGAACAATACGATCGAGACGGAAAGAAACCTCTATGCGACCGAGGCGATATTTTTGAATTCTGTGAGGAACCTTCATGGATAATCAGTATGAAGTTTTTCTCTCGTTTTTTCCAAAAATGGGCAGATATTTACTATCAAGACAGAATTATTTTAGGGTACGATTTGGCAAGGGGATTGATCATAGCCCAGAAAGAGTCCTTGAAACTGGTTAACGAGTTTGGCTCCTCGGAAACAGTCTCTACCGAATATGAAAGTTGCTTATCGCTTTTACAAGTCGAGATCCGTAAAAATATAACTAGAGCATCGAATTTTATCACAAAAATATCCATTGATTATCCTAAATCATATAAAGAGGCTGTGACTCGCAAGTCTGTCCGCATGTTATTGAGTAACGAAAAAAAGAGGATAGAACAATTCAAAGCACAGGGTTTAATTTCTTGGGAAGAAGCCGAACAAATGGTAAATGAGTTGGGAGAACGTCATAATAAGTTTTTCACTTCTTACCAGTTCCTAAAATAGCGAAAAGAGAAATATGTCAGTCATCCTCAATAGATAATAACTCATCTAAAGCACCATTCATAATGTATGGTAAACACTGGCGAATCTTGTCTATAGGCCAATCCCACTATTTGAGGATCTTGTATAATGGTATTTAGATATACGGTTTGTTTATCTCCCGTACGTGGATATATTTTAGTCATCATCTTTCTTCGTTTTTTAGTAATGTTTCTTTTTCAAATAAAAAATAGATTGTGTAGCCAACAGAATTACAAAGACGTATTCCGCTGTTAAATAGATTGCGAGAGGAGCTTGCGTGTAGCGACATAACTAATAAAGATAAACCAAATATATGGTTGTTGTCGTAACTTGAAAAAGGAAAGTCATTTGTGTCTTTCCTGTTCCTCCGACAGCATTCAAATATACATAACCCGGTAAAGCGAAAGTGTAATTCAACAACATTACAACAAAAGGGGCAAAAGCTAATTGTATCAATAGTTCATTACTCGTATAAAAACCAATAATCCATCGATTACACAATAAAGCAATCGCAACCAAGGGAAATCCTATGGCATAACCTAATTTCAGAATTTTACTACAGATTGAAAATAGTGCCTTCCCTTCTCCCGCACCAATCGCATTACTGACTAATGAGCCTGTTGTAAGCGCAAAAGAATTCGCTATCACAAAAAATATAGCCGATACGCTCCGGGTTATATTGGAAATCGCTAACTCTATTTTTCCCAAATGTTCAATTGAAACGAAAAACAAGAACCAAGGGGCTACACTAATAAACGCATGAAGCATACTCCATGTTGATAACTTCAAGACTTTTATAAGTAAATTACCATTATAGACCGGCCTTAACCCATATTTTTCTTTATCCAATCGTATCCACATATAGAAGGAAAGCATCATAAAGGAGCCCATCTCTGCCAAAGAAGAGGCAATTGCCGCCCCCGAGATTCCTAATTCCCTAGTGAATATCAAATAAAAATTTAAAGGAATATTGATTAATACCGCTATGGCAGCAGCCCAAGATAGAGCTTTTGTATGCGTTATCCCCACTAAAAAAGAACGTATCGCTAAAAATGGGAATGAAAACAACAATCCAAAGCTACGCCAATCCAAGTATAGGATTACCGCTCGATAAATATCCGAGGAAACGATCAGCTTCTTTAATATAAATGGGGAAACCGTATGAATGAGAAGGTAAAGAAAGATAGCCAATCCCAAAAGGAAAAATAAGCCTTGAAAAAAGGTCTTGCCGGTTTCCTTGTAATCTTGCTCTCCATTCCTTCGAGCTACCATTACTTGCAACCCAATGCTAAACCCAAAACCAAGCATATAAATCGCCAAATAATAAATTCCGGCGATAGCGGACGCTCCTAATTCTATCTCTCCAACGTGGCCTAAGAAAACAGCATCCGTAATATTGATTAATTGTTCCATTAAGATGCTCATCATTACAGGAAAGTTGATGAGCCATATTTGTTTATATGTATAATTCATTGCTCAACTGTATAATAGTGCGATACAACATACCGCTTTTATGCAGTATGTT
>ENA-UEPS01001373-UEPS01001373.1-human-gut-metagenome-genome-assembly--contig:-NODE-1373-length-13484-cov-14.936600_pt1 | contig 13484 bp, 10 predicted proteins | sample MGYA00242904_ERZ507924 | MGnify/ENA primary metagenome ERZ507924 (study PRJEB26167, sample SAMN06115422) | human gut metagenome | host: Homo sapiens | place: China:Sichuan | collected 2014-10-16...
GTGAGGGCCCAGTTCACCCGGGAGAGCGCCGTGCATGGACTGCAAGAGGGTCACCGTGATTTGAATCGGCCCGGTAACCTCCACCAGAAAGAGAAGCACTACACAGAAATGTGTGGTGCTTTTTTGTTAGTGCTAAACGAGTGAGGGCCCAGTTCACCCGGGAGAGCGCCGTGCATGGACTGCAAGAGGGTCACCGTGATTTGAATCGGCCCGGTAATCTCCACCAGAAAGAAAAGCACTGCACAGAAATGTGTGGTGCTTATTTATTGTCTGCTTGCCATGCAAAGCAGCTTATGATAAGATAAACTTGTATTCTCCTTCTTTAGAGATTCGCAAGACACAGAAGCAAAAACGTCAGGAGGCCGCATATGCCCTATATTTTTTTATATCTTTTTTTAGCAGCGCTTTGTCTTTTAAATATGCAGTTCTGTCCAACCGGCGCCGATATCAAAAAGACCATGAACCGTCTGCATGAGCTGCGCTTTGTTTTTGCAGTACTTATCATCTTTTCCCATTGTACAAATCCGTTTTTTCCTATGCCGCATATTCTATTGCCGTTAAGCAAGATCTCCACATTGGGCGTAGGTTATTTCTTTATTTCATCCGGCTTTGGGCTTGCTTGCTCTGTTGCCTCAAAACCGAACTATCTGCGCAACTTCTGGAAAAAGATCGTCGATCTGCTATGGATCACCCTGTTTTCAAGCGTTGTGAGCACGCTCATTCGGAACACGATGCTAGGCGAACATCAGATTTTTCAGCTGGTCAACTGGTATATGCCTACGTTGACTGTACTGTATCTGATCTTCTATGTTTCCCACCGCATTTTCCCAAAAAATAAATTCCGGCGTGTCGTTTTTCTTTCCGGCGTTATATTCATCATCACTGCGATCCTCTGCATCTTTGATGCTGTTACAGGCTTAAACCACAGAGTTTATTACATCAGCGAGCTAGCTTTTCCCTTTGGAGTAATTATCTATGAATATGCAGACTTTTTTGCCGCTTTTTTAAAAAAGAAATATGCCCTGCCTTCGATCATCGCTGCGGAGCTTGTTTTTTCATTTCTTGCCATAACCGTACCCGAAAAAAGCTTACCAGACTTAATTTTCCACAATCTCATGAACCTTTTCTTCGGTCTGCTTTTGATCTGGCTGCTGGACAAATTCAAAGTTGGCAATCGAATTCTCCGCACAATGAATCCCTATGCTCCGTTCCTGTATCTATTTCAGTTTGCAGTTCTCGATGTCACAAAGAACTACTATATAACAAACGCTCGTCCTTTTGACATCTTCTACTTCTGGGGCGTGCTGTTTTTCACCTGCATACTGGCTATTGTACTTCAGCACCTGTATAATTTTATTGGGGCAGAAGCACACAAGCACTTCCGCCCCAATCGTTCAAACCTATAACGCTTTTCCTTTTACATTTCCTGCATCATGATGCGGATGAGGTCTTGCATTTCCTTCTTATTCTTCGGCTTCCAGACCTGCGGCTTTGGCGGCTTGCGCCGCTGTACCGAATAGGCCAGCGGCAGCAGCCGCAGCGCCATCGTGCACCAGAAAGAAAAGGATGTGTTGTCCGTAAGGTATGTCATTGTCATGTAGCTGAGATTGCTCAGGTACAGCAACGCGGTATCCTCATCCGCGTAATGCATCCAGAAGATCGGCGTAATGATATATTGGATGCCCGTCCAGAACACAAAACCGGGAAAACCCATTTCCACAAACACCTTTAAGATGTCGTTGTGGAAAGGAAAAGGCTCGTTAATGATTCCCGCATTATACCAGCCGGTAACAATAGTATCCACAAACTCAAAGCCATGCCCGCAATAGGTAATAGAATAGGTATAATAGTCGTTAGCAAGACTCCACAGATAATCACGGCCCATCATATCAATGCCTGCCATGTTCAGGATTCTTGAAACGGTTCCGTTCCGGACCGCGTAAATATACAAAAAGAAAAACACGACCCACGCAACGCCCCACAGAGTGAGCAGCTTCTTTTTGTCTTTGAAACGGCGGACGATCAGCGCCACAAAAATAAACAGCACCACCGCCGGAATGGCGATACGCTTCATGCCTACAAAAAAGAAAAACGTACAAGCTGCAAGCAGGCGACGGCGGCGGCGTTTTTCCTGTTTTGTGTCATGCGGGGCAAACACTGCATAATAAAGCACCAACTGACCAAACACAAAGGTAAGATCGTGTATTTCCAGCCTGATGGCATAACCCTCTGCGTCGCCAAAGGTCACCAGACACTGCACAAGCGACTGGATGCTTGCTGAAAGACCATAGGTCGGGATTTCCAGAACCATGATGGCTGCGTTTGCCAGACACGCCGCAATGGCAAACAGATCGATCGTCTTTGACCCCAGCAGAAATACTCCGCTCACCGCTGTCAGAATCGAAATACTCTGGAACATCAGCTTGGAGCAGGCCCGGATCATCGTGGAGATTGCGCTGAAGTCCATCAGCCAGATAACAATGGACCACAAGAACAGCATCGCGATCAGGGACATATAGACCAGTGCAGGCCAGAACACCTTTTTTACTCGTTCCAGATCCGGGTATATGAATCCATAGACAATTGCCATGCCGATAACACCCGCAGTAATAATCTTAGGCAGACCACCCAAAATGCTCTGCAGGGTTTTCCAGTCGCCAAGCCCCGCCAGTGCGATAAAACCCACATAGCAGATGCAGATCAGCTTTTGCCAGAAGGGGCTATCCTTATAAAATACGGAAGACGGCGATTTTTGAGAATAATCCCGCTTGACAATGATCTCAGACAATGTGCGCACGCGCTGTTTCTCCTCTTTTGTCGGTTCTATAGCGATAGTTTTCTTATAAACTCAATTATATGTTTCTGCCGGCGCTTTGTCAATTGCACTATCAGGCAGAGACAGCAAAAGGGTCATCGCTGTGCCGATGACCCTTTTGCTATTTCTTTTATATCGCGCCCAGACGCATTTTAAAGTCCTGATAGCCGAAATGCACCAGCTCTCGGCAGCTGCCGTCTGCGCCCAGCAGCCAGATGGGCGGCAGGGGCATCCCGTTGAAGGTGTTGTTCTTGCAGGTGGTGTAGATGGCCATATCGCCGAAGATGAGCTTATCCCCCTCGGTAAGAGGAACGTCAAAGCTGTAATCCCCGACGATATCCCCCGCAAGGCAGGTGGGGCCGCCCAGCCGGACGGTGCACGCCTTCTCCCCTGCCTCACCGGCATCCAGCAGCGGCGGGCGGTAGGGCATCTCGATGACGTCCGGGGTGTGGCAGGCTGCGGACATATCCAGAATGGCAAGGCTGGTATCTCCATTGTGCAGGGTGTCCAGCACGGTGGTAACCAGATAGCCCGCGTTCAGCGCCCAAGCCTCGCCGGGCTCCAGATACACCTGCACGCCGTACTTCTGCCGCACCGACAGGATGCAGCTTTCCAGCGTAGCAAGGTCGTAGCCCGGACGGGTGATGTGATGTCCCCCGCCGAAGTTGAGCCACTGCATCTTGGGCAGCAGGTCTGCAAATTTTTCCTCCACCGCTGCCAGCGTCACCGCCAACGCATCCGCGTCCTGCTCGCACAGGGTGTGGAAGTGCAGACCGTCCAGCAGGGCGGGCAGCTCCGGGTGTGCCGCCACGGCGGCGTCCCACTGGGCACGGGTGGTGCCCAGACGGCTGCCGGGGGCGCAGGGGTCGTAGATTTCGTGGCCTTCCTGCGTGGAGCACTCCGGGTTGATGCGCAGACCAATGCTTTTGCCCGCTGCCTTTGCCGCCGGGCCGAACTTTGCCAGCTGGCTGGGCGAGTTAAACACGATATGGTCAGCGTATTGCAGTAATTCCTCAAACTCGTCTGCCCGGTAGGCGGCGCAGAACACATGATTCTCCTTCTCCGGCAGCTCTTCCCTGCCCAAGCGGCTCTCGTACAGGCCGCTGGCCTCGGTACCCGACAGATAGGGTGCCAGCACCGGGTAGACATTGAAGTTGGAAAAAGCCTTCTGCGCCAGCAGGATGCGGCAGCCAGTGCGCTGCTGCACACCCAGCAGAATTTCGCCGTTGCGGCGCAGCTGGGCTTCGTCCAGCAGATAGCAGGGGGTGGGCAGGCGGTGCAGCTGCTCCTCGGACAGGTTTGCCAGCCCCGCAAAGGGCGGGCGGCTGTCGCGCACCCGCATCAGTCCACCAGAGCCGGGTCGTGGCTCTCGGAGCGGGGCAGGCCGTACTTGTCCAGTGCATCCAGATACGGATCGGGATCAAACTCCTCTACGGTGTGCACACCCTTGGTGTTCCACTTGCCGGTGAGCAGCATCAGCGCGCCGCACATGGCGGGCACGCCGGTGGTGTAGCTGATGGCCTGAGAGCCTACTTCCTTGTAGCACTCCTGATGGTCACAGACGTTGTAGATGTAGTAGGTCTTATCCTTGCCGTCCTTTTTGCCGGTAAAGATGCAGCCGATGTTGGTCTTGCCCTTGGTGCGGGGGCCAAGGCTGGCGGGATCCGGCAGCAGCGCCTTGAGGAACTGGATGGGCACGATCTCCTGCCCGTTGAAGTTGACAGGGGTGGTGGACAGCATTCCCACGTCCTCCAGACAGCGCATATGATCCAGATAGCTCTGACCAAAGGTCATGAAGAAGCGGATGCGCTTTGCCTCCGGGATGTTCTTTGCCAGAGACTCGATCTCCTCGTGGTGCAGCAGGTACATATCCTTGTCGCCCACCTGATCGAAGTTGTACTCCCGCTTGATGCTCATGGCCGGGATCTCCACCCAGTGGCCGTTCTCCCAGTAGCTGCCGGGAGCGGACACCTCGCGCAGGTTGATCTCGGGGTTGAAGTTGGTGGCAAAAGCATAGCCGTGGTCGCCGCCGTTGCAGTCCAGAATGTCGATGGTGTCGATGGTATCGAACTCGTGCTTTTTGGCGTAGGCGCAGTACGCCTGGGTCACACCCGGGTCAAAGCCGCTGCCCAGCAGGGCGGTCAGGCCGGCTTCCTCGAACTTTTTGGCGTAGGCCCACTGCCAGCTGTAATCAAAGTAGGCAGAGAAGCCGGCCTCCTTGCAGCGCTTCTCGTAGATGGCGCGCCACTCCGGGTCGTCGGTGTTCTCGGGCTCGTAGTTGGCGGTGTCCATGTAGTTGACGCCGCAGGCAAGGCAGGCGTCCATGATGGTCAGATCCTGATAAGGCAGGGCGATGTTCATTACGAGATCGGGCTGGTACGCCTTGATGAGAGCGATGACCTCTTCCACCTTGTCTGCGTCCACCTGTGCGGTGGTGATCTTGGTGGCGGTGGTGGGAGCCAGCTCGGCAGCCAGCTTATCGCACTTTGCCTTGGTACGGCTGGCGATGCAGATCTCGGTGAACACCTCGGGCACCTGGCAGCACTTATGGATGGCAACGGAGGCCACGCCGCCGCAGCCGATGATCAGAACTTTGCTCATATCGGTTACTCCTTTATCTGTAAAATGGTAGTTTCGTATTTATACCTGAAAGCCCGGCCAGCCCTTGTCCAGCGCGATCAGGGTCTCGCGCAGCACCTTGCAGGCGGTGGCGGTGGAAACTCCGGTGGTGTCCAGCGTGGGAGCCAGCTCGTTCAGGTCTGCACCGATGATGTTGGCCTTGGTCACAGTGCGGATGGCATCCAGCAGCTGCAAAAAGCTTACGCCGCCAGCCTCCGGGGTACCGGTACCCGGGAAGCAGGAGGGGTCAAGGCAGTCCAGATCGATGGTCAGGTACACCGGCACCTTGCTCTCGCACAGCTGTGCGGTCAGCTCGGCAAGGCCGGTAAAATCAAACTTGTGCATCTCGGTGTGCTGGGCAGCAAACTCGAACTCTGTCCGGTCTCCGCTGCGGATGCAGAACTGATGGATACGGCCATCCCCTACCAGCTCGTGGCAGCGGCGCAGCACACAGGCGTGGCTCAGCTTTGCGCCCAGATAGTCGTCCCGCAGGTCGGCATGGGCATCGAAGTGGACGATGTGCAGATCAGGGTATTTTTTCACCGCAGCCCGCACCGCGCCCAGCGTGACCAGATGCTCGCCGCCCAGCAGCAGCGGGAACTTGCCGTCCTTCAAAATCTCCTCTGCCCGGGCCTCGATATCGGCCAGCGCCAGCTCGCTGGAGCCGAAGCACAGCTCCAGATCGCCGCTGTCAAACACGTCAAAATCGGTCAGGTCGGCGTTCTGGTAGGGGCTGTAAGTCTCCAGACCATAGCTCTCGTGCCGGATAGCCGCCGGGCCGAACCGTGCGCCGGGGCGGTAGCTGGTGGTGGAATCGTAAGGTGCACCGTACAGCACGATGCTGGCGGCGCGGTAGCTGCTGTCGCAGCCGATAAAGTTCTCAACGTTGGGGTGCATCAGTGTTCCTCCACTTCCCGCAGCATCTCCTCCAGAAAAGCCGGCAGGTAGAATGCTCCGATATGCAGTTTTGTGGTGTAGTAGCGGGTGCGCATATTCAGCGCCTTCCACGACTCTGCGTCCAGATCATCAATGGGATGATATTTTTTACTTGCAAAGCCGAACAGCCAGTACCCCGCCGCAAAGGTGGGGATATGTGCCTGATACACCCGGCTGATGGGGAAGGTGGACGCGATGCGCTTGTGGCTGCGCTGCATGGCGCTGGCGTCCTCGGCGTAGAAGGGGCTGCCCTGCTGGTTGACCATGATGCCGTCCTCTTTCAGGGCGTTGAAGCAGCTGCCGTAGAACTCGCGGGTGAACAGACCCTCGGAGGGGCCGAAGGGGTCGGAGGAGTCCACGATGATGAGGTCGTATTCTTCCTCGCAGCGGCGGATATACTTCAAAGCGTTCTCAAAGTAGATATGCACCCGGCGGTCATCCATACGGCAGGCATTGCCGGGCAGGTAGGCGCGGCAGGCTTCCACCACCTGCGGGTCCATCTCCACAAGGTCGATGCGCTCCACACGGTCATAGCGGGTCAGCTCCCGCACCACGCCGCCGTCGCCGGCGCCGATGACCAGAATATCCTTGGCCTCCTTGTGCACCGCCATGGGCACATGGACGATCATTTCATCGTAGATGAACTCATCGCGCTCGGTCAGCATCACGTTGCCGTCCAGCGTGAGCACCCGGCCGAACTCCGGGGTCTCAAAGATATCAATGCGCTGATAATCGCTCTGCTTGGAGTAGAGCTGCTTGTTCACCCGGATGCTGTGCTTCACATCCGGGGTGTGAAACTCTGAAAACCAAAATTCCATCTTTTTCCCTCCTTATGCCAGAACATTCAGGTGCAAAATTTCAGGGTCCTCCGGGCCGGTCATGCTGCAGCCCTTGGCCTTGGCGTACTCGATGTAGTTCAAAATCTCCTTGGTGATACGCTCGCCGGGTGCAAGGATGGGGATGCCCGGGGGATAGCACATGACGAACTCGCTGCACACCATGCCCTCGGTCTCCCGCAGGGGCAGGCTCTTTTTGGGGGCGTAGAAGGCCTCCTGCGGGCTGGCGGCCACCACAGGATCGATGTATTCCTGACTCAGCAGACCCGAACCGTCGGTGCGGTAGCGGCGCTTGATCTCGGCCAGTGCACTGACCAGACGCTCCACCTCCTGCGGACGGTCGCCGATGGACAGGTAGGCAAGGATGTTGCCGATATCGCCGAACTCGATCTGAATATCGTACTCATCGCGCAGGATATCGTAGACCTCAATGCCGGCAAGACCGATATCCAGCGTATGGACGCTGAGCTTGGTGGTGTCAAAGTCAAAGACGGAATCGCCGTTGCACAGCTCCTTGCCAAAGGCGTAGTAACCGCCTACGGCGTTGATCTCCTCGCGGGCATACTCGGCAATGTCCGCCACCTGATGGAACACCTGCCGTCCCCGCAGCGCCAGATTGCGGCGGGAGATGTCCAGACTGGACATCAGCAGGTAGCTGCCGGAGGTGGTCTGGGTCAGGTTGATGATCTGACGCACATAGCCCGGGTGCACGTTGGGACCAATGAGCAGCAGGCTGGACTGGGTCAGGCTGCCGCCGCTCTTGTGCATGGACACCGAGGCCATATCTGCACCTGCCGCCATGGCAGACACCGGCAGGCCGCCGCCAAAGTAGAAGTGGGTGCCGTGGGCTTCATCCGCAAGGCAGAGCATTCCGGCATCGTGCGCCATTTTTACGATGGCACGCAGGTCAGAGCAGATGCCGTAGTAGGTGGGATTATTCACCAGCACGGCCACGGCATTGGGGTGCTCCCTGATGGCCTTTGCCACCTGCTCCCGCTTCATGCCCAGCGAGATGCCCAGACGCTTATCCACCTCCGGGTTCACATACACCGGCACAGCGCCACACAGCACCAGCGCGTTCAGCACGCTGCGGTGCACATTGCGGGGCAGAATGATCTCATCACCCCGCTTGCAGGCGGTAAGCACCATGCTCTGCACACTGCTGGTGGTGCCGCCTACCATTAAAAAGGCGTGTGCCGCACCAAAGGCATCGGCGGCAAGCTCCTCAGCTTCCCGGATGACCGACACCGGGTGGCAGAGGTTATCCAGCGGCTTCATACTGTTCACGTCCACGCCCACGCACTGCTGACCCAGAAAAGCGGTCAGCTCCGGGTTGCCGCGGCCCCGCTTGTGACCGGGCACGTCAAAGGGCACCACCCGCATCTGCCGGAACCGCTCCAGCGCCTCGTAGATGGGCGCACGGCGCTGGTCCAGCCGGGAACGTGCTTTGTTCTCGTTCATCTTATCCTCCGTCCCTGTTCTCCTTTTTGCACAACAAAAAAGCGCAGACACTGCACAAATGTGCAGACCTGCGCTTGGAACAGCTTTTTCCGCGCTGATAAAGCACCCAGCCATAAGTGCCGGTGCTGCGCGTTATCTGTGATCCAAAAAGACGGGGTGATGAGAGTCTATATAGCAACTACACTTTTACTACTCTTATTGACCGTTTCACAAGTCTGCGCATAGGCTGCGCAATTTCATGGTTGTAAAGGAACCAACTTATAAAATTTAGAGCTTTGCCGCAGGGGCAACCGCTGCTTCTGAGCAAAACAGCAGTGCTGCGGCACGCGAGCCAACGCAAGGTTTGAAACCCGTTTCATCGTTGTCTCGCAGTAACTCAATCAATAATGGCAGCTTGCGCCGCCGGTCGGCAGTGGACCCGGCTGTCCGTATGGCCTTAGCCCCGTTTGGGCGGTCCCGAGTAAATTGCTTTGAAAAGACTCTGCAAGGCGGCGTCTCTCAAAATCAACAAAAGAATAACATGATTCGCCCCGTCTGTCAACCAAAACTTTTTGGCAGACAGCCTTTCCCATGCAGAAAAGACTGTTTTGTGCAAAAACATCCCGCTGAACCCGCAAAAAGGACAGCCGCATCGTTTGGTGCAGCTGTCCTTTGTTCTGGTTATTCTGCGCTGTACGCGCTGCCCATGATCCATGGGTTACTTGCGGAATATTTTGCGTGGTTGCGCAGGTAGGTGACCCATGCACCGTAGCCGTTGCCGGCCGAAAGGTGCACGCCGTCCGGTGCGGCGATCATCTCTTTCAGGTTGCCCTCGCCGTCAGCCAGTGCCTCCCACAGATCCAGATAAACGCAGCCCTTGCTGGCAGCCAGCTGCGCCAGTTGCTCATTGACGCTGCGCAGCACGTCCGAGGCAAGACCCGGCTTTTTTTCCGCTGCCGCAGGCCGTACCGGCGGGATGGACTGTACATAAATAATGCAGTCCTCGCCCAGCGTCTGGCGCAGCTCGTCCAGCATCTGTCCGTAGTATGCCAGAAAACGGTCCGCAGCGCCCAAGGTGGTCAGGGTGTTGGTGCCCAGCAGGATATACAGCTTTTTGGGCTGCGCCGCTGCCAGCACATCCAGCGCCACCTCCTGACCGCGGGTGGGGCTCTTGACGGCGGCGCGGTTGACGATGGCGTCCGGCCCTACACCCGTGTAGCCGCAGATGAGTGCGCCGCTCAGATTGATCTGATAGTCCGAAAAGCCCACCGTCAGGCTGTCGCCCAGAAAGGCAGCGTCCGAAAAATAGCTCAGGTCTACCTGACCGCAGGCCGGCTGCCGGATAACATTGGCGTCATACGCCTTAATGGTATAGGCCCCGTCAGTCTGCCGGGCGGGGCCGAAGCTTTCCAGCTGTACCGCCTGCGCCGTGCCGCTGTCCCCTGCTGCGCTCTCGCTGCCGGAGTCCGTCTCGCCCTGCATGGGCAGCGGTGCCAGAATGTTCTGCGCAATGCCGCCCGCGCTGGTCTGCGGGGTGCTGTCCTCCGCCGCTGTTCCCTTTTCCAGAATAGCGGTCACCGCATAGGCGACCAGCAGGATGACCACAATGACCCCTGCCAGCCGCAGTTTGCCGCTGATGCCCCCGCCCGTGCGCCGCCGGGGTGCCGAATGATATTCGTGTGAAATGCCCATAATCTCTGTCCAGCTTTCTGCAATTATCCCAACAGGCAGGTACTTCTGCCCGGTAATTTTGGAGTGCGCACCCATTTTATCATATTTTTTTTGCCTGTGCAACCAATTGGGTCTTGCATACAACAGGCAAAACGGGTACAATAGGATTGCAGCTTATTTTGCACATTTTACAAAAAGCGAATACACAAGCTGCAAATATTTTTGTGTCAGTTGCGGCAGGCGGCTGTTTTGCCGTTCCGGTCTGTTGGCAGTGCAGGGTCGACAGACTACTTTACCGGACGGTGCGGAAAACCGTTTGCCCGGCAGCGATACATTTTAAATGATCTGAAGGAGGTTTCCATGGCCAAGAATATCATCATTGGTCAGAGCGGCGGCCCTACCGCCGTGATCAACTCCAGCCTTGCGGGCGTATACAAAGCCGCCCGCAGTCTGGGTGCAGACAAGGTGTACGGCATGAAGTACGGCATCGAAGGTCTGCTCAAGGAGGAGCTGCTGGAGCTCAACATCCTGCTGGATGACCGCATGAGCATTGAGCTGCTCAAGCGTACTCCGTCCAGCTATCTGGGCAGCTGCCGCTTCAAGCTGCCCGACCCGGACACCGATGCCACCCCGTTCGTCAAGCTGTTCACCCTGTTTGACAAGTACGACATCTGCGCCGTGTTCTACATCGGCGGCAACGACTCGATGGATACCATCGCGAAGTTGTCCCGCTACGGGCAGCAGGTGGGCAGCAGTGTGCGGTTCATCGGTGTGCCCAAGACCATCGACAACGATCTGTGTCTCACCGACCACACCCCCGGCTACGGCTCTGCCGCAAAGTACATTGCCACCATCTTGAAGGAAGTCATCCGCGACTCCTCGGTGTATAACATCCGTAGTGTGACGGTGGCCGAGATCATGGGTCGCCACGCTGGCTGGCTGGCTGGTGCGGCCTGTCTGGCAGGCGGCGAGGACTGTGAAGGCCCCGACCTGATCCTGCTGCCGGAAGTGCCCTTTGATCAGGACAAGTTCCTTGCCCGGGTGGACGAGCTGCAGCGGGTAAAGTCCAACGTTATCATCGCAGCCAGCGAGGGCGTAAAGACCGCAGACGGCACTTATCTGTGCGATCTGGTTTCCACCGCCGGGCAGCTGGACGCCTTTGGCCACAAGGCCATCCTCAGTGGCACCAGCCGTTACCTTTCGGAGCTCATCCACGACAAGCTGCAGTGCAAGAGCCGCGCCATCGAGTTCTCCACCCTGCAGCGCTGCGCCAGCCATCTGGCCAGCCGCACGGATGTGAACGAGGCCTACGCCGTTGGCGGTGCCGCTGCCGCTGCTGCCTTTGCGGGCGAGAGCGGCCGCATGATCGCCCTCAAGCGCGTTTCCAACTACCCGTACCAGTGCATCACCGAGTCTGTGGATGTGCAGCAGGTGGCAAATCTGGAAAAGAAAGTCCCGCTGGAATGGATCACTCCGGACGGGATGCAGGTGACCGAAGCCTTTGAGGAGTACGCCCGTCCGCTGATCCTGGACGAGGTTACTCCTGTGTATGTGAACGGTACCCCCCGCCACATCCGTCTGTGATCTCCCTTTCCCTTCCGCGTCTGTTTTCGTGCAACTGCACGTTTTTATAGCCGAAACAGAAAAAACAAAAAAGGAGAAATCATCATGGGAAAAAACGCAATCGTCGGTCAGTCCGGCGGCCCCACCTCTGTCATCAATGCCAGTCTGGCGGGTGTCTTTGAAAGCTGCAAGAACCGCGGCGCAGACATCGTGTACGGTATGTGCAACGGTGTTGCCGGTCTGCTGGAGGAGCGGGTGGTGGATCTTTCCACCCTGCTGACCGATGACCTGGACATCGAGCTGCTCAAGCGCACCCCGTCCAGCTTTCTGGGCAGCTGCCGCTACAAGCTGCCCGACTGGCGGGATGACGAGGCGGTGTACAAAAAGCTGTTCGCCATTCTGGAAAAGCTGAACATCGGCTACTTCTTCTACATCGGCGGCAACGACTCCATGGACACCATCGGCAAGCTGGCAGACTACGGCCAGCGCGTTGGCAGCGACATCCGCTTTATGGGCGTGCCCAAGACCATCGACAACGACCTGATGGTCACCGATCATACTCCCGGTTACGGCTCTGCGGCCAAGTACATCGGCGTTGTGATGAAGGAGATTATCCGCGACGCCACCGTCTACGGCACCAAGTACGTCACCGTGGTGGAGATCATGGGCCGCAACGCCGGCTGGCTGACCGCCGCTGCCGCACTGGCCAAGAGCGACGATTGCGAGGGCGTGGACATGATCTGCCTGCCCGAAGTTCCCTTCAATGTGGAGCGCTTTGTGGAAAAGGTGCGTGTGATGCAGGAAAAGAAGCCCAGTATCGTCATTGCTGTTTCCGAGGGCGTAAAGCTGGAGGACGGCCGCTATGTCTGTGAGCTGGCTGACGATGTGCACACCGTGGACGCCTTCGGCCACAAGGCACTGACCGGTACTGCACGGTATCTGGCCAATGTGGTTGCCCGCAATCTGGACACCAAGACCCGCTGCATCGAGCTTTCCACCCTGCAGCGCTGCGCCGGTCACCTGACCAGCCGCACCGACATCACCGAAGCCTATCAGGTAGGCGGTGCCGCTGCCAAGGCAGCCTTTGAGGGCGTTACCGGGCAGATGGTGGCGCTGAAGCGCATCTCCAACAACCCCTACCAGTGCACCACCGAGCTGCACCCCATCAGCGAGGTCGCCAACTTGGAAAAGAAGGTCCCCCTGAGCTGGATGAACAACAACCACACCCAGATGACCGAGGACTTCTTGGACTACGCCCGTCCGCTGATCCAGGCCGAGCTGACCCCGCTGTACATTGCCGGTCTGCCGCACCACATCTACATGAAGAACCAGAAGTGATCTTCTCCTGACCTGTTTTTGTCAGGCTGAAAAGCCCTCCCGCCCGGACGCTGTAAAGCACACCCGGACGGGAGGGCTTTTGTGTTTGCTGCATTTCTTTCTTATTTTTTGCGCTCAGCCCAAATTATGGGTTGACAAATCGCGTTTTCAGTGGTAACATATACAAGCAGTCCGCGCGGCTGTAAAAAAGAATATGGGCGTGTTCCCGAGTGGCCAATGGGGACAGACTGTAAATCTGCTGCTTTCAGCTTCGGTGGTTCGAATCC
>ENA-UEPS01001386-UEPS01001386.1-human-gut-metagenome-genome-assembly--contig:-NODE-1386-length-13373-cov-2.406588_pt1 | contig 13373 bp, 8 predicted proteins | sample MGYA00242904_ERZ507924 | MGnify/ENA primary metagenome ERZ507924 (study PRJEB26167, sample SAMN06115422) | human gut metagenome | host: Homo sapiens | place: China:Sichuan | collected 2014-10-16...
GGAGCGATGGACTACACGCAGGGCGCCATGCGCAATGCTGCGCGGCGGAACTACCGCCCGGTCAATACGGAGCCGATGAGCCAGGGCACCCGCTGCCGCCAACTGGCCGAATACATCGTCTTCGAATCGCCGCTCAACATGCTCTGCGACTCGCCGTCGAACTACCTCGAGGAGCCCGAATGCTTCGGCTTCATCGCCGCCGTACCGACCGTCTGGGACCGCACGGTCGCACTCGACGGCAAGCTCGGCGAACGGATCGCCGTCGCCCGGCAGTCGGGCGACATGTGGTACGTCGGGGCGCTGACGAACTGGGACGCCCGTGAAGTGGTGCTCGACCTCTCGTTCCTCGAGGGCGACGGCTGGAAGGTCGAGAGTTTCAGCGACGGCAGGAACGCCCACCGCGCCGCCTGCGACTACGTGATGCGGACGGAGCCTCTGCCCGCGGACAAGAAACTGACGGTGCGGATGGCCCCCGGAGGCGGATTCGCCGCCCGGATCTACCGGTAACGGGGTCCGTCCGGAACGGACACGGCGGGGAGCTGCGGCAAAGGCTGCGGCTCCCCGCTCCGTTTCGGACGGAGTGCAATCTTTTTTCGGCCGGAAAGGTAGGGATTCGGCCCCCTGATCCGTGAATAGGGTAGATGGACGCGCAAAACCGACATATCGACCGACTGATCGCACGCCACCTCGACGGCGAACGTCTCTCCGATGCCGAGCAGGCCGAACTCCTCGACTGGCTCCGCTCTTCGGAGGAGCACCGCCACAGCTACCTCGAGGCCTACGACGCATGGGGCGGGAGGCACTTGTCCGACACCCGCTTCGATGCAGAAGCGGCCTACCGCCGCCTCACGGAACGGATCGCAGGACCGGAGGGGCATCCCGCTGCGCCGGTTGTCCGGCGCAGCCGCGCGGTCCGGCGGCGTCTCGTCGGAATCGCCTGTGCAGCCGCCTGCACCGTGCTGCTGGTCACCGGATTTTTCCTCCGCGGCAAGACAGGACAGCAAATCCCCGACATTCGGGAGTTCGTCCAGACGGCAGAGGCCCCCGTATACACCGAAAAGGAGGTGCAGCTCATTCTCTCGGAACAGAAAACGGTGCGGCTCGAGGAGAAGAAATCCTCGATCCGCTACGATGCCGCCGAGATCCACATCAACGAAGATGCCCGAAAGCCGATCACGAAAAAGGAGGTGGCCGCATTCAACCAGCTGCTCGTACCCTACGGCAAGCAGACGACCTTAACGCTGGCCGACGGCACCCGCGTGTGGGTGAATGCCGGATCGTGGCTGATCTACCCCTCGGCATTCGGCGACGACAGCCGCGAGATCTACGCCGAAGGCGAAATCTATATCGAGGTGGCCCACGATGCCGCACGTCCCTTCACCGTGCACACCGGGAAAATGGACGTCCGCGTGCTGGGAACCCGGTTCTACCTCTCCTCCTACGGGCGCGACCGGACTCAGGAGGTGGTGCTCCGCTCGGGATCGGTGAACGTCGCGCCGGCCGACGCCCCCGAGCACGGCATCCGGATCGAACCCGACCAGCGCGCTTCGCTCGATACGGCCGGCACGTTCCGCATCCGCGAGGTACGCGCCGAAGACTACATCAGCTGGATTCACGGATACTACCGCTTCGACAACACGCTGCTCTCCGACGTACTCGCACGGCTTGCCCGATACTACAACCGGACGTTCGACTACTCCCCCGAAGTCGGTGCCATGACCATTTCGGGAAAGCTCGACCTCACCGACGATCCCTGCGAGGTGCTACGGATTCTCTCGCTCACGGCACCGATCCGGTTCCGAGTATCCGAGGAGGGATTCCGGCTCTCCTCGGCGCAAACATACGACGACAACCCAAACCGAATGCCTATGGAAAATCACGAGCCGAACTGAAAAAAGCCGGGCAGTGTCCCCATACGCTGTCCGGCACGAAATGAAATCTAAAAGTTACCTTGTTCTAAACTTCAATTCATTGCAAATGTACAACAAAAATGGCAATATCGGGGCCTCTGTACCCGATAATAAGCAATTATCCCGTCTGCTACGGATAAAAGTCCTGTTTTTGCTGGCTGCAATCGGGTTGTCCGGCTCCGTCGCCGCACAGACCTCCTCCCCGAATGCACGTATCTCGCTCGACTTGCAGAACGTCCCCCTCAAAGAGGTATTCGCCCGCATCGAAGACCAAAGCAACTATATTTTCGTCTATTACGACAGCATCCTCGACGCTTCGCGCCGGGTATCGATCAGCGTCTCGGACCAACCCGTCGGAAATGTGCTCGAAGTGCTTTTCGCAGGAACGGAAAACACATGGAAACTCTCCGGACGGCAGATCGTCATCGGCAAGGCCGCAGCGGCGGGCAAAGCCGAAAAGCAGACCCCGCTGCGCGTCATGGGTTCGGTCAAGGACACAAACGGCGAACCCCTGATCGGCGTGACGGTCTTCGTGAAGGAGCGGCCCAGCGTCGGTACGGCCACCGACATCAACGGAAACTACCTGATCGACGTACAGACCGACGACGTGTTGGAGTTCAGCTACGTGGGCTACAAGACGCAGGATGTGGCCGTCGCCGGACGCGGCCTGCTCGACATCGTGCTCGAGCAGAACGACGCCATACTCGACGCCGTGGAGGTGGTCGGATACGGCGTGCAGAAGAAGATCAGCGTCATCGGCTCGCAGCAGACCATAGCGACCAAGGAACTGAAAGTTCCCGTCGCCAACCTCACACAAGGCCTTGCGGGCCGCGTATCGGGCCTGGTCTCGGTACAGCGAACCAGTGAACCGGGCTTCGACGACGCGGACATCTACATCCGCGGCATCTCGACCCTGACGGCCAGCATGAGCGCACCGCTGACGCTCGTGGACGGCGTGCCCCGCTCGTTCGCCAACGTCGATCCGGAGGACATCGAGAGCTTCTCGATCCTCAAAGACGCCTCGGCGACGGCCGTATACGGCGTGCGCGGCGCGAACGGCGTCATCATCATCAACACCAAGAGCGGATCGAAAGGACGACCGAAGTTCACCGTGCGCTACACCGAGGGCATCACGACTCCGACGAAAATCACCGACTTCGTCGACGGCGCCACCTACATGGAGATGTCGAACGAAGCCTCGATGACCCGCGGCGGCGGAGCGCTATACAGCCGCGAGGTGATCGAGAAGACCCGCACGCATGCCGATCCCTACCTCTATCCCAACGTGGACTGGATGGACGAGATCCTGCGCGATTACAGCCACAACCGCTCGGCGAACGTCAACGTGTCGGGCGGATCGGACAAGGCCGTATACTACATCGGACTGGCCTATTACGACGAGGACGGCATGTACAAGGACACGAAACTCTCCGATTACAACTCGAACACCTACTACCGGCGTTACAACGTCACGACAAACCTGACGCTCAATCCGTTCCGCACCACCGAGATCAAGCTCGGCATCCAGGGCTACCTGGCCAACGCCAACTACCCCGCCTCGGCGCAGTCCACGATCTTCGAATCGGCCTACTTCACCCAGCCCACCTACATCGCCCCGCTCTATCCCGACGGCAAGCTCGGGGCCTTCTCGGGCGGAGAACTCAACCCCGTGGCCGAACTCGGCGCCACGGGCTACGCCAACCAATGGCGCAGCCAGGTCTATTCGAACCTGCGCATCACGCAACAACTCTACAAGGGTCTGTCGATCACCGGCATGTTCTCGTTCGACACCTACAATTACACGAGCAACCGTTTCACCAAATCGCCCAACACCTACCACGCCACGGGGCGCGACGCCAACGGCAACCTGATCTACGAACAGACCCGGCAAGGCACCGAGAACCTCGCTTACAGCCTCAGCGCCAAGGGCGACCGCACGATCTACCTCGAAGCGGCACTCAATTACAAGAACACCTTCGGGCGACACGACGTGTCGGGTATGCTGCTCTTCAACCAGAGCGACGAGATCAACACGAAGGCGACCAACGTCGAGGAGGCCCTGCCTTACCGCTTCCGCGGTCTGGCCGGACGCTTCACCTACGGATTCGACGACCGCTACTTCGCCGAATTCAACTTCGGATACAACGGCTCGGAGAACTTCACCCCCAAGAACCGCTACGGTTTCTTCCCCTCGGTGGGTCTGGGCTGGGTGATCTCCAACGAGTCATTCTTCGAGCCACTCACGAACGTCATCCAATACCTGAAAGTCCGCGGCACGTGGGGTCAGGTCGGAAACAGCCAGATCAGCGGCCGCCGATTCGCCTACCTGGCCACCGTAACCGACAGCAGCTCGACGAGCTACACCTTCGGCAAGAACATGGATCAGAACTACGGAACGACGGCCATCGACGAATATGCCGTAGACGTGACGTGGGAGGTGGCCGACAAGACCGACATCGGCGTGGACATGCGCCTGCTGAACAACAAGCTCAACCTCCAGTTCGACTACTTCAAGGAGTCCCGCAAGGGCATCTACCTCCGCCGTTCGAGCATTCCTTCCTATGTCGGAATGATCAACAATCCCTACGGCAACATTGGAAAGGTCGAGAACAAGGGTTTCGAGCTCTCGGTAAACTACGCCAATTCGTGGGGCGACTGGTCGCTGAGTTTGATGGGTAACTACTCGTTCAACCGCAACAAGGTGCTCGAGGACGACAGCACGGTCGCCTATCCGTGGCAGAATACCATCGGCAACAAGGTCGGGCAACGCTTCGGGCTGGTGGCTCTCGGGCTGTTCGACAGCTACGAGGAGATCGCGGCGTCGCCCGTGCAGACCGGCGACACCCGTCCCGGCGACATCAAGTACAAGGACGTAAACGGCGACGGCAAGATCGACGAGTATGACAAAGTGCCTATCGGCTGGGGCAGCGTGCCCGAGATCATGTACGGTTTCGGTTTTTCGGTGGGCTGGAAGAACCTCTCGCTCACGGCCATGTTCCAGGGCGCCGCGCACGTGGACGCCATGCTCAGCGGCGAAGGCGTGCTGCCTTTCTCGCAGGGGTCGAGCCGCGGCAACCTGCTGAGCAACGTCACCGACCGCTGGACCGAGGAGAACCCCCGCCAGGACGTCTTCTATCCCCGTCTCTCGATCGGAAACATCAACATGAACTACGAAGAAAGCACCTGGTGGCTCAAAGATACCGACTACCTGCGCCTGAAGAACATCGAACTCTCCTACCGGCTGCCCGACCACTGGATGAAACGGATTCATCTGGACAATGCCCGCATCTTCATACAGGGCGTAAACCTTCTCACGTTCAGCTCGTTCAAGATTTGGGACGTGGAACTCGGCGACGGACGCGGCGCGAAATACCCCAATATCGCATCGGTCAGCCTGGGCATAAACTTCAACTTCTAATAATCCCGTCATGTATATGAAACTCCAAATAACCTTGCTTTCGCTGGCAGCCTGCGGCATCGGACTGACCGCCTGCAACGACGACTTCTTCGATCAGGTGCCCGACGACCGCATCACCATCGAACAGGTCTTCCAGCGCACTTCCTACTCGGAGAAATACCTCGCCACCGTTTACAGCTACATTCTGAACGAAGCCCATCGCACGAGCCCTATTCCGTGGGATCCCTGCTCGGACGATCTGGACGTCACCTACGACCGCGAGGACTACAACTCCTACCAGATAAACCTCGGCAATTGGAGCGCCTCGTCGGACTACTACGAATTCTGGAGCCACTTCTACCGCGGCATCCGTTCGGCCACCTACTTCATCCAGCACATCGGCGACAACCAGGAGATGCTCAACGACCCGACGCGCGGTCCGCTCGTGGTCGAGCAGTACAAGAACGAAGCCCGCTTCCTGCGCGCCTGGTTCTATTACAACCTCCTGCGCCAGTACGGCCCCTGCGTGCTGCTGGGCGACGAAGTGTTGCCCGGCGACCTCGACCGCGACGACGTCAAGATGAACCTGCCCCGCAGCTCCTACGACGAGTGCGTGGACTATATCGTCGGCGAACTGGACGACATCATCGACAACGAACGCCTGCCGCTGCACTTCACCTCGCAGGCCGACAAGGACTACGGCCGCGCGACGCTGGCCATGTGCATGGGGCTCAAAAGCCGCGTGCTGCTGCTGGCGGCCAGCCCGCAGTTCAACGGCAACCCCGCTTACGCCGGCGTCGTGAACAAGGACGGCAAACACCTCTTCGCGACTGCGAAGGACCCCGAAAAATGGAAACGAGCGGCGGATGCGGCCAAGGCGATCATCGACCTGGGCATCTTCGACCTCTATAAGGAGTATCATTCCGACGGGACGCTTGACCCTTACATGTCGTGCCGCAACGTCTTTCTGGAGAACTGGAACAGCGAGGTGATGATGGTCCGCATCAACAACAACCTGTCGAGCTGGGAGCGTTCGGCGTCGCCCCGCCAGTTCAGCGGCTACGAGAGCATGGGCGCGACGCAGCAGCTCGTCGATGCGTTCCGCATGAACGACGGTACGGCCGTCACCGCCGAACAGGAAAAGGGATTCTCGACCCAGGAGTATAAGGACGCCAAATCGGGCTGGGTCTTCGCTCCGGCCGGCACGCGCAACATGTTCGTCAACCGCGAACCGCGATTCTACGTGAACATCTGCTTCAACGGCGCCTACTGGATCGGCGATCAGAAGACCCGCATCCAGCTCTACTACACGGGCGGTTCGGGCAAAAAGGGCACCTGGGAATACCCCCGCTCGGGCTACATCGCCATCAAGAACGTATCGCCATCGAGCAATCCACTGAACAACAATTATATCAAGCGGCCGTTCCTGATGATGCGCTATGCCGAGATGCTGCTCAACTACGTCGAAGCGCTCAACGAGTACGATCCGGGAAATCCGGACATCGAAAAGTACCTTAACCTGATTCGCGAACGCGGCGGCCTCGGTCCCGTGCAGTCGGGCCTCTCTCAGGAACTCATGCGCGAGCAGATCCGGCTGGAGCGTCGCATCGAGCTCTGCTTCGAGCAGCTCCGCTACTTCGACACGCGCCGCTGGCTGATCGCCGAACAGACCGACGGCGGCCCGTTCTACGGCATGAACGTCGACGCCGGCAACAGCTTCACCGACGAGGCGTTCTACGAGAAGACCGTGTTCGAGACCCGCGTCTTCCGGCCCGAATTCTACCTCTTCCCCATTCCGCAGTCCGAAATCAACCGCGACCCGCAGATCGTGCAGAACCCCGGCTGGTAAACCCTAAAAAACATCCGAACATGAACCACACGAAATATCTGGCGCTCCTGGCAGGCTGTTGGCTCGTCACCGCCTGCGAAAATCCGGTCGATGGCGACCTGAACGTCGATGACCCCGATGCCTATACGCTCATCTACACGGTCAATGCCGTGGAGGACGACTCGAAAAGCACGCTGACCTTCCCGCTCGAACGCGACACCGTGTTCTCCGTCTACGCCAATCTAAGCTGCATCCGCGACCCGGGAAGCGACATCACGGTCGAATTCCGCACGGCCGCCGAGCTGGTCGATGCCTACAACGAGGAAAAGCAGACCTCCTATGCGGCCATGCCCGAAGCCTGTTACACGATCGACGACACCCGGGCGGTGATCCCCAACGGGAAATACATCTCGTCGCCCGTGACGATCCGGCTCAACAGCGCCGCATTCGACGGCGTGGGCACGTTCCTGCTGCCGATAACGATCGAGCGCGTGACGCCCGACCTGCCGGTCAGCCCGACGCTCGGCACGGCCTACCTGCGTATCAACGGCACCTACACGACCAATCCGTTCCGCTCCATCGACCGGAGCGGCTGGAGCGTGGAAGCCTTCTCGACCGAGGAACCCGAAGCACAGACCGGATACGACGACAACGGCAAAGCCTTCTCGGCGATCGACGACGCCCCCTGCACCTATTGGGGAACGCAGTGGCGCAACGCGAAACCGGGCCCGCCCCACTGGATCACGATCGACATGGGCAAAAGCGAGGAGCTGCACGGATTCACGATCCGCGGCCGTGCGGATCCGTTCACGTCCGACACGCCCAAGGCCAGCGGCAACCCGCGCATCTTCAACGTGGACGTGAGCGACGACAACGCCTCCTGGACCCGCGTCGGCACCTTCACCGTCGAAAACCGGATCGAGAACGAAGTCTACCTCGACCACAAGGCGACGGCGCGTTACTTCCGCATAACGGTCACCGCCACGCAGGCCGACATGTACCAGACCTGCATCGCCGACATCAAGGCGTTCTGATCCGCACTACGAACCGCTAAAACGAAAAACCGACTATGAAAAGAATACTGACAGCCGCGGCGTTGCTGCTCGTCGTCGCGGCCTGCAACAAGGACGAGAACTACAACGACAAATACGGCGATCGGGCGGTCATCCCGCCCAAGGGCCAGAGCCTGCGCGTGATGACCTACAACATCTACGGCGCCCGCGCCACGAGCCCCGCGAATGCGGCCGACCTGGACGCGATCGCCGAGGTGATCCGCCGCCAAAACCCCGATTTCGTGACCCTGAACGAAGTCGACGTGTTCACCAACCGCACGGGCAAGGACGTGCACCAGGCCCGCGATCTGGCCGAAAAGCTCGGCATGGAGTGGCACTTCTCGAAGGCCATCGACCGCGACGGCGGCGAGTACGGCGACGCCGTGCTGTCGAAATACCCGATCCTCGAAAAGCGCAGCTACCGCCTGCCGTGCGCCGCCGAACAGCCCGGCGAAGACCGCGCGCTGTGCGTGATCCGCGTTCAGATCGACGGCAAGGACCTCTACGTCGCATCGACGCATCTCGACCACCTCTCGGGCGACGCCAGCCGGCTGGTGCAGGCTGCCGAGATCCGCCGCATCCGCGACACGGAGCTGGAGGGCGACCTGATCCTCTGCGGCGACCTGAACGCCATCCCGAGTTCGAACGTCATCGCCACAATGACCTCGTTCCTGACGAACACGGGGCCGATCGACCAATACACCTTCCCGTCGGACGATCCCTCCCGCAAGATCGACTACATCATGTACGCCCCGATCGAGCATTTCGGCGTGCAGAACTGCCAGGTCGTATCGCGGGGCGACCAGCAGATAGACGGCGTCGATGCTTCGGACCACCGTCCCGTGATCGCCGACATCCGCTTCCGGACCGACGAGGACATCTCCGGAGAAGACGGCGGAGAGGAGGAGTGACCCCGGGCCGGAGATCGGCTCCCGCACGCATCGTCCGGACCGCCCGCCGGGCAAACGGCCGGTCCGGATTTTTACCGTCTTCGCTGCGGGGACGTCCCGAAACGGCGGTCCCGGAGACGAGAATCTTACAAAAAACGGATAAACATGAAAAAAATCCTATCGACGATCCTGGCGCTGGCCGCGTGTACGACCCTCCTGGCGCAGGATTTCAAGATCACGCACGGCCCCTGGCTCTGCGACCTGACATCGGACGGCGTCACGGTGGTCTGGACCACCAGCAAACCCGCCCTTTCGTGGGTCGAGGTGGCCGAGGACGACGGACGCAGTTTCTACGCCGCGGAGCACGAACGCCGCTACGAAACCGTGGCCGGGCGCAAACAGGCCCGCAAGACGCTGCACAGCATCCGCCTGAAAGGGCTTCGGCCCGACACGAAATACCGCTACCGCATCTTCTCGCAGGAGGTGCGCGAGTGGAAATACAACGACAAGGTCTATTACGGCGACATCGCGGCATCGAACGTCTACTCGCGCCAGCCGTTCGCGTTCAGCACCCTCCCCACGTCGGGATGCGACCTCTCGTTCGTCGTTCTGAACGACATCCACGGGCGGGCCGACTACATGGCCGGGCTCTGCCGCCCGATCGACTTCGCACGGATCGACTTCGTGGCCTTCAACGGCGACATGTCGAACAGCACCGAAAGTCCCGAACAGCTCTACCGCGACTTCATCGACGCCTCGGTCGGGGCCTTCGCCTCCGAGACGCCGATCCTCTACAACCGCGGCAACCACGAGACGCGCGGCATCTACGCCGACCACCTGCCGGAGTACTTCCCCAAGGTCGGGGGCAACTACTACAAGCTCTACATGGCCGGCTCGGTAGCGGTGCTTCTGCTCGACTGCGGCGAGGACAAACCCGACTCGGACATCGAATACGGCGGACTGGGGGCTTACGACGCCTACCGCGAGGAGGAGGCCGCCTGGTTGCGCGAAACGGTCGCCTCGGAGGAGTTCCGCAACGCTTCGGCCCGCATCGTGCTGCTGCACATCCCGCTCGGGAACGGCACCTGGCACGGCAACATCCATCTCGAAGAGCTGTTTCTGCCGATCCTGAACGATGCGGACATCGACGTGATGCTGTCGGGACACACGCACCGCTATTCGTTCCATCCTGCCAACGACAAGGTACGTTTTCCGGTGCTGGTGAATGACAACGCGAGCCTGCTCAGGTGCGACGTCGGCGACGGCAGGATCACGGTCCGCATCTACGGGCCGGAAGGGACGGTGACCCACTCGCACGAGTTCCCGCTGAAATAGGGGCGGATCGTTCGCTCCGCCGGAAAAAGGGCAAGGGCCCGACCGCATGGTCGGGCCCTTGCCTCATGCGATGCGACCGGAATCGGCGGCGGATCTTCCGAAAAGAATACGCGGTCAGAGAAACAGGTTGAAGAAGCCGCTGCGGCTCAGCCTGAGACGCAGCTTCGACAGGGCCACGCCGATGTGCTTCTCCACGGCCTTGACACTGATGTTGAGCCGCTCGGCAATCTCGCGGTTCTTCAATCCGGTCACCCTGCTCAGCAGAAAGACGCGCCGGCACTGTTCGGAGAGCTGCGACACGCCGTCGTCGATCTCATGCCGAAGCCACGAAAGATCGAACTCCTCTTCGCAGCGGTCGGCAACCAGGCAGCGGACATATCCGTCGAGCGTATCAAGCCCGCAGGTGCCTTCGCCACGCGATTTGCGGCTGCGGAGGCAATCGATGCTCCGGTTCCGCACGGCCGTCGTCAGGTAGGGCAGCACCGGACGCGAGAAGTCGATCTCCGTGCGCCGCTTCCACAACATCAGAAAAACGTCCTGCACGATATCCTCGGAGAGGTTGCGGTCGTGAACCAAACGGAAAGCCCGGATGCACAACGTCTCGTAATGCACCAAAAAGAATTGCCGGAACTCGGCCGAATGAGCGTCCAGTTTCTCCATCTTCTCAAATCCGGGCGATACGGACGACCGCAGTCTTCCGAATCCATTTTCAAATATACAAAAACTCGTTCACATCCGGAAGTTTTTCGGGAAAATAATGCAAAGCGTCCGAAACCGAACGGGATGTCGTTTCGCACCGCACTCTTCCGTCGGAGGCTTTTGGCCGCCGGGGTCCCGGAAAACAAATCGTTGCCTGTCCGTTGCTTTTTCGGGATCGAAACAAAAGTTCGGGAATCGCTTCCGCATTTCGTTTCAGATTCACAAACGCCCCCATTTTATTTATTGGAATACAGCAAATTACCCCAAAACAACAGAAATGACAGCAATCATAGCGATCGTCGACGATATCGCAACAGCACATGATCATGCGGTCAAACAATCGATAGCCGGCAGACGACAGGTATGCGGGTCGTCCCGTGCGGCAAGCCAACCGCAACAAGCCGTGGCTCTGGAAGCATGATGTACGCCGCCGGATAGTTCCCCGTCTCCGCATCGTAGACGAAATCCTCTTCGAATGCGGCGTCCGGCATTGATAGCGGAGCGTAGCCGGTGCAGGCATTCGGGGCGGACACGCCGCACAGCACCATCAAGGCATCGTATGGAAGGCCGGCAGACGCCGCAGCGGTGCAGGCAAGGCGGAGCATACAACAGTCCTCATCGGGAACGGAGCCGGATTCGTCGGAGGTGTCGAAAACCAAAACGGAGTACGATAAAACTCGATACGTCCAATCTCCATGTATGTCGCAGTCATTCTGAATACAAAATCGGGAAGTCCGGCCGGAGCCGGTGCTTCCCGAAAAAACAAGAACGCGGGTTCCGCAGGACGATATCAATCGGTTCCGAGCATACGGGCGATCGGGGCGCTCATGGGCGAAACGTACTGCTCGGCATAGAAGCGCCGCAACTCCTTTCGCATTCGTTCGATCCGACGTTCGTATTTCGGATCGCCGACGGCGTTTTTCGTTTCGAGGGGGTCTTCTTCGTAATCGTAGAATTCGCATCCCACGATCTGTCGTTCATCGAAAGGCAGGCAGGTTTTGAATCCCCGTACCCATTCCACATAGCGGTAGCGGCTGTCGCGGATCGAGTAACCCTGTATTTCCCGACGATTCGCCTGCATGAAGGCGTATTTTTTAATTCGCTTGCGGGGATTTTTCAGCACGGGCACCAGACTCGTGCCGTCGATCCAGGAGGGCGGTTCGATACCGGCCAGCTCGCAGACGGTCGGATAGATATCCACGAACTCGGTCATCGTGCGGCATTGCTGTCCCCGGGTCATGCCGGGGACGGACATCATCATCAGCGTGCGTGTCGGAGCCTCGAAATTCGTCAGTTTGCTCCACAGGCCATGATCGCCCAAATGATAGCCATGATCGCCCCACACCACGACGATCGTATTGTCGTCCAGCCCGACTTTCCGCAACGCATCGAGAACCCGACCGATCTGCGCGTCCGTATAGGAGGTGCAGGCGTAATAACCGTGTACGAGGCGGCGCTGAATTTCCGCATCGAGTTCCTGCCCGGGCATATAACTATGGAACGAGGGTACATCGGTATAAGCCTTCACCTCATTCGAATTGTGATAGGCGCACGGTACGGGATCGGAACTCATCGATTGGAATTCGGCCAGCGGCATCTTGTCCCGATCATAAAGATCCCAGTATTTTTCGGGCGCTACGAACGGCAGATGGGGACGGATGAAACCGACGGCCAGGAAGAACGGTTTGTCGCTTCTGCTCAAAGAGTCGATCCATGCGACGGCTTCATCGGCGACACGTCCGTCGAAATAGGCATTGTCCGGAACATCGACGCATTCGGTCACAGGCTTGCCTTCCGGCAGCATGTAGACCGGCGCCTGGGGCTTTATATAAGGTTTCGTCCACGAAACCGGATCGTTGTTGTAGGTTTCGTCCGAGAGCGGATGATACACCTTGCCGATACCGACCGTCTCGTAGCCGTGCGCAGCGAAGAGCTGCGGGAGGGAGACGATTTCCGGATTATTGCGCCGGAAAATGCCGTCGAGCGTCCATACTCCCGTATGATCGGGCCGCAGTCCGGTGAGAACGCTGGCGCGTGTCGGGCCGCTTAACGGAAACTGGCAGTAATTGTTCATGAAAGTCACCCCCGACGCCGCGATACGGTCGAATGCCGGCGTTCGGGCGATCGGGTCTCCGTAAGGGCCGATATTGGGTTTAAGGTCGTCGACCACTAAAAAAGGATATTCGGAGGGGTCGGAACCTCCCCCTTTTCCGAGGCGGGAGCCTGCTGGGCCGTTACGGAACCGGCCATCGAGAGCGATCC
>ENA-UEPS01001389-UEPS01001389.1-human-gut-metagenome-genome-assembly--contig:-NODE-1389-length-13353-cov-7.820353_pt1 | contig 13353 bp, 9 predicted proteins | sample MGYA00242904_ERZ507924 | MGnify/ENA primary metagenome ERZ507924 (study PRJEB26167, sample SAMN06115422) | human gut metagenome | host: Homo sapiens | place: China:Sichuan | collected 2014-10-16...
TGTCTCGCATTCCCATAACTCCTTCCATGTTCACGGACAATGTCGCTATCGCTATAAACCATTGGCAGTACTTGCTTGTTTAATAGCCATTATTACGTTAATAAAATAGAGAATATGAGAACAAATGATTCAAAAACATCCGTAGACTCTAAATTGGAGGAGATGGAGGAAAAGTATCCTGTAGAGCAAATCGCTGTTAAAAATGAGAAGAAAATAACGGCCAAGGATGTAAAGGAGGCTGTGAAAGAGATTAATCCCGATACGGACAGCTTGGGTAGCAGAGGGTAAAACGTATTTTAATTTGCTTAAAAGAATAATTATTAAGATTTATAGTATTATCTTTGTGGTTGCGGTTTGTAATAAACCGAGGTATAAAGATTGGTAAATCTAGCAAATTAAATAATAAAGATGTATAGAACAAGAACTTGTGGCGACTTGCGCCTTGCGGATGAAGGTCTGGTGGTTACACTGGCCGGTTGGGTGCAGAAAACCCGCAAAATGGGAGGAATGACATTTGTCGATATCCGCGACCGTTATGGTATTACTCAGTTGGTATTTAATCAGGAGGTTGATGCAGCTCTTTGCGAAAAGGCGAATAAACTGGGCCGTGAATTCGTGATTCAGGTTACGGGTACGGTTCGTGAGCGTTCCAGCAAGAATGCGCATATCCCGACAGGTGATATTGAGTTGATCGTTTCTGAATTAAATGTCCTGAACACTGCGCTTACCCCTCCGTTCACGATCGAGGAGGAGACAGATGGCGGTGATGACTTGCGTATGAAATATCGTTATCTGGACTTGCGTCGTGCTTGCGTTCGTAAGAATCTGGAACTTCGTCATAGAATGGCGTTCGAGGTTCGCCGCTATTTGGATGAGCAAGGTTTCTTGGAGGTAGAGACTCCGGTTCTTGTAAATTCTACCCCGGAGGGTGCCCGTGACTTCGTGGTTCCTTCCCGTATGAACCCGGGACAGTTCTACGCTTTGCCTCAGTCTCCACAGACCTTGAAGCAATTGTTGATGGTTTCCGGTTTCGACCGTTATTTCCAGATCGTAAAATGTTTCCGTGACGAGGATTTGCGTGCGGATCGCCAGCCGGAGTTCACGCAGATCGACTGTGAGATGAGCTTCGTGGAGCAAGAGGATGTCTTGAATATGTTCGAGGGCATGGCGAAACATTTGTTTAAGGTAATCCGTGGTGTCGAGTTCAAGGAGTCGTTTATGCGTATGACTTGGCAAGATGCTATGAAACAATATGGTAGCGATAAACCGGATTTGCGTTTCGGCATGAAGTTCGTCGAGTTGATGGACATCATGAAAGGCCATGGTTTCTCCGTATTCGATAACGCTGCTTACATAGGGGGTATCTGTGCGGAAGGTGCTGCAAGCTATACCCGTAAACAACTGGATGCGCTGACTGAATTCGTGAAACGTCCGCAGGTAGGTGCTAAAGGTTTGGTTTACGCCCGTGTGGAAGCGGATGGTAACGTGAAATCAAGCGTAGATAAATTCTATAGCCAAGAGGTTCTTCAAGAAATGAAGAATGCGTTCGGCGCTAAGCCGGGTGATTTGATTTTGATCCTTTCCGGCGACGATGCGATGAAGACTCGTAAGCAACTTTGCGAGTTGCGTTTAGAGATGGGTAATCAATTAGGCCTTCGTGACAAGGATAAGTTCGTTTGCTTGTGGGTAATCGACTTCCCGCTGTTCGAATGGAACGAGGACGATCAACGTTTCTACGCTATGCACCATCCGTTTACCTCTCCGAATCCGGATGATATACCGTTGTTGGACACGGATCCGGGCGCTGTTCGTGCGAATGCGTATGATATGGTTATCAATGGCGTTGAAGTGGGTGGTGGTTCTATCCGTATCCACGACAGCCAATTACAGGATAAGATGTTCAAGCTGTTAGGATTCACCGAAGAAAGAGCGCAAGAGCAATTCGGTTTCTTGATGAATGCGTTCAAGTACGGAGCGCCTCCTCATGGAGGTTTGGCTTATGGCTTGGATCGTTTCGTGTCTTTGTTCGCCGGTTTGGATTCTATCCGCGACTGTATCGCTTTCCCGAAGAACAATTCTGGACGAGATGTTATGCTCGATGCTCCGGGTGTCTTGGATCCGGCCCAGTTGGACGAACTGAATTTGATCGTTGATATCAAGAAATAATCCAATCTGAAATTCCATTCGAATGGGAATCTTATTCCATCTGAATGGAATTTTCTTTTCTTCCGAAAGGAATTACTTTTTCTCCCGAACATAAATCAAAAGATATTTAGCATGGTAAAGGTTAAAGATATATTGAGAGAAATCGAGCATTACGCCCCGCTGCCGCTTCAAGAAGGTTTTGACAATGCGGGTGTGCAAGTTGGCGACGTGAACCAGCATGCGACGGGTGTGTTGCTATGCCTAGATGTTACCGAGGAGGTGCTTGATGAAGCGATCGAGATGGGATACAACCTGATCATCTCTCATCATCCTTTGGCCTTTAAGTCGTTTAAGTCGTTGACTGGCTCCAATTATATCGAGCGTTGCATGATGAAGGCGTGTAAGTATGATTTGGTGGTTTATGCCGCCCATACCAATCTTGATAATGCCGTAGGAGGCGTGAATTACCGTTTGGCAGAGTTGATCGGCTTGCAAAATGTACGGATCTTGAGCCCCCAAAAAGGCGCTTTGCTGAAGTTGGTGACGTTTGTCCCCGAGGCTTATGCCGAGATCATGCGGAATACCTTGTTCAATGCCGGTGCGGGAAGTATCGGGAACTATGATGCTTGCAGTTATAATTTACATGGCGAGGGAACATTCCGTGCCAATGCGGGATGCAATCCGTTTTGTGGTGAGATCGGCGAGTTGCATGTAGAGAAAGAGGTGCGTATCGAGATGATCTTTCCGGCATTCAAGAAGACGGCGGTGACCCGTGCCCTGTTATCCGTTCATCCGTATGAGGAGCCGGCTTTTGATTTTTATTCGTTATCAAACACATGGGAACAGGCAGGTTCCGGTGTAGTGGGAGAGTTGCCTGCCGAGGAAGATGAGTTGAGTTTCTTGTTGCGGATCAAGGCCCTGTTTAACGTCGGTTGCGTGAAGCATTCCCCATTTACTGGTAAGCCTATCCGAGAGGTCGCTATCTGCGGAGGCAGCGGCGCTTTCTTGATCAAGGACGCTATCGCGTATGGTGCCGATGTCTTTATAACGGGGGAGGCAAAGTACAACGATTTTTACGATGTGGAGGACCGGATTCTACTGGCGGTTATCGGTCATTATGAATCGGAAATCTGTACAAAAGACATATTTTATAACATAATATCGAAAAAATTCCCTACCTTTGCGGTACATTTTTCGAATGTTAATTCAAACCCAGTAAAATATTTATAGAATGGCTACAGATAAACAATCAGCTGAAAAGGAATATACGGTTGAAGAAAAGCTTTCTACGCTGTATCAACTTCAGACGATGATGACTGAAATTGATAAGATCAAGACCCTTCGTGGTGAGCTTCCTCTGGAGGTTCAAGACTTGGAGGACGAGATCGCAGGACTGGAAACACGTCTCCAGAACTATCAGGCGGAGATCAAGGAGTTTGAGGCTTCTGTTGTTGAGCAAAAGCATAAGATCACGGAATCTACCACATTGATAGATCGCTATAAGGCACAATTAGATAATGTGCGTAATAACCGGGAGTTTGATAACCTGTCCAAGGAGATCGAGTTCCAAGGTTTGGAAATTGAGTTCTCAGAGAAGAAAATCCGTGAGTTCGGAGAGGCGGTAGACGCTAAGAAAAAAGATATCGCTGAACTGACTGAGAAGCTGGAAGGCCGTAAGGCTGACTTGGTTCAGAAAAAGAGCGAGTTGGAGCAGATCATTTCCGAGACAAAGCAGGATGAGGAGAAACTTCGTGAGAAAGCGAAGAAGCTGGAAGCCACTATCGAACCTCGTTTGTTGACCGCTTTCAAGCGTATCCGTAAAGGTGCTCGTAACGGTTTGGCTGTTGTTTATGTGCAACGTGGCGCTTGCGGTGGTTGCTTTAACAAGATCCCGCCTCAGAAGCAATTGGATATCAAGTTGCGTAAGAAAATTATTGTTTGCGAATACTGTGGTCGTATTATGATCGACCCGGAATTAGCAGGTGTAGAAGATTAATTCAAAAGATCTATAAGTAATGGCTCTAGCTAAAACCGGCTAGGGCCATTATTGTTTTTAATACAAAGATGTTATGATACATACGATACGTTTATATATAGAGAAGTACCGGCTGTTATCCGAGGATCGTCCGGTTTTGGTCGGATTGAGCGGTGGTGCCGATTCTGTGGCTTTGTTGGGCGTATTGGTGCGTTTGGGATATCCGTGTATAGCGCTTCATTGTAACTTTCATTTGCGTGGGGAGGAGTCGGATCGGGATGAGGCATTTGCCTGTGAGTTCGCGGAATCTTTGGAAGTACCCTTTCATAAGATAGATTTCGATACGATCTCTTATGCCGGAGAGAGGCATCTCTCGATAGAGATGGCTGCCCGTGAATTGCGCTATGCTTGGTTTGAGGAGATGCGGGAGCGGCTGGGAGGGCAGGCGACCGCCGTCGCCCATCACCGGGACGATAATGTGGAGACGGTCTTGATGAATTTGATACGGGGCACGGGAATCCGGGGGATGAGCGGGATCCGTCCGAGGAATGGTTTCATCGTCCGTCCTTTGCTGTGCGTAAGCCGTGAGGATATCTTGGCTTGGCTGGCGGATCAAGGCTACGCCTATATGGTGGATAGCACGAATTTATCGGATGCTTATACCCGTAATTTCATCCGTTTGAATGTGTTGCCGCTTTTGGAGGAGATAAATCCATCGGCCCGGAATACCATCGCACGTTCCGCCGAGCATCTTTCTGCCGCAGAGACTATATATATATATGTATTGGAACAAGCCCGGAAAGAGGTTGTCGTATCGGATGATCGTCTTTCTATCGGGGCGTTGATGCGGTTTCCGGCTCCGGAGACGATTTTGTATGAGTTATTAAAAGAATATGGTTTTACCCGTCTGGTCTCGGACGATATTTTCGCTGCCTTGACCAAGGAGCCTGGTAAGCTGTTTTACTCTTCCACCCATCGTTTGCTGAAGGATCGGGATTATTTATGGATCACTTCTTTAGAGAAGAAGGAAAAGCGAACCTTCGTTTTAGATCCAGAAAAGGGCATTAATCATGAACCTATTGAACTATCTTTCCAAAAACTTGTTATAACTATAGATTTCCCTATCGAGAAGAATAAGCGGAACGCTAATTTGGATTATGATAAACTCGATTTCCCTTTAACATTGCGGACTTGGAAAGAAGGCGATTGGTTTATTCCCTTCGGAATGAAAGGACGTAAGAAGTTGAGTGACTATTTCTCCGATCATAAATTTAGCCGGATTGAGAAGGAGCGCACATGGCTTCTTTGTAGTGGCGACGCTATCGTTTGGGTGGTAGGAGAAAGGACTGATAATCGTTTTCGTATAGACGAATCAACAAAGCGTGTGCTAATTGTGAATTTTTTGGGCTAAATCCTCGTTTATTGTAAAAATATTCTTACATTTGCGAAGATTTACTCCGCAGATATGTTACTAATGGTTCAAATTAGCTGAACAATCCGGTTATTACATGAAAATTATAATTTAATAAAGATACAATGATACCATTGGGCGTACGTCGTGTTTGCATATGTGATCCGTGTGTATGTGCCATTTATATTATTACTTCGCAATATGCAGAAATATAACATTCTAGAACTAAATGAAAAACTTCTTCCCGAACTTCAAAGTATCGCGGAAGAGTTGGGAATAAAAAAAGTTAGCAGCTTAAAGAAAGAAGAGTTGGTTTATCGGATTCTTGATGAGCAAGCGATCTCCTATGCCGGCATTCAGGCTGAAAAGATGAAAGAGAAAGAGGCTAAGAAGCCTGTAGAGGGCCGTAAGAGAGGCCGTCCGGCTAAAGCCGCTTCTCCTAAAGTGGCGAAGGCTGAGACTGCCGAAGCTGCAGAGAGTGCCCAACAGGCTTCGGAAAAGCCAGTGGCTGCTCCGGCTGACAAGAAAGAGCAAAAAGAGCAGCCTGAACGTAAGAAAAGAGTCCGTATCGAGAAAAAGGAAAAGGTAGCGGGCGCTATCGCTCCTTCCGAGGATAACAAGGAAGTGGTGGTTTCGAAAGAGCCGCAAACGATCTCTATGGTAACGGAAATCTCGGCCGTGGAAACTCCGGCGGTAGTAGAGAGCCCGGTGGAGAAACCGTTGTTGCCTCCTGTTGTGGCGGAACTTGAAACGGAAGAAGAAGCCGCTTTGCCGGAAAATACGACTCCGGTAGAGGTAGCGGAAGAAACCACTTCACCACAAGCGACGGAAGAAGAGCCTAAGCGCATCGTATTTCGCCATCCGGACGCTAAATCCGTATTGGATCAGATTTTCCCGTTCTCCGCTCCGAAACCCGAGGCTAACAAACCTCAACCCGAGGCCGCTCCCCAGCAGAATAATCCTCGACAGAACAATCGACAGAATAATCATAATAACAACCGTAATAACAATAACGCTAATAACAACCAGCAGGCTCAAGAGAAAATGTATGAGTTTGACGGCATCCTTACAGGAACCGGCGTGTTGGAGATGATGCAAGATGGTTACGGTTTCCTTCGTTCTTCAGATTATAACTATTTGACTTCACCGGACGATATTTATGTCTCTCAATCCCAGATCAAGTTATTTGGCTTGAAAACGGGTGACGTGGTAGAAGGCTCGATTCGTCCGCCGAAGGAAGGTGAGAAGTATTTCCCGTTGGTGAAAGTGGACAAGATCAATGGCCGTACGCCGGAAGAGGTTCGCGACCGGGTTCCTTTCGATCATTTGACCCCGTTATTCCCGGATGAGAAATTCATGCTTACGGCACGTAAATCACCGAAAGTATACGATAATATCGCCGTACGTGTGGTTGATTTATTCTCCCCGATCGGAAAAGGGCAACGTGGTTTGATCGTCGCTCAACCGAAAACCGGTAAGACGATGTTGCTGAAAGATATCGCGAACGCTATCGCTTACAACCATCCCGAGGTTTATATGATTATATTATTGATCGACGAACGTCCAGAGGAGGTTACGGATATGGCTCGTAGCGTGGATGCGGAAGTAATCGCTTCTACATTCGACGAACCAGCTGAACGTCACGTGAAAATCGCTGAGATCGTATTGAACAAGGCGAAACGAATGGTAGAATGTGGTCATGATGTCGTGATTCTTCTTGACTCGATCACTCGTTTGGCTCGTGCTTATAATACGGTACAACCGGCTTCCGGTAAGGTGCTTTCCGGTGGTGTGGACGCAAATGCGTTGCAGAAGCCGAAGCGTTTCTTCGGTGCCGCCCGTAATATTGAGAATGGCGGTAGCCTTACGATTCTAGCCACCGCCCTTACGGAGACTGGCTCTAAGATGGACGACGTGATCTTCGAGGAATTCAAGGGTACGGGTAATATGGAGTTACAATTGGATCGTAAATTATCCAATAAACGTATCTATCCGGCTGTGGATATCACGGCTTCCAGCACTCGCCGTGATGATTTATTGCAGGATGAGAGCACGTTGAACCGTATGTGGGTCTTACGCAAATATCTATCAGACATGAACTCTATGGAGGCTATGGAATTTGTTAAGCAACGGATGGAACAAACCGTTGATAATATGGAATTCTTGGCATCCATGAACGGTTGATAATATCCCATAAAAAACACTATACTTTTGGAGCTAAAACAATATTGTTTTGAACTCAAAAGTATAGTGTTTTATGTTTAAAAGTATAGTGTTTTTATTGCGCCTTTTTAGGTCTTCCACGATGTCCCATATTTCGTTTTTGTGGGCTTGAGGATGATCCTTTATCCTCACTTTTACGAGGCCGTCCTCTGCCTCTTTTATTCATACCGTATTTTTCCGGCTCATACAAGGGCACTTCACCGAATTCCGGGCTGACCGGTATCTTATAAACCTCTTTTTCCAAGAAATCCTCTATGCGCTTGAATTGTGCTTGTTCGTCGATCGATACGAAAGTAATCGCCAATCCTTCGCCGTTCGTACCCCGTGCCGTACGTCCGATTCGGTGTACGTAATCCTCCGGATCATGCGGGATATCGAAGTTCACGACCAACTTGATGTCATTGATATCAATTCCACGTGCTACGACATCCGTAGCCACAAGGATATCGATATGTCCGCTCTTGAATTCTTTCATGACCTCCTCCCTTTGGGATTGCTCTAGATCCGAGTGCATGGCGGCTACATTGAACTTTAATCTTTTTAAGGTAGATGCTAATTCTTTCACCTTCATTTTAGAAGAGGAGAAGATAATTACCCGTTGAGGGCGGCTTTGAGTGAAGAGATCTTGTAGAATCTTGAGCTTTTGTGGATCGTAGCAGATATATGCGGTTTGCATGATAGATTCGGGTGGGCGTGAGATAGCGATCTTGACTTCTTCCGGATCTTTTAGGATGGTTTTAGCCAACGTCCGGATCTTAGGCGGCATGGTAGCCGAGAACATGATCGTCTGGCAGTAGGGGGGCAGCTGTTTATGAACCTGCATGATGTCGTCATAAAAACCCATATCCAGCATGCGGTCCGCCTCGTCTAAGACGAAGAACGACACTTTAGACAAATCTACAGAACCTAACTTAATATGGGACAATAAACGTCCCGGGGTAGCGATCACGATATCCGCACCCATCTCTAAACCTCTCTTTTGTTGTTCCCAAGCGATTCCGTCGGTACCTCCATACACGGCTACTGCAGATACGGAAGGTATAAAATAAGTGAATCCTTGAATTTGTTGGTCTATTTGTTGAGCCAATTCCCGGGTCGGTGCCATAATGACCGCATTCACCGCATCTGTCGGATGACAACCTTTGCTTAGTTCATTAATAACTGGCAAAACATACGCCGCCGTTTTACCGGTTCCGGTCTGTGCGCAAGCGATGATGTCTTTACCTTCTAAAATGACAGGAATCGTTAACTCTTGGACTGGAGTCGTTTCGTCAAAATTCATGTCATAAAGCCCGTCTAATACGGCATCTTCCAAATCTAATTCATCAAATCTCATCTTTTTACATTCAAATTCCCGGTAAAGATAAAGATTATTTAGAAATATTATGCAATAGGTAGGTTTCTCTTTGGTGATAAATAGAAAAATAAATACCTTTATCCCCGAGTTATACCCCAAAAACGAAAGAATTAATATGAATAGTCTAGAAAGCGGAAGTAACGTTCAGTCTGGATTAGAGATGATCATGGAGAAGAGTCCCGATACGATCGTATTAGTAGATCGAAATCTTACTCTTGTCAAGGTTATTTCTGCAAAAGACGATTATTATCATTATTTAGCGAATAACTGTATCGGAAAGCAACCTCAAGCGTTGTTCCCGGACGGGAAGAACTACGTCAATATGAGATCTATAGAGCTGCGGTTAAACGTGTTTTCGAGGAGCAAGTGAAAGTGGATTTCTCTTTTGAGGTCTCTTTTGAAGGAAAGAACTATTATTATCTATCGCAAGCAAGCCTTTTTAATGAGGAGCTTGTGATCGTTTATACACGCGATGTATCTTCTTTAAAAACAGAAAAAAATCTACAAGAACTGATCAATACGATATTAGATCGGTTACCGTTGGGGGTTTTCGTGAAAGATGGGGATAACCATTTTAATTACCTGTATTGGAATCATTTTATGGAGGAAATAACGGGTATTGAAACCCGGGAGATCGAGGGACATGATGATTTCGAGGTGAATTATAATGCCTTGATGACCGCCGAGGAGCGTCTGGAAACCGATATGAACGTGATCAAGACAGGACTGACCGCTAGATTTAAGGGCAAGGTAAAATCGGCCTCCGGCGATTACCGGGATATAGAGGTCGCTAAATATCCTATTTCCCTAAATAATGGCAAGCCGCTTGTCTTGGCTTTATGGAGAGATATAACTTCCGAGTTGGCTACAGAGAATACTTTGAGAAGAACCCGGATCTTGACGAAAATGGCATTGCGGATAAGTGATATACGTACATGCTCGATCTTCATCGATCCGGACAGTACCCATAATTTCAAGGATTCCGTTGTGACCTTGAACGATTGGAATACCATGTCGGAAGATATGATAGAGGTGTCATGGGGGCAGTTTATCAGCCGGGCGCATCCGGATGATCAAGAACATTATCATAATATGTTTACCCGTCTTTGCCGAGGGGAAATCTCTGAGGCAAGGATCGAGGCACGTATGCTATTTCCCGGCAAGAAGGAATATGTTTGGAGAGAGGTATTCGCTACCGTGTATGAACGGGACGAGAAAGGAAGACCTTCGGTTATCCTTGGATGTTCAACGAATATTCAGGAACGGAAGAATCAAGAATTAAGCCTTGAGGAGGCGAAGGTGAAGGCTGAGGCCGCTGATAAGATGAAATCGAAATATCTGGCGGATATGAGCCATGAGATCCGGACTCCTTTGAATGCGATTACCGGTTTCTCTGAATTGATGGCTTTTGCTGATACGGATGAGGAACGTATGTCGTACTACGATGTGATCAAGATGAATAACCAATTGTTGATGCAATTGATCAATGACATCTTGGATATCTCGAAGATCGAGGCGGATGCGATAAAGATCACATATGAGCAATTAGATGTCAGTGAATTGATGGATACGATTTATGCTTCCGCCAAGTTACGGGTTCCGGGAGGAGTCAAGTTGGTTTTGGAGAAAGAGGCTGACCACCATATGTTCGGTACGGATAGCATGCGTCTGTTGCAGTTGATTAATAATTTGGTGAACAACGCTATCAAGAACACGAAAGAAGGTAGCATCACGATGGGATATACCATTCAACCGGATGATCAATTACGTTTTTACGTAAGGGATACGGGAATCGGCATCGATAAGGAAAAATTGAAAGATGTCTTCGACCGTTTCGTGAAAATAAACGACTATATGGAAGGAATCGGATTAGGACTGGCTATCTGCAAAGGATTGGTTGTGAAGATGGGAGGTTCGATACATGTTACGTCTGAATTAGGGGTGGGTTCGGAGTTCTCCTTTATTTTGCCGTCTCATGAATAGCCCTATTTGTAATAGCGCTTATAAATCTGGTCGTATAATCCACTGTCTTTGATTTGCTGGAGCCAACTATTTAGGCTATCCAGTAGGACAGGAGAGTCTTTACGGACCGCCCACGATTGCAATTGGGTAAAACTGACATCCGTTAGGATATCGACTTCCGGCAGTTTTTTCTGGGTCATGCGGGCGATTTGTTGGTCGCATACGGCATAATCGATATCGCCTTTGGCTACCATGATCATAAGCTGCTCGGTAGAATATAACTCATCTTCCACCACGTAGATCGTATCGCCTATCTCGTGTCCCAGATTTTGCAGACGCAATAAGGCCGGGGAATCTTTCGGTATGTATAAAGTCTTTTGGGCTAAATCCAATTGGTTACGGATAGGGGCTTGTCCGTTGTTCGCCTCTGCCGTACGTTGTACCAAGACTTGCTTGTTGAGAACGATCGGTTCGGTGAACAGGTAGTTTTCCCGCATCTCGGAGGTGATGGGTATGTTTCTTGCGATTACGTCGCATTTGTTGTCCGATAATTCCTCGAAGCTTTTCGCTAAACTCATTTCCAAATGCGTCTGAACCTCCAATCCGGATAATTTAGCGATCGCTTGGCTAAGCTCGTATTGAAAACCTTGCACCGTATCGCCGGATACGAAATATCCGGATTGATTGTACTCGGTTATCATCCGAAGAATTCCTTCTTCCTTGATTTCCGGATAATCACGAGGTCCGATCTCTTGGGGACGTTGGTTAAGTCTCCAAAGCTGTACCATTGTCACTACAGCGACAATCAGTAGAAAAGCGTATAGGATAAGCAACTTCTTAGATCTCATGGCAATCGATTAATTATTGAAAGTCACGGAGATACCCATTTTCAAGACCATCGGGTCCAACGGATAATGCGCAAGAGAGAAGTAATTCGGGTCAACGAACTTAGAGCCTAGATTGTATGCCATGATGAAGAAGCGAGCTTGCTTCAAATGGAAATTCGCATAAGCGTTGATCAACGGATAATTACCGACCTTCACTTTCTTGTCTTCTTCCTGTACTTGGAACTGCTGGGTAGCCGGCTCGTAATAAGGAGCGTAATAAGCGGTGTTGTAGTATACGTTCGCGCCAATCTGTACGGTTAATACTTTCGCCAACTTAAACGCTAGATATATATTCGAGTATGCGCTGATATCCGGCAACGGAAGTTGAGACTTCTCGCTAGAAAGCTGATAGGCCACCTCATTCTCCCATCCGAACGCACGATACATGATATCTTGCTTGATACGGGCTGAGACAACTTGGATGTTCTTACTGCTTTGCTCCGGCAAACCTTTGCCGTTGAAGAATACATAATTCTGGATACTTTCCACTCCTCCGGATAACTGGGTACGGGTGGATTCCAAGTTGATTTTCGCTCCGGCGTAAATCCTTTGCACATTTTTCAATGATAGATCCCACCAATAGTAACGCCCATGATGGTGACGTTGGTAGAACGCCGGGGTGATGTTCTTGATGTATCCTTCCGCCTTGATCGTAGCGTCTTTCTTAAAAAGTTTGAATTTTGTTTGCAGGTCTCCGCTCACTCGGACCTCTCCGGCGTCACTTCCCGCAAGTCCTAATTCTCCACGGACATTGTAGGTAAGAAGGCTACCACGGCGTTTGGATAATTCGCCGCCGATGTAGGTAGTAAACTCATCATATACTTCGGAAGTAGGGAAATTTAATGTGCTTGGCTCAGAGCTTCCACGACCATCCGGACCGTAGTCCAGTCCGGGAACTTGGGATGCCAATCTAAACCGGCGTTTCTCGAAAGTAACGAAGGCGGTCAGCCCGAACTTAGCCCAATCTTGGAAACCTTCCCGCAAGGCCAACGCAAAGGTATTCTTTAAATTCCAAGAGGACGTCTGGTCATTCAAAGATGCGTCCATACCATAAAGATGAGTGTAGCAGGTATCGATCCCGGCATCATTAGAGATAAAGCGTCTGCGGTTATCTTCGTAATCGATGGTATGGATGATACTGGAAACCGGAATGAATACCTCTTTTACGTTCCCTTCCTCATCGGTTTCTTCCAATTCCTTAGTAAAACCGAGATTGTATCTCTGTGTCAGGAAATATTGTTTTCCACGGACACGGTTCCATGTGTCCGTGTAACGGACAGGGTATGATTTACTATCGATATTTCTTTGATTCTCGGCCAAGTCATCGGGATTCGTGATATACTGGTCATTTGTAAGTCCACCGTTCTCGTAGTTTACGAAATTGAAATTACTT
>ENA-UEPS01001418-UEPS01001418.1-human-gut-metagenome-genome-assembly--contig:-NODE-1418-length-13084-cov-3.262397_pt1 | contig 13084 bp, 9 predicted proteins | sample MGYA00242904_ERZ507924 | MGnify/ENA primary metagenome ERZ507924 (study PRJEB26167, sample SAMN06115422) | human gut metagenome | host: Homo sapiens | place: China:Sichuan | collected 2014-10-16...
CGTAGACAGGGTGCGGCAGGCGGTTGGACGAGATTATATGTTGGATATGCGGATAAGTGGAGAAGAGCATATAGAAGGCGGCATGGAGATTGATGAAGTTGCGGAATTTATAAAAAGGATTGAAGATAAGATAGATATGGTTCATATTTCCTGCGGAGTGGAAATAGATAATCGTACAAAAATCTACATGTCGCCTACGGCATATGCACCGCATAAAATCAATGCGAAAATGGCAAAACTTGTGAAAGAAAAAGTGAAGATACCTGTAGCGGTAGTGGGAGGGATTATGACTCCGGAAGAGGCGGAAGAAATACTTGAGGACGGATGTGCCGATGCTGTTGTCATAGGACGTCAGTTGATCGCCGATCCATGGTGGGTGAAAAAAGCATGGGAAGGCCGATCGGAAGATATTGTTCCGTGTATCAGATGCATGAACTGTTATAATCCATATCAATATAAAACAGAGGAAGAACGAAGAAAGCATGTCGGGCTCAATACAGTTCCGTGCTGCTCGGTGAATCCGAGATATTTGCATGAAGATCGCGTCCCGAATGAACTGCCGGAAGCGTCTGTAAAGAAAAAGACAGTAGTAGTCGGCGGAGGTCCTGCCGGAATGCAGGCTGCGTTGACGGCGGCACGAAGAGGACATCAGGTGATTCTTTTAGAACGAGAAGGGGAATTGGGCGGACAGTTGATCTGCTCAGAGTATGATGAGGTAAAGCAGGATTTAAAGAGATTGAAAGATTATTTGATCCTTCAAGTTCAAAAGGCGGAAGTAGAAGTAAGATTAAATGTAACCGCTACACCGGAAATGGTTAAGGAATTGAGTCCTGACAGTCTGATCCTTGCGCTTGGAGCTTATCCGATACAGTTAAATCTTCCGGGCACAGAAAAGAATGATCATGTTTTTACATGCATAGAAGCTTATAAATATCAGGAAAAGATTGGTGAAAATGTGGTCGTTATAGGCGGCGGATCTATCGGATGTGAGTTGCTGTTTGTATAATCGGAGCAAGTACGAAGCAAGTTTCTGACGAATCGTTTTAAACGACATAAAGAAAAGCTTATCCGATAAAGTCCGTGCATAATTGGCAGAAAGATTCATATAGTTTTCCAAAAACTGCTCGTTCTTACGGAATAAACTCAATACACTTGATTTAGGAAGTTCGATAACCTCTGTCGGTTCGTTGGCAGTCACTTCCACCGGATAGCGGTTCTCCTCACCGAACAGAAATAGAGGGGCAATCGCTCTTGGAGCAGCGATGTCTTCCACTTTGATAAGACGCCCCGAATAATCAATCATCTCTCCACGTACGCTTCCTTTGGTCAGGATGACGAGGCGATTGCACACAGCTCCCTGTTGAGCCAGGATTTCCCCTTTCTTATAAGAACGTGTATGGAAACTGATCTCTTCCAGATCGGCAAAAAGTCTTTCCGGAGTGATCCCTCGGAATAAGGGGTTGTTGACGAGTGCAGGTATCATATATCAATAGTTATTTGAATTTTAAAATAAACGTTGTTTCTTTCTCTCGAAGCAAAGTGAGACTCCCGCCCGAAAGACGCATGATCTGCCGTGAAATACTAAGTCCGATTCCGCTACCATTTTCTTTGGTGGTGAAGAAAGGAATAAAGATATGCTCTGCTATTTCCGACGGGATTTCGGGACCGTTGTTTTTGATCTCGATCCATATTTCTTCCATATCATTGCAATAAGCCCGAAGTTCGATTCTACCATCCGGTTGGCTTCCGATTGCCTGAATGGCATTCTTTAGAAGATTGATAACCACTTGGGCGATGAGGTTTTCATCCGCATACAGAATTAAGTCCGCAGGAGAAATCTCCGTGTGGAAACAAATGGTGTCACACGGATTCTGATGGCGGGCAAGTTCAATCATCCTTTCTATGAATGCTTTCACATAGAACAATGACGGTTCCGGTGCAGGTATGCGTGTAAACTGCCGGTAAGATTCTACAAAAGAGAGCAAGCCTTTTCCTGTGGTGCTGATGGTCTGCAACCCGTGACTGATCTCTTCATCTTTACCCTCGGACATGGAAAGAAGAGTGTCACAAAGAGAAGTGATAGGCGTGACCGAATTCATGATTTCGTGCGTCAGAACCCGTGTCAGGCGAATCCATGAATCTATTTCCTTTTCATCAAGTTCGGTATTGATATCATTCAGAGCCAGAATACGCAGATGCTCTTTGCGCACATTGATTTCCGATACACGTATGGATAGATTAACGGTTCCCCGTTCGTTGTGAAATATCACTTGCAGTTTGTCTCCGGGACGGCAGTTCTCTATTTTCTCCATGAGCGTAGTGTCTACTTTACTCAACTGATGGATATGCGTGAATATATTCAGCCCCAAAAGACGGAGTGCCTCCTTGTTCTTCTGATAAACAGCCCCATTGTCATTGAGTACCAGCAATCCTGTACTGACAAAATCCAGAATCAGCTCGTAATATTTCTCTTGTTGTGCGGTTTCCGCTTTTACATTATATAAGATATGTCCCACCCGGTTGAGTGCCCGGTTGATCTTTTGGCTTTCGGGAGTACCGTTTTCTTCGGGAAAATGAAAAGTGTTATCATTATTTTCAAGCGCGTTAATCATGAAAAGCACCTGCTTGGTGTGAAGCTGGTACAGGCGGATTTGCCAGATGATACTAAGTACCAGCAGACAAAGACTGATGCCCAACCAACCGTATGATTGATGAATACCGAACCAGACAGTCGATATACAGAAAAGTACAGTCAGCAAAACTCTGAACCAGTACCGAATCCCCAGTTGTTGGATCTGTGAGCTCATAATCCGAATTTTTTCATCTTGTTATAGAGCGTCTGCCGGGTTATTCCCAGTTGAGCGGCCACTGCCGATAGATTTCCCGCACAGGCATCGAGCGCTTTCCGTATCATCTGCACTTCCATTTCTTCCAGGGTGGAGATACTCTGTTCCTGAATGGCTATCCGTGGTACGGATAATTGGAATAATTCAGCAGGAATCAGCGGACTGTCATTGATGATAACCGCCTTTTCGATGACGTGCTCCAATTCGCGGATATTACCATACCAGGGATGCGCAGTCAATTTATCCTTTGCTTCGGGAGTGAACTTCATCAACGACTTGTCATATTGCTTGCAGAAGTGAACCATAAATCGCTCGGCCAATGGGATAATATCCTCTTTCCGTTCGCGCAGGGGAGGAATTTCCACATGAATGGTATTGATGCGGTAGAGCAAGTCTTCCCGGAATTCGCCTTTCGCTACCATCTCCTGCAGGTTCCGGTTCGTGGCACATATCAGTCGGATATCAATAGGAATTGGCGTGTTACTTCCCACTTTCACAATGCTTCGCCGTTGGATGGCGGTTAGTAGCTTTGCTTGCAGATGGTAGGGCAAATTTCCTATTTCGTCGAGAAACAGCGTACTCTTTTCGGCAGCCTCGAACTTACCTGTCCGGTCGGTGTGTGCATCAGTGAACGACCCTTTTACATGTCCGAAAAGCTCACTCTCGAATAAAGATTCGGTGATGGTTCCCATATCCACAGCAATCATTTCTTTATATTTGCGGTTGGAAAGCACATGGATTTCCCGTGCCAGCATCTCTTTTCCCGTTCCGTTTTCACCCGTTATCAAGAGGTTGGCATCGGTGACGGCAACCTTTTCAATCAAAGCCCGTAGTTGTTGCATAACCTTGCTTTCTCCCCAGTACATAGGCGAGTGAACAGGCTTTTCTTTACTTGCCGTTTTCCTGTCGTTGTGCGTAGAGGTTGCTGCGGTTTGCAGTGTTTCCACCAGTTTCTGGTTGTCCCAGGGTTTGACGATAAAGTCCGTTGCTCCCTCTTTAATACCCCGGATAGCCAGTTCAATATCGGCATAAGCCGTAAAAAGTACGACCGGAAGATCCGGACGTACTTTTTTTATTTCATGTAACCAGAATAATCCCTCATTGCCGGTATTGATGCCCGATGTGAAATTCATGTCCAGCAATACCACTTCCGGTATTTCCTCCCGTAGGACGCTCGTCAGGGTGACAGGCGAGGAGAGTGCAACGACCTTTGAAAAATAACTTTTTAAAAGGATTTGTATGGCAGTCAGCACCCCTTTATTGTCGTCTACAATGATGATTGTTCCAGATTTACTCATTTTCGTTCAAGTTTGTAAAGCGCAAACTTACGAAAAAAGGATGTGATAATTCAAGAATCGTAATTCAAAATTGATTTTATCCCCCTTGTATCTCCAATCATAACCACTGGAACTTCAATCCGAATGATAAACTAAGGTAGTCACGTGGACGGAGATAACTATTGTTTACCGCACTAATCACATAAAGGTCACACGTACTTATTTCATAGAAAAAGGTTACAGACTTGGCCATAAATCTACGTTGCGGGTCAATGTCATAGGTCAGGCGTTGTCCCATAAAGACATGGAAACGCACTTTGCTTGAGAAACCATAATACCCTTTCGGATAACGTTCCGGTTCGTTCACCCAGAACTGATTTCCAAATACGGTATTCACATAAAGACCACAGGCAAGAGGCTCTGTCGAGAATCCTTTTCCAATATTAATGCTCCAGGGCATATAGTTCTGCTTGAGCGTCATGGTCACTTTTGCTTTCTTCGAAGAATATTTCGGAATGAATCCGAGCAATACATCCGTTTCCCACTGATTACGTTTTCCATAATCCCATCCTATACCGAAAGAGAGCAATCCCATATTTCCGGCATATTGTATTTTGGAATGAGTCGGGATAATCCGTTCCCAGTTTCTGCGGAAACGGTGAACCCGATTATCGTAGCGGGTATGTTTGGTGTGCTTCGGTGTGGCAGGCAACACGGAGTCCGCTTTGATAATGGTGAATGAAGACTCCCCGTTACGAAAGGTGATAATTGAATCATCCTTGATGATAAAACGGAGCGAATCATCCTTGTAGTTGTTGATGATTGTATCCCTCTTGCAGGTAGCAGACATCAGACCGGGAAGCAGGAGAAGCACGGACAGTACTCCCGCGCGTAAGATATAATTAGTATTTAACCAGCTCATATTCGTATTTTTCCGGAGTTATTGTAAATACCAGATAAGTACGGTAATCCATACAATCACTGGTAACATAATGTATTCCATCATCAAAAATCACATCGTCCTGATGGTGATGGGTATGGGCGGCCGTGCAGAACTGTATTCCTGCATACTGTTTGACATAGTGTTGGAATACTTTTGCCACATTATCATTGAACACATCCGTATAGGGACGCGCGTGCATACAAATGACCGTTTTTTCAAACTCATCCCGCCTGTTCGTTATCTCATTTTCCATAAAGGTAAAGTCCGGTACAGGTTCGGAGTAATCATACTCCAAAGCGTTGGTATTCAGGCAGACAAACTTCACATCTCCTGCGATGAAAGAGAAGTTTGTGGGGCCGAATACAGCCTTGTAGGTTTCCGCTCCCGTTCCCAGACAGTCATGATTTCCGATCAGAGCCACATAAGGCACATGAAGTCCGTTCATGATATCCCTTTGCCAAAGAAATTCCTTAGTCAGTCCGAAGTCACTCATATCCCCTCCGTGGATAACGAAGTCAATATCATTTCGTTGATTGATTGCTTTTACAAAATCTTCCGTTTCGTCATACCATCGTTGTGAGTCGCCCATTGTCACGAACCGTATCGTAGTTTTAGCCTGGCGATTTGCTTCTATTCTTTCCATATTGTGGGCGTTGACCTCTGTTTCTCCGCTGATGCGGACGTCATACGGATGATAGTCTATCATACCGCATCCCGAAAGGAACAGGCACGAAAACAGTGCATATAAATTCTTCCTCTTCATCATTACTTTAATAGTTTAGAAAACTAGATGCAAAGATAAAGTTTTCTATCGGGATGGACAATCTCCCCATGGATAATAGAGACTGTTGGAACAATTTAAAGGAGAAATGGAATAGTCTCCCGGTTGTCTAAAAATTAGACGGTACTGTCTAATTTTTAGACAATATTCAGAAAGGTTGAAATGATAAACACTTGATAATGAATTGTTATTCTTTTTTGGCATGCTTTCTGCATTCTTGAGAATAGAAAAAACAGAAATAAAATATAATATGAAACAAATTTATTATGTGATCCGTACTTTATTGCGGGGGCATGGTTCCAACGTTATCAAAATCCTCTCTTTGGCGTTGGGGCTGACGATGAGCATCCTGTTGTTTGCCCGCGTGGCTTTCGAACAGAGCTTTGACAAATGCTTCAAAGATTATGATAACCTGTATCAGATCTTCTCCGTCTTTTCCGCCAATGGCCAAACCTTTGAGCCGCAGGAAATGAACTGCGGACCGGTGGCGGGTGCCATACAGGAGAACTTTCCTAAAGAAGTGGAAGCAGCCACCAGCTATTGTGTCTGGATGAGTGCCCCTCTTTATTATGGAAGTGTCCGTTTTGAAGCTAACAAAGTGACAGCCGATTCACTATTCTTTCAAACTATGGGTATCGATGTTTTGAGCGGTGTTCCGGAAAAAGAACTGATGCAGAAAGATGTTGTCTTTCTTAGTGACCGGTTGGCGCGTAAGATGTTCGACCAAGAAAACCCGATAGGCAAAGTAATCTCCTATAATAAAGAAATAGAACTGACAGTGAAAGGCACGTACGCCGACATACCCGAAAATGCTACCGTCAGACCGGATGCAGTGATTTCTTTGCCTACCGTATGGAGCCGTGGATGGGGAAACTACTCCTGGAGAGGAGGCGATAGCTGGATCGCATTTATCCGTTTTCGTCCCGGAGCAGACAAATCCGTGGTGAATGCACGGTTGAATGACCTGATAAAGAAATATCGTCCTGCGGAAGACCAGAAAGTGGTAGGTTATACCGCTTTTGTAAAGCCGATCCGTGATGTATACAGGGAAGAACCGGACGTGAAGCGGATGCGGAACATCATGTCTATCTTGGGAATAATCATCCTTTTTATCGCTACCTTGAACTACGTACTGATCTCCATCTCTTCACTCTCATACCGTGCCAAAGCCATCGGCGTACATAAGTGTAGCGGTGCAGGCAGCGGCAAAATCCTGGGAATGTTCCTATTGGAAACAGCTATCATTATTCTCTTCGCCTTGCTATTGATGGGATTAATCTTACTGAACTTCCGCGACTTTATAGAAGACACAACCGCCGTTGAACTCGGAGCCCTGTTCTCTTTAGACCGTCTTTGGGTACCCCTGCTGACGGTAGCTATCCTGTTCCTCATAGGAGGAGCACTGCCCGGACGCATCTTTGCCAGAATCCCCGTTTCACAAGTCTTCCGCCGCTACACAGAAGGAAAAAAAGGATGGAAACGCCCGCTATTATTCGTGCAGTTTGCCGGCGTAGCTTTCATCTGCGGATTGATGTATGTGGTGATGCTGCAATACTACTATGTCTTGAACAAAGACCTGGGATACAATCCGAAGCGCGTTGTCGTAGCCAATACTGATTTCGGCAATAAAGAAAACCAGGACTATGCCCTGACTTTCTTCCGTGGCCTGCCTTATGTAGAGTCCGTGTCCAGTGCCGATTCCCATCCCGTCTATAGTTATAGTGGAACGATGATTCAGGATGAAAGTGGACAATCACTTTTCTCCTCCCGTTTTTGCGAAATGATGGAAGACTATCCAAAGATGATGGGTATGGTGATGAAGGAGGGGCGTATGCCACGGAATGAAAACGAAGTAGCCATCAATGAAACATACGGCGAATGGATGCATTGGGGAACAGAGCTATTGAACCGTACTGTCTATAATTCAGGCTACGTATGTAAAGTAGTGGGAGTGATTAAAGACTTCCGGATCGGTAATTTCACCAACCCGCAAGCACCCTTCATCCTGATGAGTACCAAGAATTTCGGAAACTGTGTTCATGTCCGGCTGAAAGAACCTTTTGCAGAGAATCTTCAGAAACTGAATAAAGTATCGGCAGACGCTTTCCCCGATAAAACGGTCGATTTCCGTTCGATGGAGCAGATGATAAAAGAGAGTTATAACTCCATCCGCGTCTTCAGCAATGCTACCATACTGGCGGCGGTTACCATGTTCTTTGTGATGATGATGGGATTGATAGGCTACACAACCGATGAAGTCCGCCGCCGTTCCAAAGAGATTGCCATACGTAAAGTCAATGGTGCCGAAGCCTCCGGCATTCTGGAAATGTTGGTGAAAGATGTGCTCTATGTAGCCGTTGCAGCCGTTGTGATCGGTGTAGCGGCATCATGGTACGTCAATGATATGTGGATGGATATGTTTGCCGAGCACGTGCCTGTCAGTTGGGCGGCGTATGTACTGATAGCGATTGTAAATCTTCTCGTTATCGTAGCCTGCGTACTTTGGAAATCGTGGCGGATTGCCAATGAAAATCCGGTGAATAGCCTTAAAAGTGAATAATTAAAAACATAAATAAAAAGAGTATGATTGAAATAAACAACATCAGTAAAGTATTCCGTACTTCCGAAGTAGAGACAGTTGCCTTGAATCACGTAAACCTTGAAGTAAAAGAGGGAGAGTTTGTAGCCATTATGGGCCCCTCCGGTTGTGGTAAATCCACTTTGTTGAATATTCTGGGTTTGCTCGATAACCCCACCGAAGGTTCCTACCGCTTGATGGGTGAAGAAGTGGGCGGATTGAAAGAGAAAGAACGTACCCATGTGCGTAAGGGCAAACTCGGATTCGTATTCCAGAGCTTTAACCTGATCGACGAGCTGAATGTTTACGAGAATGTAGAACTTCCTCTGACATACCTGGGCTTTAAAGCATCCGAACGCCGCCGCATGGTAGAAGACATTCTGAAACGGATGAACATCAGCCATCGTGCCAAACACTTTCCGCAACAACTTTCCGGTGGTCAGCAACAACGTGTCGCCATTGCCCGTGCCGTAGTGACCAACCCGAAACTGATTCTCGCCGATGAGCCGACCGGTAACCTCGACTCAAAGAATGGGGCAGAAGTGATGAACCTGTTGACCGAACTGAATAAAGAAGGAACAACCATCATCATGGTGACACACTCACAACACGACGCATCCTTTGCCCATCGTACAGTTCATTTGTTCGACGGCAGCCTGGTAGCCAGTGTGATAGCATAAACCAGATCAGAAGCAAGTATGAGACAAATCTATTATAGCATACGTACATTACTGCATGAGCGTACTTTGAATATCGTAAGAGTGCTCTCCCTTTCTTTAGGACTAACAGTTGGCATCTTGCTTTTCTCGCAAATAGCTTTTGAGATGAGCTATGAGAAATGTTACCCGGAAGCGGAGAATCTGATAATGGCGAGAATAGCGGCACAGAATATGACGACCGGCGAAGTGCAGGGTGATGACGGAATGAATTATGACTATACCGTCTGTGATCCGGTAGCTTTTACCTTGGCGCAGGATATGCCTGAAGAAATAGAATCAGCCACCTGTGTACTTCCTTCCCAGTTTTATCATATTTATAAGGAAGACAAACTGCTGTCAAAAGCAAATTACATGATGGTCGACACCTGTTTCTTTGAAACGATGGGTATACCCGTACTAAAAGGGAACGCGAAAGATCTCATCATCTCGAATAGCATATTTGTATCAGAACATTTTGCCCGTGAAACATTCGGTAGCGCAGACCCTATTGGGAAAACCCTTTCGGCCGACAAGCAGTTGGAGCTCACAATTCGCGGCGTCTATAAAGACATACCCGAAAATTCGATGCTCTCCCGTGACTTTGTGATTACCATCCACCGCGATGGTCGCTATGCGAGTGGTAACGGTTGGAATGGGAATGATATCTTTTATGCCTTTGCACGCTTGCGTCATGCGTCGGATATAGACAAGGTGAACAGCAAAATTCAACAAGTAATGGCAAAATACAGCCCCTTGCAATGGGATGACTGGAAGTTGGAATACAGCGTTGTTCCTCTTTCGAAACGCCATCTGGATTCTGCCGATACCCAGAAACGTTTGATGATATTCGGCTTCCTCGGCTTTTCAGTGTTTTTTGTAGCCATCATGAATTATATGTTGATTTCAATAGCCACTATCAGTCGTCGTGCAAAAAGCGTAGGAGTGCATAAATGCAGTGGAGCCAGTTCCGGAAACATCTTTGGCATGTTTCTGGCAGAAACCGGAGTATTGGTTCTACTATCCGTCCTGTTTAGCTTCCTGTTGATAATCAACATGGGCGAATTGATCGAAGACCTGTTGGGAACCAGCCTTGCCTCACTGTTTGCCTGGGACATCATTTGGATACCCTTGCTCACTGTAGTAGTCCTTTTCCTCCTGGCAGGAGGCATACCGGGAAAACTGTTCTCACGTATTCCCGTCACGCAGGTATTCCGGCACTATACGGATGGAAAAAGAGGATGGAAACGTTCATTACTATTTGTCCAGTTCACGGGTACCTCCTTTGTACTCGGATTATTGCTGGTTACCCTGTTACAATATTCTCACCTGATGAATGGAGATATGGGAATCAAGATTCCGGGACTGGTAGAAGCCGAAACCTGGATGTCCGGCGAAACAGTAGAACATGTAAAAGACGAGTTGCTCCGCCAACCGATGGTGGACGGGGTATCGGCATCCACACACAGCGTACTGGGAGAATATTGGACACGTGGATTGATTGGTAACGACGGCAAACGCATTGCCACCCTTAATTTCAATATGTGCGACTATGATTATCCGAATGTGATGGGAATCAGAATAACAGAAGGCACTACCATCAAGAAAAAAGGCGATCTATTGGTAAATAAAGAACTCGTTCGTTTGATGAAATGGACCGATGGTGCCGTAGGAAAATCAGTGAGTGGGGTAGAAGGTACCATCGTGGGAGTGTTTGATGATATTCGTAATAGAAGTTTCTATTCCAGTCAGTCTCCTATCGTATTGATTGCCGATAAAGAATCGGCCAATCACACCATCAATGTTCGTCTAAAAGAACCCTATGACGAGAACCTGAAACGCTTGAACGAATGTGTGGCAAAAACATTCCCGAATGTAGCCCTGAACTTCAATTCAGTAGACAGCATGATTCGCGAAGGCTATAAGAGCGTATACCGTTTCCGTAACGCAGTCTGGATTTCGTCCTGCTTCATCCTGCTTATTGTCATCACGGGATTGATTGGCTATGTGAATGGAGAAACTCAACGCCGCAGCAAGGAAATAGCCATACGCAAAGTGAATGGGGCAGAGGCCTCCGGCATCCTGAAACTATTGATATACGACATTCTGAATATCTCCGTAATCTCTGTGCTGATAGGTACTGCCGCTTCCTATTTTACAGGCCAAATATGGTTGGAACAGTTTAGCGAACGAATTGATATGGATCTGTTACTTTTTATAGGAATAGCCCTGCTGGTACTATTGGTTATCGTGGCTTGCGTGGTAGTGAAAGCCTGGCACGTTGCCAATGAAAACCCCGTAAAGAGCATCAAAGCAGAATAAAGAATAAAAACCAACAGGCGGAGTAAAGCAGTTAATGCTTTATTCCGCTACCGTTTCCGGATGTTGTTTAGACACTTTCTTAATGTAAATCATCAGACTGACAACCGCCGTAATAAACGCCAATGCATCCGATACCGGCATACTAATCCAGATACCTTCCAATCCCCACCAGTTGGGAAAGAGCAGCAAGCAAGGCAAAAGATAAAGCAACTGTCGCGTCAGCGAAAGGAAAATACTTATTTTAGCCTTCCCGATACTTTGGAAGAAGTTACCAATCACAATCTGCGCCCCTACAAACGGGAACATCAATACAGCCAGCCGGATACCGTCTACGGCCAAATCAATCAATTCATCGCTATCCGTGAAAAGAGCCGATACGGCATGAGGGAAGAACTCGCAGATAATAAACCCGCTACTGGTAATCACGACCCCGGAGATAATCCCCAGTCGCAATGTCTGTTTCACACGGTCTATCTTCTGTGCTCCGAAGTTATACCCCACAATAGGCTGCATACCCATCGTCAGACCTAACACAATCATCACATAAAGCGTCAGCAAACGGTTAATAATCCCATAAGCACCAATCGCCATATCGCCCCCGTAATTTTGCAGACTGTTATTGATGATAATCACAATGGCACACGCACACACATTCATCAGGAAAGGAGACATACCGATGGCGAAGATACTCTCCACAATCCTCCGTTTCATCTTCCAGATATTCCCCTCAAAATGCACCGTACTGTCTTTCTTGACAAAATGGCTCACCACCCACACCATACCGATCAACTGTGAAATCACCGTTGCCGTAGCAGCTCCCCTCATTCCCCATTCAAAGTGGAAAATAAAGATAGGAGCGAGGATAATGTTCGCTACCACCGTCACCATCGAAGTCAACATCGCCTTTTTCGGGTATCCGGTAGCACGCATCACGTTGTTCAACCCAATCATCGTATAAGTGATAGGAGTACCCAATAAGATCACCTGCATAAAGCTCCGCGCATAAGGAAGCGTCTCGCTACTGGCCCCGAAGAAAACCAATATATCATCCAGGAAGATGAAAGACAAAATACCAAAGAAGAACGAATTAGTGATACAGAGCATCAACGTGTGTGACAAGATTTCCGTAGCCCCCTTCATGTCCTTTTGCCCCAGACGGATAGACGCCAGCGTAGAACCGCCCGCCGATACCAATGTACAGAAAGCCACCACCAGATTCATCAGCGGAAAGCTGATGGCTAGTCCGGCAATCGCCATTGGGCCTACACCATGTCCGATGAAGATACTATCAATAATATTATAGATAGAAGTAATCGTCATTCCGATAATTGCAGGAATGGAATATTGTAACAGCAATTTGCCGATACTTTCTTTGCCTAAGATATGTGGGTCGTTCTTGCTCATGCGCTAGTAGATTTTGTTGGATAAAAACGTATGTTACGTTTTTTTTAGCTTTGCAAAGGTACGAATTATTTGCCTGATTCGATGATTATTCGGAACTTTGCGGCGATAGATACACAAGGTTTAACGTTTTAGGTAAAAAGACAGTTTAATATCTATGCAACGAATACAATTGCAGCACTTTTCGACTTTGACGGTATCATCATGGATACAGAAACGCAATACACTGTTTTTTGGGACG
>ENA-UEPS01001420-UEPS01001420.1-human-gut-metagenome-genome-assembly--contig:-NODE-1420-length-13053-cov-14.382321_pt1 | contig 13053 bp, 12 predicted proteins | sample MGYA00242904_ERZ507924 | MGnify/ENA primary metagenome ERZ507924 (study PRJEB26167, sample SAMN06115422) | human gut metagenome | host: Homo sapiens | place: China:Sichuan | collected 2014-10-16...
AAGTCAAATAGATATAAAAAAGGCCGTTTCCACTTCCATAGCTCAAAAACAGAGACAGACAAGACCAAAGCTATTTCCATCAGAAACGACCTCGTTGCAAAAGTAAGCAATCCCTTATAAAGCCGCAATATTTTTTTGACAAAGAATGGATAAAACAGACCAAATCAATAACTATCCGGTCAAATTTATAAACTAAGTGGTCGTTTTTCACTACCAGGCAAAAAACAACCGCTTCGGTATCCAATCATCAGCATCCGGCTTAAAGCTGATAAAACCGATCCATCATTTCCTTCCTGTACTTCTTGGAAACCAGCAGTTCATCACATCCGTCGAAGGGCGGATACATGACACAGCGGTTGTCCTGAACCATCACCAGATAATTCATGTTCACGATATATGACTGGTGTACCTGCACAAACGACTTGTCATAAATACAAAGCAGTTCGGCCGTCGTATTCCGCTTCAGGGGCAGGAAAGTTCCGTCCGACAATGCCACTTCCCACAGCTTCCGCCCCGACAGATAACGGAAATAACCGATCTCCGAAGCATGCAGGAAACGCAGGTCACCCGTAGGAGTCACCATCATAAACGGTTTCTCTGCCGTAGGTACAGGCAGCTGCGCCTTGACCGCCTCCACCTCCTTTCCCCGTTCTTCCAGACGCCGGATCACGACTTCCAGTTCCTGCGAATCCACCGGTTTCAGCAGAAAATCGAAGGCATAAGCACGGAAGGCGTCAATCATATATTTGTTATAGGCTGTATAGAACACGACCTCCATGTTCACTCCCAGTTTCTTCCGGGCACGGGTAACCAGTTCCATGCCCAGCATATCGGGCAGTTCCACATCCTGAAACACCAGGTCAGGGCGTACCTTTTCGATCAGTTTCAGCCCTGCCGCTCCATTGTGTGCCACCCCTTCCACTACAATCTGTCCGTATGGCTTCAAGGCCAGACAGAGATTGTCGATGGCACTCTCTTCGTCATCTATAATTACTGTTCGATAAATCTTATTCATAGTGTTATTTGGTTAATCGGTAAGAATAATGCAAAGGAATGGTGAAACGCACTTCACATCCTGTTTCTCCGTCTTCCACCGGCACATTGCTGATGGTCATGACAATAGACTGCCGGTTGTATGAATTGAGCAGCTGAATAGTCTGGGTAATCACCTTCATTCCGGTTCCCGTTCCCCGGTTCACACTCTGCCGTCGGTAGCCTCCTCCGTTGTCGCACACCGTGGCTACGACTCTCTCTCCTTCCTGCATCACCCTGATCCACAGTCTGCGTTTGCCTTCCTTCAGGCGGAGAGCATGCTTGATGGCATTCTCCACCGGAATCTGAAGCAGCATGGAAGGCACACGTACCACATTCAGATCGACATCACCCGTTGATACTTCAAACCGGAACTCCTCTCCCAGCGACTTTTGCTCCAGACTGACGTACGTATGAACAAAATCCAGTTCATCAGCCAGAGTCACGGCCAGACTGTCTGTCAGTTCCAGGTTACGCCGCATCAGCTTGATCAGTCCCATCAGGTTCGTGTTGTCCGGGTTTTCCTTCCGTTCGCTCACTTCCCGGTTGAGCACATTAAAGATGAAATGCGGCGAAATCCGGTTACGGATATTCTCCAGACGCAGGGAAGTAATGGCCGTCTGCAGTTTCCAGCGTTCCTTGTCGATCTTTCTCCGGCGATACAGATACAGAGCCAGTGCAGCCGTACCCAGCAGCAAAATGCAACCCACAAGTCCATAAAGCCACTGATGCAAATGAAGCAGCTGGTTTTCCTTCTGCTGAATGGAAATTTCCTTCTGCATCAGCGTACTGTCCTGACGGTATTTCAGTGCAATCTCCGCGGCACGCATCTTCACACGCTCACTGCGGATCGAGTCATCAATCCGCTTGTTCTCCTGCAAATAATGGTAAGCCTTCCGGAAATCCCCGCTCTCTTCATAAAAATGCTGCAGATAGCGGTTCCGGACATTCACCATGTTGGGTTCCACATAATCGGGCTTCACGGCATTTTTCAGGCGCATCCGTGCCAGTGGCAGGTTCTTCTGCTTCAGTGCCAGTTCAATCAACTGCGTATCAATGTAATACAAGGCAGTCTGATTATTCACCCGGCGGAAAAAGTCATAACAGCGGCTCAGATAATAGGCAGAAGAGTCCGTCTGGTTCATCAGCAGAAAGACCTCACCCATATTGATCATGGTCAGATTCCGTTCAAACTCCATGTCGGGATATTTCCGGGTCAGCGCCAGCGAACGGCGGAAATACCCCAGTGCCGTCGGATAATCCTGACGGAAATAATACGAGTTGCCCCGGTTGTTCAGATACACATGCTTCTCATACGGACGCATCTGGTCAAACGAACGTTCGGCCAGATTGAAATAATAGTCACAACGGTCAAAGTTACGCAGTTCCATGCTTACCTGAGCCAGTCCGTAATAAACCGGGAAACGGTCTTTTTCAGCTACCTGAAGCGAATCAAACATAGACAGCGTGCGTCTGTACCAGAAAGATCCGAGGTCAAAACGGCCGCCGCGCACATACGCATCAGCCAGATTGATGCAGATATAAGGAAGCTTCTCACGCTCTCCGGCAGCCAGTCCACAGGCGTAGGCTTTCTCAAAAGCCTTTGCCGACAAATCCATTTCCGACTTCCGTCCGTACAGGTTTCCCTCCATATTATAAATCTGGCAATACAATCCCTGGATGGCAGCATTGTCGTCGCTGCGGTCGCAATATGCCCGCACACAGTCCATCAATGGTACCATCGAATCAAATTCAGCCGTATAAAACAGTGCTTTCGCCTTCAGCAGCATGTTCCGGTAATAACTCATGCTGTCCGGAGCCGAAGCCAGTGCACTGTCCAGCCTGTTGTATATTCCGGCAGGATCTTTTGTCAGAGAATCCTCCATTTCCCGCATGAATGCCTCATAAACTCCCAAATTCCTGCCCTTCCTGTCTTGTCCGGCCCTGGAACATCCGACTATCCCCGCCAGGGTCAGTAATATAATCCAGCCGGACCAATGGCGATATTTCATTTTCACATTTTTAGGTTTCCGCACAAAAATATATATTTTCAGCAGATAAGCCCAAAAAAAATCTCTTACCTTTGAGGCCATAAACCAAGCTTCTTGAAAAATCAAGAGAAATAAAACAATAAATCTGATGAAAATACTTTCGAATGACAAAATTACGGTCCAGATCACAGACCACGGAGCAGAGCTGGCCAGCATCATGGCCAACGGAAATGAATATTTATGGCAAGGCGACATACGCTTCTGGGGACGCCGCTCACCAGTGTTGTTCCCCATCGTCGGACGGTTATGGAACAACCAGTACAACCATGAGGGGGAAACCTACGAACTGGGACAGCACGGATTCGCACGCGACTGTGAGTTCCAGCTGACCTACGAGGAAGAAAATTCTCTGGTATTCAGTCTGGAGAGCAACGAAGATACCCTGAAACTCTATCCCTTCCCCTTCATCCTGCAAATCGGATACCGCCTGCGGGACAACCGCCTTCAGGTGATCTGGAATGTGGAAAACACCGGCGACCGCGAAATGCATTTCCAGATCGGAGGCCATCCGGCTTTCTACTACCGCGACCTCGATCTGAACACCAAGCAGCGGGGATTCCTCGACTTCGGACAGAAGCACCTCCTGCTTCATTACCTCACTCCGGCAGAAAAGGGCTGCGTGAAGCCTGAACATCAGGAGCTCCGCCTGCCCGACGGCATCATGGAACTCACCAGCGACAGCTTCGGATGCGACACCTATATCTTCGACAACAGCCAGCTCCGGAAAATGACTTTGCTCGACCGCAACCGGAAGCCTTACCTCAGCCTGGAGTTCAACACGCCTCTCGCTGCTGTCTGGTCGCCCAGTGCCGTCCACCCCGACGTGCCTTTCGTATGTCTGGAACCGTGGTACGGACGCTGCGACACCGTAGGCTACCGCGGCGAACTGAAAGACCGTGAATGGATCCAGCATCTGGCTCCCGGAAAGAGCTTCACCGGCGGCTATACCATCGTGCTGGAAGATTTATAATCCGTCCTGACCGGCGCAACAGGCCCGGATACAATGATCCCTCTGTTCCCATACTGACACTTACAGCATCAGAACCGGAACAGAGGGATTATTTTTAACCCAGTACGCTTCCCAGATAGAGGAAGAACATACCGATCAGAACCAGAAGCAGGTCAATAGCCTTGCTCCGCAGATTCTTCTCGCGGAAAATCATCGCACCGAACAGGAAAGACACGATCACGCTTCCCCGGCGTACCATCGACACAATGGAAATCATGGACCCGTCCATGCTCAGGGCATAGAAATAGATAAAGTCCGCTGCCGACAGAAACACGGAAATCAGCGGAATGCACCAGTTCCAGTGGAAAGGCGTACTCGTCTTGCGTTTGGGCCACCACAGGAACATCAGCACCCCGCCCATCAGGAAAAACTGATAGATGTTATACCACGACTGGATCACCATGTTGTTGAACTGCTTCATCAGGTACTTGTCGTACAGCCCGCTTGCCGCACCCAGCACCGCCGCCAGCACAATAAAGGCAATCCATTTGTTGTGGGTGAAATCAATTCCCTCCTTCTTGCCCGAACGGCTCAGCAGGAAAAACGATCCGATGGCCAGCAGCACACCGATCCACTGATACACGTTCAGCCGCTCGCCGAAAATCAGCAAGGCTCCCACCAGCGTCATCACCGGACGGGTGGCATTGATCGGTCCCACAATGGTCAGCGGCAGATGCTTCATGCCGAAATAGCCGAACGTCCACGACGACAGCACGATCAGCGACTTCACCAGAATAAACTTGTGCACCTCCCAGCCCGCATCAGGCACATAAAACAGGGTATGCTGCAACCATTCCGGACGGAAATGAGAAATCAGGATAAACGGCAGGAAGATCAGACTCGAAAACAGGGTGTTCAGTCCCAGCACGGGAAGCACCGCATTGCCTGCCAGCGATTTTTTCTTGAATACATCATAAAAGCCCAGCAACGCCGCTGAGCAGAAAGCCAGTAATAACCACATAAATTTGTCTCGTTGAATAACCGGCCGCAAAGGTACGACAAAATCCCCAAAGATTTTGCACAAGTCGCAAACTCTCTCTACCTTTGATCAAAAATACACAGCAAGATGAACGAACAGGTGATCCAGAAACTGAAGATACTGACCGAATCGGCCAAATACGACGTTTCCTGCGCTTCCAGCGGAACCGTGCGCCAGAACAGCCGCAAAGACGGTCTCGGCAACACCGTAGGAGGATGGGGCATCTGCCACAGTTTCTCCGAAGACGGACGCTGCATTTCCCTGCTCAAGATCATGCTCACCAACTATTGCATCTACGACTGTGCCTATTGCATCAACCGTGTCAGCAACGACATTCCCCGGGCCACTCTCTCGGTCTCCGAACTCGTGGATCTCACCATCGAATTCTACCGCCGCAACTACATCGAAGGACTCTTCCTCAGCTCCGGTGTGGTACGCAATCCCGACTACACCATGGAACGTCTGGTACGCGTGGCCAAAGACCTGCGCGAGGTACACCGCTTCAACGGATATATCCACCTCAAGAGCATTCCCGGAGCCAGCGAGGAACTGGTGCGCCAGGCCGGACGCTATGCCGACCGCCTCAGTGTCAATCTGGAAATCCCGACGGAAAAGAATCTCAAGCTGCTGGCCCCCGAGAAAGACCACCAGAGCGTCTACAAGCCGATGCTGTACATCCAGCAGGGCGCCCTTGAAAGTGCCGAGGAACGGAAGAAACACCGCCATGCCCCCCGCTTTGCCCCCGCCGGACAAAGCACCCAGATGATCGTGGGCGCCACTTCCGAAACCGACCGCGACATCCTCAACGTGTCGTCGGCCCTCTACCAGCGCCCCACCATGAAGCGTGTCTACTACTCCGGATACATCTCCGTCAACACCTACGACAAGCGGCTGCCTGCCCTGAAACAGCCGCCCCTGGTGCGCGAGAACCGCCTCTATCAGGCCGACTGGCTCCTGCGCTTCTATCAGTTCCGGGTGGATGAACTCGTGGACGATGCCTCCCCCGACCTCGATCTGGAAGTCGATCCCAAGCTGGCCTGGGCCCTCCGTCATCCGGAATTCTTTCCCGTCAACATCCTGACGGCCGACTACGAAGCCCTGCTGCGTGTCCCCGGCATCGGAGTGCGCTCGGCACGGCTTATTGTCCTTTCGCGCCGCTTCTCCCGCATCGGCCTCTACGACCTCAAGCGCATGGGAGCCGTGGTCAAGAAAGCCCGCTATTTCATCACCTGCCACGAACTGCCCGACAAGACCATCCTCGATCTCGGACCCGCAGGTGTACGCAAGCTGCTCCTTCCCCGTCCGGCCCGCAAGACCGACGACCGTCAGCTGAGTTTCGATTTCCAGGATTAACCCCTAACCCGTCCGCCCATGACCGTCTTCCTCTACGACCATACCTTCGAAGGGCTGCTCACCGCCCTGTTCGATGCCTACGCCCGCAAGACCTTTCCCGAAGCCCTGCTCACCGCCGGCGAGCCCCTTCCCCTGTTCTGCGACGAGGTACATACCGTCGTGACCGATCCCGAAAAGTCCGAACGCGTCTGGAAAGCTCTCCGCAAGAAACTCTCCGCCGCCGGGCTTGCTTCCGTCACCGGCTGCTGGCTCTCCGAATTGCCCGAAGCCCCCATGCTGCTGATGCGCTACCTCCGCAAGGTATTCGACTCTCCCCGGAACATCGAAACCCACTATGCCGATCCCGATGTCCTGGCCGTCTGGCAGCTCGGCCGCAAAGTCAGCGGCGAACGCATGCGCGTCCTCCAGTTCATGCGCTTCCAGAAAACCGCCGACGGTACCTACTTCGGCATCATGGAACCCCTCTACAACGTGCTCTCGCTTACGGTACGCCATTTCCGCGACCGCTTTGCCGACCAGCCCTGGATCATCTACGATGCCCGCCGGCGCTTCGGCTACTATTACGACCGCACCGATGTCAGCGAGATCACCTTCAGCGATCCTGCCCAGCAACCCCTTACCGACGGGATCCTCCGCGAAGACCAGCTCGATGAAAAAGAAAAGCTCTTCCAGGATCTCTGGAAGAGCTATTTCAAAACGGTATGTATCAGGGAACGCCTGAACCCCGTCAAGCACCGCAAGGATATGCCGGTGCGTTATTGGAAATACCTGACCGAAAAACGCTAGAGGAACAGATCGTCCGGATAACTCACATCCGTGAGATACAGTGCATGTCCCGGCACCGACGTACCGGCACTGCAGCGGTTCTTCTCCTCGATCACCCGGCGGAACCCGTCCACGGTCAGCTTGCCGCGGCCCACCTCCACCAGTGTTCCTACCACAGCCCGCACCATGTTGCGCAGGAAACGGTCAGCCCGGATGGTAAACACCCATTCCCCGTCCCCCGTCTGCTCCCAGCGGGCCAGCATGATCCGGCAGTTGTTCGTCTTCACGTCCGTATGCAGCTTGCTGAAGCTCGTGAAGTCCGTATAGTCAAACAGCGTCTGTGCCGCCTCGTTCATCCGTTCGAAATCCAGCGGCTGGAAGATGCGCCACGAATACCCCCTGCGGAACGGATCCTTCCGCGTGTGGATATAATATTTGTACGTGCGCGAAGTTGCATCAAAGCGCGCGTGCGCCTCCGGTTTCACCCGCCGCACCCCGTACACCGCAATGTCCGGCGGCAGCAGCCGGTTCAGCTTGTCCGTCACCACCTCCCCGTCCAGTTCCGTGTCAAAGTCAAAGTGAGCCACCATCAGCCGCGCATGCACACCGGCATCCGTACGTCCGGCCCCCACCACTTCGATCTCCCGGCGCAGGAAGGTAGAAAGCGCCTTCATCAGCGTTTCCTGTACACTCGCTCCGTTCGGCTGGATCTGCCAGCCGTGGTAATTCGTTCCGTCGAACGACAAATAGATGAAATACCGGAACATACTCAACGCGCCGTTATGTGGAAACAACCCTGTTTCAGTTCATACTTCACATAGCAGCGGTCCGCCTTCCGCAGGTCACGCAGCACCTCCGACAACACCAGCTTCAGCGTGTCGGCACTCACGTCCTGCATCGGCCGTCCGTCCGGATCCTCCACCTTCTCAAACCGTTTCCAGCTGATATCGAAAGTCGTTCCGTAGAAATGACACGAGTTCATCGACGCATTCCCGTTGGTTCTCCGCAGACGCTTCACATCCTCCTTCGTACGGGTCACCGACGTCACGATCACCCGGTTCGGATTCAGCCCCTTGCAGGCCAGTGAATCCAGGAAGTTCGCCCCGATGGTGTCCAGCAGCTCACTCGCCTTCGGCACCAGATACGGAATAGAGTGCGTCAGCGAATCCATTCCGTACAGTTCACACGGACCGATCTCGTCCAGCCGGTCTCCCAGATTCCGGACTTCTTCCCGCGAAGCAATCGGCCGGATACCAATTGCCTTAGCCGACTTCAGCTGCACGTCGTTCAGATCCCCGAACGAACGTCTGTAACTCACCACTCCGCGGATATTGCGCGGCTCGTTCATTTTCATCGACATATCCTTTTTCTCGCCACAGCCCGCCAGCACACTTCCGGCAGTCAGGGCAAGCACACAACATACCTCCCAAAAACCTCTTTTCATGCTTATTCAGTTTGCTCGTCTAATTTTCATTTACTCATTTTCAGCAGGCAAAGATAGCGAGAACTTACGAAAAGATCAAATAAAACGGAACATGCTGTGACCTCCGGCTGAGAGCAGCAAGAATCAGTAAGCATTTTTCTCACCATGAACGGCATTCGCCACGGTCTTGTAGATGATATACAGGTCCAGACCGAAACTCCAGTGCTCGATGTACCAGATATCCCCGCGGATACGTCCCTCCATGTCCTTCAGTTCCTTGGTCTCCCCGCGGTAGCCCGTCACCTGGCTCCATCCCGTGATACCCGGCTTCACAAAGTGACGCACCATATACTTGTTGATCAGCTTCGAATACTCCTCCGTATGCTTCAGCATGTGCGGACGCGGTCCCACCACGCTCATGTCACCCTTCAGCACGTTGATAAACTGCGGCAGCTCGTCGATGCTCGTCTTGCGCATGATGTTTCCCCACTTCGTCTTCCGCGGGTCATCCTTCGTAGCCTGCACCTTGTCCGCATCCGCATTCACCTTCATGCTCCGGAACTTGTAGCAGTAAAACTCCTTGTCGTTCAGTCCGTTCCGTTTCTGTTTGAAGAAGATCGGACCCGGCATGGTAATCTTCGTGATGATGGTCACAATGATCAGGATCGGGATAAACAGCGTACACAAGAAACACAGCGAGAACACGATGTCGAAAGTCCGTTTCAGTATCTTGTTCCCCAGACGGCTCAGCGGATCCTGCCGCAGACTCAGGTACGGCACATTCCCCATCATGTTGAAATACATGCGGTTCTGCAGGTAATTATGCACGTTCGGCACACTGTAGAAATGCACCAGGTTATTCTCGCAGTAATCAATGATCGGCGTGATCACCTCCCGGTCCTTCGACGGCAGACAGCAGAACAGGAAATGCGTATTTCCGTGCTTCTTCAGATAATCCGTCACCTCCTGCGGCTTGCCCAGATACGGACACTCCTGCGGGAAATGCCCGTTCGGTTCAAAATCGAAATACCCCAGCACACGGTATCCTGCCCAGCTTTGCGACGTCAGTTCCTGATACAGCTCCCGGTTGTTGTCCGTACTGCCCACCAGCACCACATACCGCAGGTTACCGCCCTTCGTACGGTACGCCTTGATCAGCATACGCAGGCCCAGCCGGAACACCGACACACAGACCAGTACCGCCAGCAGGTACGCCAGAAACAGCTTCGACCAGGCATCCATATATCCTCCCAGTTGCAGGATTCCCCCGCCCAGGATTGCAAAGAACACCACATTCTTGGTCACACGGGTCAGCACCTCATACGCGAACACCTTCCGTCGGTAAAGAATTACCCCCGTATGCATCGCACACAGCAGGTAACACAACATCAGCGTCGCCACAATCTGGAACTCCGATGCCTGGAGTGTCTTCTCCCAGGCCGTATCCTGTGCCCAATGATAAAATCTGTGAAACAGTCCGCCTACGATACAGGTATCGCAGGCAATGACAAATGCGTTAACAAGCCGGTTATACGACTCTGCAATTCCTCTTTTCATGACCTAGTGCTTTTCAATATGTTTTTTACAAAAAAAATTTGGTTACTTCATTTTCCCTCTTCCCCGGGAACTTCATGCGTTTCAGCTCCCCATTACGCTCCTGATCTCACGCATCTGAGAAGCAATATATCCCGTGTCAGTAGCGCTTCAGCTCCAACTTAGCATAATCCGATTCCAATACCAGCGCCTTGCCGTCCGCCTTCACGATGCGGAACGTCGTTTCCATCGCTCCGATACCGAAAGGCTTCAGCTGCTCCAGCGTGGCATCCTTCTTGCTGTCACTCGTCCCGGCACGCACCTTAAACTCACTCATCACCGCCTCCCGGCCCTCGTCCGTATAGCCGAAGCGACCGATGAAATCCCCGTACCCCTGCGTACCCTGCCGTTCCGCAATTTCCACCACGTAGCGCGTGATCCCGTAGAAAATCCGTTCCGGCTCATGCACAGCTCCGTCCTCCTTCGTCGTGAAGCGTTCCAGTTTCCAGAACCCTTCCACGCTGCTGTCCACCGGCTGCTTGGCACATCCCGGCATCAGCAGACAGGCCAGTATCAGGCCTAGCACCAGCAATGCATACACCAGTGTCGCCTTCGTCTTCCCGCTTAATTGTATCATTTTCATAAACCCTTGTTATTATTTTCAATCATTTCAACATTCATTCCCGGCTCCCGTCCGGCATTCCTCCGTCGGAGACCGGTCACCGTTTCCGGTGTCCTAGCGTTTCAGCAGTTCCCCCGTCTTGCGGATGCAGAACGTACCTCCCGCCGTATTTCCCGGCAGATAATTTCCGCGATCCAGTCCCAGAGCCGCCGAGAAACTCCATCCCGCCAGCCGCTTCGGACGGTATGTCACCTCCCAGAGCGATCCGAACTGCTTGCGCGGCTTGTCCAGCGGTGCCGAATAAGTTCCCCAGTGACGGGCAAACGACACCAGCACCCTCCAGTTCCATTCCTCCGACGGATCTCCCGTCATTCCCAGGTGATTCGCCCGGACACGGTTACTCTTGAATTCATTTGTGCCGTCCGTATTATATGCCGGTCCCGGCAGGAACGGATGTCCCAGTCCCAGACCCGCATGCTGCCAGCCCAGATACTCCCCGTTCGTATAATAATTATCGCCGCCGCTCATCTGCACATCCTGAAACGAACCAGCGATGCCGTCATACAACAACGGACCCGTCTGATCCTTGGTATTCAGTCCTTCCCACAGCACCCGCGTCACCCAGCGGTTCTCCGGCAAGGTCACCTCCAGTCCCAGATGCCCGTCCTTCCAGCGGCCATACTGCCAGAACATCTGCGAGTGATCCTCGAAATAATGCTCCAGATACGCCCGGAACTTCCAGTCCCTCAGATAATACGACAAGGCAAAATTCCAGCTTCCGCAATGATTTCCCTGTACATTCTGCAGCGTACTGGCCTGCTTCGGGATCAGCACCTTCATAAAATCCTTCAGACCGTTCGGCTTGTCCTTCACAAACGTCAGGCTGCCGTCCTCATTCTTCCGGTATACCGTTCCGCCGAACTGCGCCGCCGTCAGCAGTCCGAATTCAAACTCCACCGGCAGCTTCTCCCGGTTGCCCAGGCGCAACATCAGCGACTTCGAGTGATACAGCACATTCTTCAGCACCGTCTTTCCCGGTGCCGCAAACTCCTCCTGCCAGCCATTGTCCGTAAACATACCGTAAGCGATATGCCCCTTCAGCGACAGCCAGTTGCCCGTGAATCCCAGCGGCAGATACTCCCGGATCTCCCCCCGCACCTGCGGCACGGGACGCGCGTTCATACCTTCCACCATCATGCCGCTGCTGAGCCGTTCATCCTTGTCCAGCGGAAAATTTCCCCGCTCCTTGCTTCCGATACTCAGCGTCAGCATCTTCCACGACACATCCGCATACGCCTGCTGCACCACGAACCTGGCCCGGTCCGGCACCGCCCCGTTGTTCAGCGTACCCGCCAGATCCAGTCCGGCTCCCACTCTCCAGTTCCGTTTCAGCGGCTGGTCATAAGTCACCCCCGCCCGGAGCCATCCGCTGTTCGGCCGTTCCGACGCCAGCCCGTAACGGTTGGACGTCATCCACATCGGCGCATACTCCCCGGCAGACACGTTCACATCCGCCTCCACCCGGTAGCCCAACGATGCTTCCGTTTGGGCAAATGAAGGCAAGGCCACTGCCAGAACTGGCAGCAGCGCCCACTTTTTTCCAAAAATCATTGATTAGTTTTTATAAGAAAGCGACAACTCGCTTATTTGGTTTCATTTATCATCATCCTACAGTCCTTCTATATCCTCTTCTCTCAGTCCCGTAGTCTTTGCTATCTGTTCATTGTTCATACCCAACGCCTTGAGATTCCGTGCAATAGCTATTTGTATTTCCGCACGGCCTTCCGCACGGCCTTCCGCACGGCCTTCCGCACGGCCTTCCTCCAGTCCCTTTTTCCATCCGGCTTCACGTGCATCTTCTTCCACAATCCGGCTCACACGATATCGATCCAGCGCCTTATCATAAGCGATGCGGTCCTCCATCGAGAGATTAGCCACGGCAGCAAGTTCTTCCAGACGGCTGAAAACCTGTTCTTTCAACGCGTCAGGCATTCGGTTCCAGTGTTGCATATTCTTCAGTGTATAAATCAGTTTGTCATAAAGAGTTTCACACTCCTTGAGTTCCCTGGTGAAATAAGGAAACTGAAGGAAGATCTGCCGGAAGTGCGGATTAACCACCCTGCCGTTTTCCCGGTCGGCAATAACGGTATCCGTACGGAATTTTTCTTCCAGTCCCGGTTCCCGGAAGTTCATCAGGAAGATTCCGTACTACATATTCCGGAGCATACCCGTTCACTTTCCGGCAGCTTATTAGGGTATAAAACCATACCTTAAAAGCGTAATTTT
>ENA-UEPS01001425-UEPS01001425.1-human-gut-metagenome-genome-assembly--contig:-NODE-1425-length-12997-cov-120.550774_pt1 | contig 12997 bp, 10 predicted proteins | sample MGYA00242904_ERZ507924 | MGnify/ENA primary metagenome ERZ507924 (study PRJEB26167, sample SAMN06115422) | human gut metagenome | host: Homo sapiens | place: China:Sichuan | collected 2014-10-16...
TTTGCAGTAATAATTTTGGATATAGCTATGAGTGGATTAGATTTTCAGCAGTTTCTGAGTGCCTTTATCGTTCTTTTTGCCGTGATTGACATTATTGGTTCCATTCCTATTATTCTGGATTTGAAACAGAAAGGGCGGTCCGTGAATGCCCTTAAAGCCACTCTCATTGCTTTTGCACTTCTTCTAGGATTTTTTTATGCGGGCGACATGATGTTGCGTTTGTTTCAGGTAGACATCGCTTCGTTTGCGGTAGCCGGTGCGTTTGTCATCTTCCTGATGTCGTTGGAAATGATTCTGGATATTGAAATTTTCAAGAATACAGGTCCGATTAAGGAGGCCACGCTGGTACCTTTGGTCTTCCCTTTGCTGGCTGGTGCCGGTGCGTTTACCACCTTGCTTTCACTGCGGGCGGAATATGCACCCATCAACATCGTGCTGGCATTGATTCTTAATATGGTATGGGTATTTATTGTCATGAAATTGACCGATCGCATTGAACGTCTGCTGGGGAAGGGTGGTATTTACGTAATCCGTAAGTTTTTCGGTATCATTTTGCTGGCCATTTCAGCCCGTTTGTTTACGGCAAACATCACTTCGCTTATCGAGCAGTTCCAGGCTATGAAATGAGATATACCCTGAAAAGGGTATTGGGCATGTGGAATGCCGGTGGTATATTTGCCGTTAAAAAAGAAAGATATGAATGTAGCAGCGTTGATTTCGGGAGGAGTGGACAGTGCAGTAGCCGTGCATCTGTTGTGTGAACAAGGACATAAGCCTGATTTGTTTTATATAAAAATCGGTATGGATACAGACGATGGGTTGACTTGTACGGCGGAGGAGGATATTGAACTGGCTTCTGCCACTGCACGTAAATATGGCCTTTCTTTCCATATTGTCGATTTACAGCAGGCTTATTGGGACAATGTGGTGGCATATACGGTAGACAGGGTACGCTGTGGGCTGACTCCCAATCCGGACGTGATGTGCAACAAACTGATAAAATTCGGCTGTTTTGACCGTGAAGCCGGGCAGGGTTACGATAAGATTGCTACGGGGCATTATGCTTCTACGCTGGATATAGACGGATATACATGGTTGGCTACGGCCAAAGACCCGGTAAAAGACCAGACCGATTTCCTGGCTCAGATTGACTGCTTGCAGGTGTCTCGCCTGATGTTTCCTTTGGGCGGTTTTCTCAAGGAAGAAGTGCGGGATATGGCAGTGAAAGCATCTTTGCCAAGTGCACGGCGGAAAGACAGCCAGGGTATTTGCTTTTTGGGTAAGATAAACTACAATGACTTTATCCGTCGTTTTTTGGGAGAACGTCCGGGGCCAGTCGTGGAACTGGAAACCGGAAAGGTTATCGGACAGCACCGCGGATACTGGTTTCATACCATAGGCCAGCGTAAAGGGCTGGGACTGGGCGGTGGTCCGTGGTTTGTGGTAGACAAGAATGTGGAAGAAAACATTATCTATGTGTCGCATGGGTATGATACAGAAAAACAGTTTGGGCATTCCTTCTGTGTAAAGGATTTTCATTTTATCACTCTGAATCCATGGAAAGAACAGGAAACTGAAATTTGTTTCAAAATACGTCACACGGACACCTTTCAGACTGGGAAAGTGCGCTTTGCCGAAGACGGAACGTTGCATGTTTCCAGCGAGGAACCGATACAGGGCATAGCGCCCGGACAATTCGGGGTGATTTATGACAAGGATGCTCGTTTGTGCATAGGTAGTGGTGAGATTCGAGCAAAGATTTATTAAAAGCAGAAAGAGTAACTATGCGAATTTCTTTTCAACTGAATGCGGCATCTCCTTTGCAAATAAAGGACTTTTTTCGCAAGCTGGAGGTTCCTGTGGAACTGACCGTGCAGGGTACTTACCGTGGGGAAACTCATTATTATTTTCATCGTCCGGAGCATTCCACCACTTCGTTTGTCATTTCCGATGATATGCATGGCAAAATAGTGATAGGCATGGACGGGTTGTCTTCATACGACGACTATAAATTTTTTCCTTACCTGATTGATACCTTGGGATTGCATCTGAACGGACACACTCCGAAACTGATGTCGCGGGAGGATGGAAAGACTTACAGTGTATATGAAAGGCTGGGAGCGCAATGGATAGAAGACTGTATCGGAGAGGAAATTGCCTCGCTGAAAGTGATACTTTCTGTCATTCCCCGTTGTTACCTGGAACTATCTAAAGACGGAATTCGTTATGTGTCTTTGGAACAGTTGAAGAAATATGGGGTGAATCTTCATTCTTCTACCTCACGCATTTATGGTTACATACAGTATCTGCTTCGGAAAGGCTGGCTGTTAGAAGCGACTAAGGAAGAGTTTCTGGCCGATCGCATGGCCTATGCGATGGATGTGGAGGTCGACGTGCCACAGCATGTTTCCATCGGGCGGGTTAAGTCATGGCAGACTGACGGTACAGAGACATGGGAAAGCTTTTCGCGGGAAGACGTGGACATGTTGCTGGAGTTAGGGAAGGAATATCGTGAAGGAACGCCTGTAGACGGAGTGGTATTGAATGACATCGGTACTTTGTATCAGGAAGGGGTAGGGGTGTTTCCCGATGGCTATCAGGCGGAATTCTGGTTTAAGGAGGCCGTTCGCCAAGGTGATTTGACCTATGCTTCAGCCAACTTGGGTGATTTGTATCGGAAAGGATGCGGTACGTTGCCCGTGTCACTTCCGCAAGCTTTTGAGGCGTACCGCCATTCGTCAGATCCCTATGCTTTCTATCGTATCGGGCAAGGATATGAAGAAGGATGGACCGGTGCTCCTGATTTGCATCTGGCCATGTTCTGGTATAAAAAAGCCGCTCAAGCAGGTCATCATCTGGCTCTCAAGCGGCTGTCTCGTGAGTGATTTCAGTCTTATAAAAAACTCTTTTACGTTTGGTTTAAAATGCACTTGTGTTTTAACTGAAACGTAAAAGCGTTTTATATCAAATGTACTTACGTTTGAATTTAAACGTCCTTGCGTTTTAGGGAAAGCACAAGGACGGTTTAGAAATTTTCTTTCTTAGGAAAGTTGCAGAAACGCTGCAATTTCTTCTGGAGTTTCAACCAGAAGAGCTGGGTTGAATTCTTGTAATTCACTTTTCGGGCGGAATCCCCAGCATACGCCTATGGTGGTAACTCCTGCATTGAGTCCGGTCTGCATGTCTACTCCGGAATCACCGATATAGACCACTTCTTCTTTCTGTACGCCACTTATTTCCATAATCTCGTGAATGACTTGTGGGTCGGGTTTGGTCGGTACATTTTCCCGCTGTCCGAACACTGCCGTGAAATGAATGGAAGGGAAATATTGCCGGATAAGCTTTTCGGTAGCTTCCTGATACTTGTTGGAGGCTACGGCTACTTGAATATGTTGCTCTTGAAGTTGTGTAAGCAGCTTCTCGATGCCGGGATAAGGGCGGCTTAAATCCGCATTGTGTAGGTTGTAGTAAGGCACAAACTTAGAGCGTATGCGCAGCACGTTCTCCGGTGTTCTTTCCGATTCAGGAAGAGCTCTCTCAAAAAGTTTGTTGATGCCGTTTCCCACGAAAAAACGATAAGCGTCCGTGTCATGTGTGGGATAGCCAAACTGAGTCAGCGCATAATTGGTAGCTGCTGCCAGGTCGGCAATGGTGTTTAGTAAAGTTCCGTCCAGGTCAAAAATGACAATCTTTTTCATATTGCGTTAGTCTTTGGTGTAAATAGATTCTACTCCTGTTTCCTGACATTCCGCTCCCATAGGAGGATTCTGCTTGAACAGGGCAATCTTGATTTCTGTGATTTGCGGGAAATCGTGAAACAATCGTCCGGCAATACGCTGGATGACATGCTCCAACAGCCGGGAAGGGATTTTCATTTCTTCTTTCACGGCCTTGAACACTTCGGCATAATTGATGGTATAGTTCAGGTCGTCAGTTTGTGAGGCCTGACTGAAGTCGGTTTTCAACCGCAGATTGAGAGTGTATTCGGCACCTACTTTGTTTTCCTGTGGCAGTACCCCGTGGAAGGCGAAAATCTTCAGTCCCTTCAAATGAATATACATGTCGCTTTGTTTCATCTTCTTTCATGAATAAGAGAGGCATGAATCGTATGATTGCTGAAACTCAGAAACCTGTACGATTCATGCCTGTGCATTTATAAAATATGTATTTTATCGGCGATTATCCGCAACGTGAAGAACCGCATGTCTTACAAATCAGACAGCCTTCCTGATATACCAGTGTTTCATGTCCGCAGTTCGGGCATTTCACGCCTTTGGCCTCAGTGCCGTCCTGAACGTATTTCTTCAGTGCTCTTTCCACACCGTTTTTCCAGGTGTTGATGTTTTCACTGTCGAGTTGCAGAGAACCTACCAGTTTGATAACCTGCTCGATAGGCATTCTCCAGCGGAGTACTCCTGAAATCAGTTTGGCGTAGTTCCAGTATTCCTTGTTGAATTTTTCAGAAAGTCCTTCAATGGTCATCTTGTAGCCACGCTTGTTTTCGAACTGGAAGTCATAATGTTTGGTTCCATCTTCATCGTAGCTCTTGATGATACGTCCGCTAGTTACAGATTTCGGTAATACGATACCTTCTTCATCATCTTGCAGACCGGTAAAGATTTCATACGGTCTTCCGTCGAGCAGGCCTACGAATGCCACCCATTTTTCCTTGTTGTTCTGGAATCGTACCACATCAGCTTCCAGCACTTTCGGACGTACCTCTACCACCTGAGGAGGTTTGCAGCGGCATTCTTCCTCTTCCTTCTTGTCTTTTTTCTTGGTAGAGATAAGCACTCCGGCACGTGAACCGTCACGGTATACCGTACATCCTTTGCAGCCAGAACGCCATGCTTCTACATACAACTGGTTGACGAGGTCTTCGCTTACATTGTTAGGCAAGTTGATGGTCACACTGATAGAGTGGTCTACCCATTTCTGGATACGTCCCTGCATCTTTACTTTCATCAGCCAGTCTACATCGTTTGACGTAGCTTTATAGTAAGGCGATTTTTCTACCAGTTCATCAATTTCCTCCTGTGTATAGCGTTTGTCTGGATCATAGCCGTTGATTTTCATCCAAGTGAGGAATTTGTGGTGGAATACCACGTATTCTTCGAATGCGTCTCCTGTTTCGTCCACGAAATCTACGTGCACATTCGCATCGTTCGGATTTACTTTACGGCGGCGTTTGTACACAAGCATAAATACTGGTTCAATACCAGAAGTAGTCTGTGTCATCAAGCTGGTAGTTCCTGTCGGAGCAATGGTCAAGCAGGCAATGTTTCTTCTACCATACTTTCTCATTTCTTCGTACAGTTCCGGATCCGCATCCTTCAGACGGTTGATAAACGGATTGTTCTTTTCGCGTTCCGCATCGTAGATTTCGAAAGCTCCACGTTCCTTAGCCATGTTTACTGACGAACGGTAAGCTTCCAGTGCAATTGTCTTATGTACCTTTTCTGAGAATTCAGTTGCTTCTTCCGTACCATAGCGCAATCCCATGGCAGCCAGCATATCGCCTTCCGCAGTGATACCTACACCAGTACGGCGTCCCAGTCCGGATTTATGATAAATCTTTTCCCACAAGTGACGTTCGCTTCCCTTCACTTCCATGCTTTCAGGGTCAGAATCTATCTTTTCAAGAATGCATTCAATCTTTTCCAGTTCTAGGTCGATGATGTCATCCATGATACGCTGGGCCAGTGCTACGTGTTTCTTGAACAACTCAAAGTCAAAATAAACTTCTGGAGTAAACGGATTTACTACGTAGGAGTACAAGTTGATAGCCAGCAAGCGGCATGAGTCGTACGGACACAATGGAATTTCTCCACAAGGGTTGGTCGATACTGTACGGAATCCCAGGTCGGCATAACAGTCGGGCACGGATTCGCGGATAATCGTATTCCAGAACAATACACCCGGTTCAGCCGATTTCCATGCGTTGTGTATGATTTTCTTCCATAAAGCTGAAGCATCAATTTCTTTTGACACCATCGGGTTAGGAGAATCTATCGGATATTGCTGGGTGTAAGGCTTCCCTTCTACAGCAGCCTGCATGAATTCATCATCCAGTTTTACAGACACGTTGGCACCCGTAACCTTTCCTTCCGTCATCTTGGCATCAATGAAAGATTCAGAGTCCGGATGCTTGATAGATACACTCAGCATCAGGGCACCGCGACGTCCGTCCTGAGCCACTTCACGGGTAGAGTTGGAATAACGTTCCATGAAAGGAACAAGGCCGGTTGAAGTCAGGGCCGAGTTCTTAACCGGAGAACTTTTCGGGCGGATGTGTGACAAGTCATGTCCTACGCCACCACGTCGCTTCATCAGTTGTACCTGTTCTTCATCGATGCGGATAATGGCTCCGTATGAGTCGGCGCTTCCGTCAAGTCCGATTACAAAGCAGTTAGAGAGTGAAGCAATCTGGTAATCGTTCCCAATTCCCGTCATCGGGCTCCCCTGAGGAACGATGTACTTGAAATGGTCAAGTAAGTCAAAAAGTTCTTGAGCACTGATTGCATTAGGATATTTAGCCTCTATACGGGCTACTTCATTGGCAATTCGCCAGTGCATATCCTCTGGAGATTTCTCATAGATGTTTCCAAACGAGTCTTTCACTGCGTATTTGTTTACCCAAACACGTGCGGCTAATTCATCTCCTTTGAAATACTCCAACGAAGCGTTGTAGGCTTCATCGTAGCTGTACGTTTTCTTTTCCACGGTTATTATATGAATAAGTTTGTTGTCAATAAAAATTGTAAAGGTGTAGAATTCGCTTTTATTGCTAACAAACGTCTGCAAAGCTAAAGATGTTTTTTTAATTGGCAAAATAAAAAAGAAAGAAGTTATTAACAATGCGGGTGGTTTTCTATTTTGTTTTTATATATGTCTGATATTTAGCCTATTATAAAATTTGTATATCTGAAAAGTTTTCCGAATTGGGAAACATTGTTGAAATATGCGTGTTTCTTGCTTAAGAAGGGAGTAGGGATATTCAATGATTCTTGTTACCTTTGTGTAGTATCACATAAAGCCTATTTATTATGGAATCAATAAAGAACAGACGTACCATTCGCAAGTATAAACAGGACGATGTGCCTGCTGCTTTGCTGAATGAATTATTGGAAGAAGCGTTTCGCGCTTCCACAATGGGAAATATGCAGTTATATAGTGTGGTAGTGACTCGTGATGCGGAAATGAAATCCCGTCTTGCACCTGCTCACTTTAACCAGCCTATGGTGACTTCGGCTCCTGTAGTGCTTACTTTTTGTGCCGACTTCAATCGTTTCAGCAAATGGTGTGAACAGCGGAAGGCTGTGCCGGGTTATGACAACTTCATTTCTTTTCTGAATGCTGCTACCGATGCATTGCTGGTTACACAAAATTTTTGTACATTGGCGGAAGAGGCCGGATTGGGTATCTGTTATCTTGGAACTACCATTTATAATCCAGGCCAGATCATTGATTTGCTGGAACTGCCCAAGTTAGTTGTTCCTGTCGCTACGATTACCGTAGGTTATCCGGATGAATGCCCGGAACAGCCTGATCGTTTGCCGGTTCAAGGCATTATTCATGAAGAAAAATACCAGGATTATACGCCCTCTATGATTGATGAAATCTATGCATACAAGGAAGGTCTACCCGAAAACAAACATTTCGTAGAAATCAATCATGCAGAGACGCTGGCTCAAATCTTTACCGATCTTCGTTATAAGAAGAGTGATAATGAGTTTATGTCCGAAGGATTGAAGAAGGTGTTGAAGCGTCAGGGGTTTGATGATTGATGTACGATGCAAAAAAGATAAGAGAAAAGGCAGCTGAAACCTCAGCTGCCTTTTCTCTTATCTTGTACGAAGACTCATTTCGATTTCTTCAATTTCTGCTTTGAATGCCTTGTCCACATCTACCTGATCTTTTACAATCTTGCAGGCGTGTAGCACAGTAGCATGGTCTTTGTTTCCGATTAGCTGACCAATCTTGGAAGAAGAAGTATCTGTATGTTTTTTGGCCAGATACATTGCCACTTGTCTTACCTGTACTACTTCCCGTTTACGGGTCTTGGTATGAATGGCCGTTTCATCTATTTTGTAATGTTCGCACACCTTGGTGATGATATCGCTCACGGTCATAGGTTTGCTTTCGGCGCACTTCACAGCTTTTCTGACAATACGCTGTGCTAAATCCAAGTCAATTTCGCGTTTGAACAGAATAGACTGTGCCAATAATGAGTTGACGATACCTTCCAGTTCACGCACGCTTTCATTTACACTTTCTGCAATGTAACTGATTACAGATTCCGGAATGGCCAGTCCGTCACGTTTTATCTTGTTGCGCAGGATATTCTTTCGCAGTTCAATATCCGGTTTTTCCAGTTCGGCTACCAATCCCCATTTGAAACGGGTAAGCAGTCGTTCCTCCATACCTTGAAGCATTACGGGAGCACGGTCTGAAGTAAGGATAAGCTGTTTTCCGTTCTGGTGCAAGTGGTTGAATATGTGGAAGAACGTATTTTGCGTCTTGGTTACTCCGGCAAATTCCTGAATATCATCAATAATCAGCACGTCGATTGTTTGGTAGAAGCTGATGAAATCATTAAAGTGGTTGGTACGTACCGAGTCTGTATACTGCACCTGAAAGAGGTGAGCAGATACATACAATACGCGTTTCTCCGGATATAATTCCTTGATGCGTGTTCCGATGGCGTTAATAAGGTGGGTTTTACCCACACCAGACGGGCCATAAATAAATAACGGGTTGAAAGTACGTGCCGGATTTTGAGCCACCGTTTCTGCTACCGTTCTGGAGAACTCGTTGCTGTTTCCTTTGATGAAGTTCTCGAAATTATAGTTCGGGTTCAAATGCGGATCCAAATCCTGAGGAGCCGGAGCTTGTAACGGATTCGGGGTTTTATTACCATTATATACGGGAGCCTGTTCCGGCAATGCAGACGAACGTTTGGTTCCTTCTATATTGACGGTGATATGGTTTGTCTTATCTGTCAGGATAGAATACATCAACTCCGTGCCTTCACCTATTTCTTTATAGATGGCGGCGCGCAGCAGTCCCACATATTTTTCTTCCAGATACTCATAGAAGAAAGGGCTGGGGACGCCGATTGTCAATGCCTTCTCCGTAGCTTCATATTTTAAAGGTACGATAGGCTCAAACCATGTTTTAAAAGCTGTAGCATTTACATTGTCTTTGATAAATGACAAGCAACGATTCCACAATGCAACAGCTTGGTTATGTTCAATCATACGTGCGTTGTTATTAATAAAGCGAAACTTCTACGCTTGCAAATTTCGTAATCAAATTTCAGAAAAACAAATCCCTTTTTCCTTGCTTTTTATTTTAATAAATTAAGGGGTTGATAAATAGGAGGTTACAAAGTTGTTAAATTATTGATAAAATGAATTTGACTTGTATCTTGGTAATCTCTTATTTGTCAGTTGTTTAGCTATATCCAAGTGTTAGTCTTCAAACCCCATTGCTTTGTTGCTTTCCTTTGAAAATCATAGGGTTGCACTCCTGTGAGAAAATGTATTCCTAGAACGATACTATTTAGAATATTTCTATATAGTAACCTGTTTGTAATATTTTATGCTTAAAAATGGAACTCCGTTTAAGAGGACAAAAAAGAAGGCATAAGCTGGGCATGCCTTCTTTTATCTGTTTGATTTATATGTGTTTATTTATCTTTCTTTCCAAAAAGAGAGAAGTGTACATACCGTTTCGGATGTTCCTGCAAATCTTTCAGGAGAGAAGCTGCATTGGCAGAAGTTGCATTGAGGTTCTTGTATAAAGCATCATCATTCAACAGTAATCCGATGGAGTTATCCTTGCTACCCAACTTTTCAGTCAGCAGATGTACGTTTTGAAGGGTAGAGTCCACTTTCTGGAAAGTGGCTGCATAGTCAATTCCCTTCAGGTTCTCACTGATACCTTTCAGGTTCTCGGTGATGGCAGTTACGTTGCTTGTCAGTTGCGGAATATCTTTGCTCATCAGGCTATGCAACTGTGTGCTGGTGGCGTTCAATGAAGCCGTCAGTTTTTCTGCATTGCGAAGTGTCTGCTTTAATGCAGGATCAGCCAGCAGCTGGTTCAGTGAACTAAGAATAGAATCCAGTTTAGGCATCATCTGTTCCACCTTCGGTAGTAAATCTTTTTCTGCTTTTCCCAAAATACCAGTATTGGCCGTACCTTCAATCGTATCCCCTGGATTGAGGAAGGTAGTTGATTCATACTTCAGCAGCATGTTCATTTTAACTGTTCCCAGCATCTCTGTCACTAGTTCTGCCTTACTTCCTGCAGGAATGCGCAAATCCTGGTCCACTTCAATCCCAACAATCACATGTCCGGGATTCTGGTGATTGTATTGCAGGTCGCGCACAATACCTATTTTATAACCATTGGCAAACACAGGGCTCGACTGAGCCAGTCCGTTCACATCGGTAAAATCTACATAATAATAGCTTTCCGGTTTGAACATGCTGATTCCTTTCAGGTAATTGATGCCGAAAAAGAGAATCAGTAATGCGCCGATTCCAGCTAATCCGATTTTTACTTCTTTTTTCATATAGTTATCTTTTCTCTTTTGTTATCTGTTTTGTTTAAATTCTCGTATGGCCTGATTGATGTTCATTTTCACTCCATCTTTAAAAGCGATGATGAACGCATCCTTGAATTTGCCATCCACTTTGCTCCGTTTAAGACGGAGTATTTTGTTGTAGTTGGTGTCTGAACCATAGGTATATTTTATAATACCTTTTTCTTTGTAGCTTTCCACAGGAGAAAGTCCTTTGAACTGCTTACTCTTGGGTGACAGTTGACGGTCGGAAGTCAGTATTTGTATCTTGAATACAGGTTTTCCGGCAGGGCTCACTTCTTTGCTTTGCGGAGCGGTCTGTCGGGCAGGTGCAGCAGTAACTTCTGCTACTTCTGCATCCGGTATATCTGTGGCTTCTGTAAGAGGAACTGCACTTTCTACAGGCATCAGCTGACTGCTTCCTGCTGTTTTCTCTCCTTTGTAATTCAGAAAGGCCCGGTAAATGCTTTGAGCCAGTGTTGAACTGCCCTGTTCAGATAACAGGAAAGCCTCTTCCGTGGGGTTGGTGATGTATCCCAGTTCTATCAGCACACTGGGCATTGACGTGGCGCGTAACACCAGAAATCCAGCCTGATGTACCCCTTTGTCTATCCGGTTGGCATTCCGGAATCCGCGTTGCACGGCTGTTGCGAACTTCACGCTTTGTGCCATGTTTTTGTCTTGCAGAAACTCAAATATAATGTAGCTTTCTGTAGAGTTAGGGTTAAATCCGGCATAACGCTGCTTGTAATCATCCTCAATCAGAATTACTGCATTTTCTTTTTGAGCCACTTCCAGATTCTCCTGCGTACGGTGAAGACCTAACGTATATGTTTCGGTACCGCTGACCTTGCTGCTTCTTGAAGCCAGAGAGTTGGTATGTATGGAGATAAAAAGGTTTGCTTTGACTTCGTTGGCTATTTCAGCTCTTCTGTGTAAGGGAACAAACACGTCCTTTTCACGTGTGTACACCACCCGTGTATCCGGACAGTTTTGTTTGATGAGCCGTCCCAGTTTCAGTGCTACGCTTAAATTGATATTTTTTTCCTTTCCTCTTCTGCCTATCGCTCCGGGGTCGTGTCCGCCATGCCCGGCGTCAATCACGACGGTGAAATTCGTTTTAGCCGCATGTGCCTGAGGGGCTAAACTGAAAGTCAGCAGCAGACTTGTAGCAATATACAGTATGTTGAGAATTCTCCTTTTCATAATTAAAATAACGCGGCAAAGTTAATATTTTTTTGTCGACTTGCTTTCTGTTGCTTCAAGAATTCTTCTATTGCTGTAATAATTGCTATAAAAACCGAAAAATAAGCAGGTCGTTTGTTTTAAAATTTCTACATTTGTGTAATTTGTAAAAACAGAAAGGAGTGATTTATGACATTGATTGACGGAAAAGCAGTTTCAGAACAAGTGAAACAGGAAATTGCAGCCGAAGTGGCCGAAATCGTAGCCCGCGGAGGAAAACGCCCCCATCTGGCTGCCATTCTGGTAGGGCATGACGGAGGTAGTGAAACTTACGTGGCCGCAAAAGTCAAGGCCTGTGAGGTATGTGGGTTTAAGTCGACTTTGATTCGTTACGAATCGGATGTGACGGAAGAAGAACTTCTGGCAAAGGTGCAGGAGTTGAATGCCGATCCTGATGTAGACGGTTTTATCGTACAACTTCCGTTGCCGGCTCACATCTCCGAGCAGAAAGTCATTGAAACGATAGACTACCGTAAAGACGTCGACGGATTCCATCCCATTAACGTAGGACGCTTGTCCATCGGTCTTCCTTGCTACATCTCTGCTACCCCTAACGGAATCATGGAGCTGTTGCGTCGTTATCAGATAGACACCAAAGGAAAGAAATGCGTCATTTTGGGACGAAGCAACATTGTGGGCAAGCCGATGGCCATGCTGATGATGCAGAAAGCCTGTCCGGGCGATGCCACTGTAACCGTATGCCACAGCCGGAGCAAAGACTTGGTGAAAGAATGCCGGGAAGCCGATATTCTGATTGCTGCCATGGGACAGCCCAATTTTGTAACCGCCGATATGGTGAAGGAAGGAGCCGTAGTAATTGACGTCGGTACTACCCGCGTGCCCGATGCAACCCGCAAATCCGGTTTCAAATTGACGGGTGATGTGAAGTTCGACGAGGTTGCTCCAAAGTGTGCTTACATTACGCCGGTGCCTGGTGGAGTAGGGCCTATGACCATCGTTTCATTGATGAAAAATACGCTGTTGGCAGGGAAAAAGGCAATATATTGAGAAAATAGAAGATTTTTTTGAAGAAAAGTTTGTAGTTTCAGAAAAATCCTTTACCTTTGCATCGCTTTTGAAAAGGAAGCCAACATGGTGACTATAGTTCAGTTGGTTAGAGCGTCAGATTGTGGTTCTGAATGTCGTGGGTTCGAGTCCCACTAG
>ENA-UEPS01001427-UEPS01001427.1-human-gut-metagenome-genome-assembly--contig:-NODE-1427-length-12986-cov-6.187776_pt1 | contig 12986 bp, 10 predicted proteins | sample MGYA00242904_ERZ507924 | MGnify/ENA primary metagenome ERZ507924 (study PRJEB26167, sample SAMN06115422) | human gut metagenome | host: Homo sapiens | place: China:Sichuan | collected 2014-10-16...
GGCGGCATCTGCCCCAAGTGCGGCAAGGGCCGTATGCTGGAGCGCAAGAGCGCCAAGGGCCGCATCTACTACGGCTGCGAGCGCTACCCCGACTGCGATTTCATGACCTGGGATACCCCCGTCCCCACCAAGTGCGAAAAGTGCGGCTCCACCCTCTTCCGCAAGGGCTCCAAGCTCTACTGCGCCAAGGAGGGCTGCGGGTTCGAGATGCCGGTGCCGAAGAAGGAGTAAGACCCGCTCAGGCCGCTTCATGTCCGGCTCTCCCAAAGGGCGGGCTTTTTCAGCGAGTACGATAAAGTTTTCCTCTTTGCCAAAAGGCAATGACGGAGAGGGCTTGATTAAAGGAAACATCAATGAGTCAATATCATGTAACAGTTTTAGGTGCCGGTCTGGCGGGCTGCGAGGCGGCGCTCTGGCTGGCGGGCAAGGGCGTGGACGTCACGCTCTATGAGCAGAAGCCCACCCACTTTTCCCCGGCCCACAAGAGCGAAGGCTTTGCAGAGCTGATCTGCTCCAACAGCCTGAAGGCTGAGCGGCTGGATTCCGCTTCCGGTCTGCTGAAAGAGGAGATGCGCCGGATGGGCAGCCAGCTGCTGGCTGCCGCAGAGGAGGCCCGCGTGGCCGCCGGCGGCGCACTGGCCGTGGACCGCGACGCCTTCAGCGCTGCCGTCACCCGCCGGGTGGAGCAGTGCCCGAACATCACCGTCCGGCGGGAGCGGGTGGAGCAGATCGACGAGAGCGCTCCCATCCTGGTGGCCACCGGCCCGCTGACCGACGGTGCACTGGCCGACGAGATCGGCCGCCTGACCGGCGACGAGCGGCTGCATTTCTACGATGCCGTGGCTCCCATCGTCACGGCCGAGAGCCTGGACTACAACCGGGTCTTCGCCGCGTCCCGTTACGACCGGGGCGAGGCGGATTATCTGAACTGCCCGTTCAACAAGGCCGAGTACGAGGCATTCCATGCAGCGCTGGCGTCTGCCGAGCGCGCCCCGCTCCACGACTTTGACGCCGGTGCCGAGCAGGGAGCCGCGCCCGACCCGGATGCCCACGGCAAAAAGGCCGACACCGTCACGGTCTACGAGGGCTGTATGCCCATCGAGATCATGGCGGCCCGCGGTGCCGACACCATGCGGTTCGGCCCGCTGCGCCCGGTGGGTCTGGTGGACCCCAACACCGGCCACCGCCCTTGGGCGAACGTCCAGCTCCGCGCCGAGAACAAGGAGCGGACGCTGTACAACATCGTCGGCTTCCAGACGAATCTGAAGTGGGGCGAGCAGAAGCGGGTGTTCCGCATGATCCCCGGCCTCGAAAACGCCGAGTTCGTGCGGTACGGCGTCATGCACCGGAACACCTTCCTCGATGCGCCCCGTGTGCTGAACGCGGGCCTTTTCCTGAACGAGCACCCCAACGTCTTCTTTGCGGGCCAGATCACCGGCTTTGAGGGCTATATGGAAAGCGCCGCCTGCGGCCTGCTGGCGGCCCGCAGCCTATATGCCCGCCTGACCGGCAGGCAGCTGCCCCCGCCCCCGGCGGACACCATGTGCGGTGCGCTGCTCCAGTATCTGACCACCGAGAACAAGCACTTCCAGCCGATGGGCGCGAATATGGGCATCCTGCCCCCGCTGCCCGCCGAGACCCGCCCGCGCGACAAGCGCCTGCGCTACATGGCTGTGGCCGAACGTGCCGTGGCCAGCTTCCAGCAGTGGCTGGACGAAACATCTCTGTAAGAAAGAACCTCTCAGTCTGCTTCGCAGACAGCTCCCCTGATAGGGGAGCCTCTGGCGAAAAGAAAAACTTTTGCGAAATGCCAAGGCTTCCCCTGTTAGGGGAGGTGGCATCGCGCAGCGCTGACGGAGAGGCTGAACATCCCAGAAACAGAAGGGAGAATTACTATGAAGATCATCGTGGACATGATGGGCGGCGATAACGCCCCGCTGGCTGTGCTGGAAGGCGCAGCCGCAGCCGTCAAGGAGTATGGCGTCTCGCTCATCGGCGTGGGCAATGAGGAGCTGGTCCGCAAGACCGCTGCAGAGCACAACATCCCGCTGGACGGCATCGAGCTGGTGAACTGCACCGAGACCATCGAGATGTGCGATGAGCCTGCCCGTGCCATCCGCAGCAAGAAGGATTCCTCCATCGTCGTGGGCTTGAACCTGCTCAAGGAGGGCCGGGGCGACGCCTTTGTCTCTGCCGGCAGCACCGGCGCACTGCATGTGGGTGCCAGCCTTATCGTTCGCACCCTGAAGGGTGTCAAGCGCCCGGCGCTGGCCACCATGGTGCCCGCCAAAAAGCAGGCCTACCTGCTGCTGGACTGCGGCGCGAACGTTGAGTGCCGCCCTGAAATGCTGGCCGCATTCGCCGTCATGGGCAGCTGCTACGTGAACAGGGTCGAGGGCCGCACCTCGCCCAGCGTGGCGCTGGCGAACAACGGCGCAGAGGAGTCGAAGGGCACTCCGGTGCTCAGGGAGGCCCACCAGCTGCTCAAGACCACCCCCGGCATCCGATTCGTGGGCAACATCGAGCCTCGCGACGTGCCGAATGGTGAGGTGGACGTCGTGGTCTGCGACGGCTTCACCGGCAACGTCATTCTCAAGCTGACCGAGGGCGTGGCCAAAATGCTGCTGGGGATGCTCAAGGAGATGTTCCTCCGGAACCTTGGCGGCAAGGTGGCCTATCTGCTGCTCAAGAGCGGCGTGTCTGACCTCAAGCACCAGATGGACAGCGAGGAGTACGGCGGCGCACCCTTCCTGGGTGCAAGGCAGCCGGTCATCAAGGCCCACGGCTCCTCCAAGGCCAAGGGCATCAAGAACGCCATCCGTCAGGCGAAGATCTGCGTGGAGAACGACCTGTGCGGCACCATGCAGAAGGCGCTGGATGACCTGAACGCCCCGGCTGCGGAATAAAAACGGTTTTGATGATTATAGAACGGCATTGCGTCTGACCTGCGGAAGACCGCATCCGGCCGCAATGACATAAGGGAGATAGAGTATCTATGAGTCATCCACTCGAAACGATCATTGGCTACAAATTCAAGAACCCCAGGCTGCTGGAAACGGCGCTCACCCACACCAGCTACGCCAACGAGAGCCGTGCCCCGGTGCAGCACAATGAGCGGCTGGAATTTCTGGGCGACAGTGTGCTGCAGATCGTGTCGGCCGATTACCTGTTCCACGCCTACGCCGACCGCCCGGAGGGCGACCTGACCCGCATCCGCTCCAGCCTCGTCAGCGAGGGGGCGCTGTTCCAGTTCGCGCAGGAGATCAACCTGGGCGACTATCTGCGCCTGGGCCGCGGCGAGGAGCGCTGCGGCGGCCGCACCCGCCCCAGCGTCGTGTCCGATGCGTTCGAAGCCGTCATCGCGGCGCTGTATCTGGACGGCGGCATGGAGGTGGCCCGCAATTTCATCCTGCCCTTCATCACCGAGGGCAAACATGCCGAGGCCGACTACAAGACCCGTTTGCAGGAGATCGTCCAGCAGAATCCGGAGGAAAAGCTCAGCTACGTGGTCGAGCAGGAGTCCGGCCCCGACCACGACAAACATTTCGTGGTAGCGGTGCGCTTCAACTCCGACAAGGTGGCCCGCGGCGAGGGCCGCAGCAAAAAAGTGGCAGAGCAGCATGCCGCCCGTGAGGCGCTCAAGCTGCTGGGAGTCATAAAGGAAAAGTAAGCGGATGGTATTTAAGGAACTGGAGATCCAGGGCTTCAAGAGCTTTCCCGATAAAGTCAAGATCACCTTTGGCGAGGGCGTCACCGGCGTCGTCGGGCCAAACGGCTCCGGCAAGTCGAATCTGTCGGACGCGGTGCGGTGGGTGCTGGGTGAGACCAGCGCCCGCCAGCTGCGCGCGGCGGGCAAGATGGAGGACGTCATCTTCGGCGGCACCCGCCGCCGGGGGGCCATGGGCTTTGCCCAGGTGCGCCTGACGCTGGACAACAGCGCCCACACGCTGGATCTGGACGCCGACGAAGCCGTCATCGGCCGCAGGTATTACCGCTCCGGCGAGAGCGAGTACAGCATCAACGGCCAGGTCTGCCGGTTGAAGGATGTCTATGAGCTGCTGCTGGACACCGGCATCGGGCGGGACGGCTATTCGGTCATCGGGCAGGGCCGCATCGCCGAGATCGTGGCTGCCAAGAGCACCGAGCGCCGGGAGATCTTTGAGGAAGCCTGCGGCATCGCCAAGTACCGCTACCGCAAAAACGAGGCCGAGCGCCGTCTGGCGGCAGCCGCAGAAAATCTGGAGCGCCTGCGGGACATCCTGGGCGAGCTGGAAGCCCGTGTCGGCCCGCTGGAAAAGGAGAGCGCCAGGGCCGAGACCTTTCTTGCCCTGAGCGCGCAGCGCAAGACGCTGGAAGTCACGCTCTGGACCGACGGCGTCCACCGCGCCAGAGAGGCCGTCCGCCGCCAGGTGCGGGATCACGAGACGGCCCAGGCCGACTATGAACGCTTCGACCGGCAGGTCAAAGCCGCTGAGAGCGAGGCTGAGGAGATCCGGATGCAGGCACAACAGCTGACCATTGCGGTCGAGCGCCTGAATGGGGATATCCGCAGCATCACCGAGCAGATCAGCGGCAGCGAGAGCCGGATCGCCGTGCTGGAAAACGACATCGCCCGCAACGAGGAGAGCGCCGAAGAACTGCGGGCCGAGCTTGCCGCCGGTCAGCAGGACAGCACCGAAGCCGCCGCCGCATTGGAGCGCCACCGCGCAGTGGCCGCCTCCATGGAAGCGGCCGGGCAGCAGCTGGCCGCAGAACTGGCGGCACTGAACGAAGCACTGGACCGTCTGACCCACGACAACGACCGCAGCGGGGCACGGAAGGACAGCCTGCGGGCGGAGATCACGGCACTGACGGCCCGGCGCACCGAGGCACAGGTGGCCAGAGCCGCCGCCGAGGCCGCTGCCGAAACGGCGAAGAGCCGCCTGCCTGCGCTGGAAGAAGCCGCCGGGGCGCTGACGGCCCAGCGGGACGACGCCAGGCAGGACCTTGCGGATACTGTGAAGTACCGCGCGATGCTGGCGGAGAACGAAACACAGCTGGCCAATGTCCGCGCGGGCCTGGAACTGAAGCACAAGGCCCGCCGCACCGCACTGGATGCCGCTGACGACGACGAGCAGAAGCTCAGCCGCGCACTGGATGCGGCCCGCCAGCGGCTCTCGGTGCTGCGGGAGCTGGAAAAGAACATGGACGGCTACCAGAACTCCGTCAAGACCGTCATGCGGGCCGCGTCGGCCCGGCGGCTGCGGGGCATCATCGGGCCGGTGTCCTCCATCCTGCGCGTGGAACCGGGCCGGGAAGTCGCCATCGAGACCGCACTGGGCGGTGCGTTGCAGAACATCGTGGTGGAGAACGAAGCCGCTGCCAAGGCGGGCATCGCCCTGCTGCGCAGCGAGAACGCGGGCCGCGCCACCTTCCTGCCGCTGGATACCGTCCAGCCCGGCGTGTTCCGGGGACGGCTGACCGGTTCGGCACGGCTGGCTTCCAGCCTGGTGCAGGCCGATGCACGGTATGCCAACATCGTTTCCAATCTGCTGGGCCGGATCGTGGTGGTGGACGACATCAACGAGGCTTCCCGCGTGGCGCGGGACCTCGGCTACCACAATAAGGTCGTCACGCTGGACGGTCAGGTCGTCAACGCGGGCGGCAGCTTCACGGGCGGCAGCGTCCAGCGCAGTGCGGGCCTGTTCACCCGCAAACAGGAGCTGGAAGAGCTGCGGGTGAAGGCGGCAAAGCTGCAAAAGGACTGCCTTGCCGCGCAGGAGAAGACCGACCAGTGCAAGGCGCAGATGGATGCCGTTTCCGCTGAGCTGACCGCCGCGAACAGCGAACAGATTACGGCTGCGAACGACCGGGTCCGGGCCGAAGCAGAGCAGAAGCGGCTGGAAGCTGCCGTGGAGCAGGCCGAAACGGCTCTCGCCGCCCGTCGGAAGGAGATCGACACCCTCAACGCCCAGCTGGCCGAAAGCCGCACCAGAGCGGCCGAGGCCGAGGGGCAGGAGGCGGAGTGCGCTGCGGCCCTTGCGGAAAAGTCGGCGGAACTCCAGCGCATCGCCGAGGGCGACGATGCCTTCCTGACCCGCCAGCGGGAGCTGGCCGACCAGCTCAGCGCCAAGCGGCTGGAACAGATCACCCGCCAGAAGGACGCCGAGCTGGCTCAGGCGCAGATCGCCGCGCTGGAACAGCGCACCAGAGACGCCGCCGCCCGCAAAGCGTCGCTGGAAGAGAGCCTGACTGCGCTGGCCGATCGCAGCGCGGTCTGCCGGGCGGAGATCGAAGCCATCCGGAAGGCCAAGAGCGAGAGCGCAGAGCAGATCGCTGCGAAGGAAGCAGAGATCCGCCGGGCCACCGAAGAGCGCCTGACCCGCCAGAAGGCTGAGACGGAAGCACTGGCCAGGGCCCGCGCCGCCGCCGATGAGCGCGAGGAGATGAGCCGGGAGATGGCCCGTCTGGCCGAGCGGAAAGCGGCAGCGGAGAGCGAGTACGATGCCACCGCCGCCAAGCTCTGGGATGAATACCAGCTGACCGTCTCGCAGGCCGAAGCGCTCTGTGTGGACTTCGACAGCCTGCCTGCCCTGCGGGCGCAGGCGGCCGAGGTGCGAAACAAGATCCGTGCGCTGGGCAGCGTGAACGTCCGCGCCATTGAGGAGTATCGGGAAGTCAAGGCCCGGTACGACACCCTGCGGGTGCAGGTGGCGGATGTGGAGGGCAGCCGGAACGAGCTGAGCCGGATGATCGCGCAGCTGTCGCGCCAGATGCGGGAGATCTTCACCGACAGCTTCCGCGCCATCAACGAAAACTTTGGCCGCATCTTTGCCGAGCTGTTCGGCGGCGGCGAAGCCAGCCTGGTGCTGGAAGATGAATCGGACGTGCTGGGTTGCGGCATCGGCATCCGGGTCGCACCACCGGGCAAGGTCATCAAGAATCTGGAAGCCCTTTCGGGCGGCGAGCAGGCGCTGGTGGCCATCAGCATCTATTTTGCAATCCTGGCCGTCAACCCCGCGCCCTTCTGCATCCTCGATGAGATCGAAGCCGCGCTGGACGACGCCAACGTCAGCCGCTTTGCACAGTACCTCCGCCGCGTGAGCGACCGGACGCAGTTCATCGTCATCACCCACCGCCGGGGCACCATGGAGGCCGCCAATGTCCTTTATGGCGTCACCATGCAGGAGGACGGCGTGTCAAAGCTGCTCAAACTCGACCTCGAACAGGTTGACGCGACACTGGTTTCGTAGGTATAATAAAAAGAGGAACCTCTCAGTAAAAGGGAGAAACCTCTCAGTCATCGCTTCGCGATGCCAGCTCCCCTGATAGGGGAGCCACTGGCGAGTCGGGAGTGGCTGTGCTGGACGAGCAAAGTTTTCTGTAATCGGGAACGGCTGGGCTCCGCTGTCTCGATTCACGACTACTTACCAAGCGCCTTTTGTTAGGGCGTATTCCCGCAGCCGCTGTCCGTTCGGACAGGGCCAGCCGCCTTGCGCCCGATTGGTGCCAAGCGAACAGCAGGGCCTGCCCGTTCTGCCAAGGGCTCCCCTACCAGGGGAGCTGGCGAGCCGTAGGCGAGACTGAGAGGTTGTACGAAGGAACCCCTGCCCTTGAAAGAGGTCGCACGGAGAAAAACGTAGGAGAAAAGCCGATATGGGACTTTTTGGATTTGGTAAAAAAGAAAAAGACAAGATGAAAGACGGCCTCGAAAAGACCCGCACGGGCTTTTGGGGCAATATCCTGAACACACTCACCGGCAGCAAGATCGACGATGACCTTTACGATGAGCTGGAAGAACAGCTCATCCTGGCCGATGTCGGCGGCGAAGTGGCCATCAAACTGGTGGACAAGCTCCGCGACCGCGTGAACGAAAAGGGCCTGAAGACCGGTGAGCAGGCGGCGGACGAGCTGCGTGAGCTCATCGCGGACGAGATGCGCCCCGAAGCAGAGATGCAGCTGGACGGCCACCCCGCCGTCATCCTGGTCATCGGCGTCAATGGCGTGGGCAAGACCACGAGCATCGCAAAGCTGGCCGACTATTACACCCGTCAGGGCCGCAGGGTCATGCTGGCCGCAGGCGACACCTTCCGTGCCGCCGCCAGCGAGCAGCTGGAGATCTGGGCCGACCGCGCCGGGGTCCCGCTGGTCAAGGCCGGTGAGGGAGCCGACCCCGCCGCCGTCATTTTTGACACGGTGAAGTCTGCCACCGCCCGCGGCTATGACATGGTCATTGCCGACACCGCCGGGCGCCTGCACAACAAGGCGAACCTGATGGGCGAGCTGGCCAAGATCAGCCGCAGCGTCAAAAAAGCGGCCCCCGATGCCAGCCTGGAGACCCTGCTGGTGCTGGATGCCATCACGGGCCAGAACGCCATCAGCCAGGCCAAAGAGTTCTGCAAGGCGGCCAGCGCCACCGGCATCATCCTGACCAAGCTCGACGGCACCGCCAAGGGCGGCTGCGTCGTGGCGGTCAAGCAGCGGCTCGGCCTGCCGGTGCGGTTCATCGGCGTGGGCGAGGGCATCGACGACCTCATTCCCTTTACCCCGGAAGGTTTTGTGGAGGAGCTCATCCCCCGCACCGGCTGGAAGCACTGAGGAGGTACATCCATGAAAATTTGTGCAGCGACCGGCAACGCCGGAAAGCTCCGCGAACTGCGGCGCATCCTCGAAGCCCAGGGCCACGAAGTGGTCAGCCAGAAAGAGCTGGGCATCACCATCGAGCCGGACGAGACCGGCACCACCTTTGCGGAAAATGCCCTCATCAAGGCCGAGACCATCTGCAAGGCCAGCGGCCTGCCCACCATCGCCGATGACTCCGGCCTGTGCGTGGAGGCACTGAACGGTGCCCCCGGCGTCTACAGCGCCCGCTACTGCGGCCGCCATGGCGACGACGAGGCCAACAACGATAAACTGCTGGAAGCGATGAAAGACATCCCGGCGGGGCAGCGCGGCGCAAAGTTCGTGGCGGCGGTCTGCTTCATCCTGCCCGATGGCCGGCACCTGACCTGCGTGGGCGAGTGCCCCGGCAGCGTGGCATTTGCGCGGCTGGCAGGGGACTACGGCTTCGGCTACGACCCGCTGTTCATCCCTACCGACTGCGGCGTGGGCAAAACGGGCAGACGCCCCAACACCGAGGGCCGCAGCTATGCGCAGCTGACCCCCGACGAAAAGGACGCCATCAGCCATCGCGGCAACGCGCTGGCCGAGATGGAACAGAAACTGCCGGGATTTCTGGCAGAACGATGAACAAATGATTCTGTACGGAGAAGACCGTATCAACATCAAGATCGAAGGAGAAACTAACTATGCTGACGAGCAAACAGCGCGCGATCCTGCGCGGCAAGGCAAACACCATGGACCCCGTTTTCATTGTGGGCAAGGGCGAGATCGACGAGACCATGATCCAGGGCGTGAAGGACTGCCTCGACGCCCGCGAACTCATTAAGCTGAAGGTGCTGGAAAGCAGCATGTACAATGCCCGCGAGGCTTCCGTCAAGCTGGCCGAGGCCACCGGCGCAGACTGCGTGCAGGTCATCGGCTCCAAGTTCGTGCTCTATCTGCAAAAGAAGAAGGACAGCGCCTACGCTGACCTGCTGAAATGAAAGTCCTGCTGTACGGCGGCAGCTTCGACCCGCCCCACAACGGCCACCTGAACAATCTGCGGGCGGCGGCAGCGCGGGTCCGGCCGGACCGGATCGTGGTCATGCCCGCCGGAACGTCTCCCTTCAAGCGGGGGACGAATGCTTCCGGTGCGCTGCGGCTGGAGATGTGCGGCTGCTTTTCCGCGCTGGCGGAGGAAGGCGGCTTCCCGGCTCTGACCGTGAGCGGCTGGGAGGTGCAGCAGGCTGCGCAGGGGAAGCGGAACTACACGGTCCTCACGCTGGAGATGCTGGCGGAAGGATCCCCCGGTGCGGAGCTTTACCTTGCCATCGGCAGCGATATGCTGCTGAGCTTTGACGGCTGGTACCGCTGGCAGGACATCCTCAGACTGGCTCGCCTCGTGGTCACGAGCCGGAACGTCGGCGACGACCCGCTCCTCCACGAAAAGGCAAAGCAGCTGGACGCCACCGGGGCCCGCATCCTGTTCGCGCCGGTGGAAGCGCTCCCCATGGCGAGCAGCGCCCTGCGCGCCCGCCTTGCCGCCGGGGAACGCTGTGAAAACGAACTCCCGCCCCTGGTGCGCCGTGTCATCCAGCGCGAGGGGCTGTACCGGGAAACAAAAGGAGACGAAGATCGGAATGACTCTGAAACAGGCAAAAGAGCTTGTGCGCAGCCGCCTGAGCGATCAGCGCTATGAGCACACTCTGAACGTGAAGAAAATGGCCGTCAAGCTGGCGAAGCGCTATGGGGCCGACGAAGAGCAGGCCGCGCTGGCGGCGCTGCTGCACGATGCGGCCAAGGAGATCTCCAAGGACGAGATGCGGGCCATCATGCGGGCGTACCCCGAATACGCTGAGGGCGGCGAAGCGCGCCCGACCTCGGTGTGGCACGGCATCTGTGCCGCCATCCTGGCCCGCACCGAGTGGGGCGTGGAGGATGAGGCCGTCCTCTCGGCCATTGCCTGCCACACGGCGGGCAAGCCGGGCATGAGCAGGCTGGATAAGATTCTCTATCTGGCCGATATGACCAGCGCCGAGCGGGACTGGTCGGGCGTGAACAAGCTGCGCAGGCTGGAACGGAACGATCTGGATGCAGCCATGCTGGTGGCCCTCAAGCAGACGAACGACTTCGTGCTGTCTCAGGGCAAGCCGCTCGACCCCATGTCCAAGGCCGCGTACGAGGACATTCACGCGCAGGTGGAGGCCCGCGCCGGAACGGCTTGCGGTTCGTCCGACTGACCGGAAATGAAAACCGATTGCAGATTGTGGGGAAGGATGCTATACTAAAGGGTATCATGAATGTGAACCGACCCCGAATGAAAAAGCTGGAGGAAATCTAGGAATGAGTCAAGCTCCGCGCCGCATCAACACCCAACGCTCGCTGAACCGCCCGACGGAACAGCGGCCGACGGAGGCTCCTGCCTCCCGCCCGGCTCCGCTGCAGGGCCAGCCGGATTTCTTCGAAGAGCCGTCTGTGCCGCATCCGGAGCAGAGGCCCCGTCCGGCTGCCCCGGCGCATTCGGCCCCGGCAGCAGGCACCGGTGGAAACGGCGGCAGCACCCCGCCGCCCCGCCGGGGCGGTGCCCATGCGGCTCCCAGTGAGCCGCCCCGCCGCCGCAGCGCCAAGCCCAGAAAGAAGAAAAAAAGAGCCCCCATGTGGCTCCCGCTGGCCGTGACGCTGGCGGTGCTGGCCGTCATTTCGGGCGTCGTGGTCTATGCGGCCAGCATGGTGAACCGGGTGGAGGAGAACCTGAAGCCGGAGGAGAACGCTGCTTCGCTGGTGGAGGAGATCCAGACGCTGGAGGAGTACAAGGGCGATGTGGTCAACATCCTCGTCTGCGGCATCGACTACGAGGACGGCCGCGGCTATTCTTCCGATGGCACCAACGACGGCATGACGGATATGATCCTGTACTGCCAGTTCGACATCAAGGGCGGTGCGCTCCGGATGCTGCAGATCCCCCGCAACAGTCTGGTGGCGACCAAAAACCGGAAGATCACCCTCTCCAACGGCAAGACCTATTCCGTCTCGAACTACCAGATCAACTCGGTGGCTCTCTCCAACGGCGGCAATGTGGCGGCTCTGGCAGAGGTCATCTACGACCAGTTCAAGCTCCCCATCGACTACTATGTCACCATCGACATGCAGGCGCTGGTGGAAATGGTGGATAACTTCGGCGGCATCGAGGTCTATATCCCCCACGACATGTCCTTTGCAGGCAGTGCCCTGAAGCAGGGCTACCGCAATCTGGACGGCGCATCGGCGGAGTTCTTCGTCCGCTGTCGCCATGGCAAGGGCTACTCCAACTCCGATATCGACCGCCTGAACATGCAGCGCTATTTCTATGCCGGCCTGTTCAAGCGGGTGCGCAGCATGGGCGTGACCGACGTCATCAACCAGCTGCCCCTGATCTTCAACAATTATATCCACACCGACATGGACCTGACCACCATCGCCAAGATGCTGGTCTCCTTTACCCGGATCGACAGCGCCAACATCATGCTGGCCCAGACGCCGGTGTTCATGGGCGTCCCCAATGTCGGCAAGACCGACAGCTTTGACGGCTACTCCTGCGTGGTGCCGGATGCCGGTTCCATCGCAGAGCTGCTCAACACCTACTTCCGCAATTATACCGGCCCCGTCAGCGCCGAGGAGCTCAACCTTGTGACCAACGACTGGCCCCACGGCACGGCTTCCACCAGCGCCAACGTCCAGTTCGTGGGCCAGCTCGACAAAGAGTCGGATGACGCCATCCTCAGTGGCGACACCGACGTGGCGGGTGCCACCACGACCGACGGCCAGGCGGCCGGGCAGTAACGCATACAACAGATAGGAGAAATCAGATGGAGAACAACATCGACAGCAAGGCGCTTGCCATTGAGATCGCAAAGATCCTGGATCAGAAAAAGGCACAGGACGTCCGGGTGCTCAAGGTCGAGAGCCTGACCGTCCTCACCGACTACTTCGTCATCGCCTCCGGCACCTCCACCACGCAGGTGGGGTCGCTGGCCGACGAGGTGGAGTTCGCGCTCTCCCAGAAGGGCATCGAGCCCATCAGCACCGAGGGCTTCGACTCCAAGAACTGGGTCCTGCTGGACTACTCGAACGTCATCGTGCACGTGTTTGTGCCCAACACCCGCACCTATTACGATCTGGAACACCTGTGGGCCGACGGCGAGCCCATCGACATCTCGGAGTATCTGACGCCGGATCACAGCCTGTAAGGGAACATATCCCGGCCCGATGTTTTTCGGATGCCCTCTCCGTCTCGCGTCCGCTCACCAGCCCCCCGGCAGGGGAACCTCTGGCGAAAACGGAAACGTTGCAAGGACTGCCAAGGCCTCTCCTACAAGGAGAGGTGGCATTGCGAAGCAATGACGGAGAGGTTGTACGAAGATAAGCTT
>ENA-UEPS01001432-UEPS01001432.1-human-gut-metagenome-genome-assembly--contig:-NODE-1432-length-12958-cov-2.371477_pt1 | contig 12958 bp, 8 predicted proteins | sample MGYA00242904_ERZ507924 | MGnify/ENA primary metagenome ERZ507924 (study PRJEB26167, sample SAMN06115422) | human gut metagenome | host: Homo sapiens | place: China:Sichuan | collected 2014-10-16...
ACCTACTCGCATCTCTGACCAAACCGAAAGGCTATAAACACTTTTTGTAAGAATAAACGGAAAATTTAGGGAGATTCCAAGTGATTTTGGCCTCCTTGAAATCCCCCATTTTGCTCCTATTCTAATTGAAAAAACAAAACAACTATAAGTAATAACCTTAAAAATTCGATGATGAGTTTTCGGGATTTATTAAAATCAGGGACGAATCCAGCGTTACAATCAAACTAGATGATCTGCGGATAATCCTCGAAGAAACGGCAGGCACGTTAAAGCCCATACCGCAGGAACGACCACAGTCAGACAGTCTTTTCATTCGCCTCGCCATTCCGCAAATATCAACTTTTCACTCTACGCTAACGGGTAACTCCACCGCAATATCCGCCGACGAAGTTCCCAGCGAAAGCACATACTCTCCGGGATCGACGCGCCAGCCGTGCGTCCGGTCGTCCCAATAGGCCAGGGCGCTGCGATCGAGCTCGAATTCGACCTCCCTGCTCTTGCCCGGAGCCAATTCCACCCGACGGAACGCTTTCAGCTCCTTCTTCGGCCTCACGACCGTGGGATTCCGCTGCGAGACATAGAGCTGCACGACCTCGGCCCCGGAGCGGGAGCCCGTGTTGGTCAGGGCTACACGAACGGTCAGCGGGCCCTTTACCGGAAATTGCTTCGCCGCATGGGGTTTCGACAGCGAAAAAGTCGTATAAGAGAGCCCGAACCCGAACGGATAAAGCGGTTCGATCCCCTTGGTTTCATACCAGCGATATCCCACCAATACGGACTCCGCGTAGTCGATGTCATAGATTCGGATCAGCTTCTCGTTATAGGCCCGCGGCGCCTTGTTGTAGAACTCCGCACCGGCCGGCATCGTCCCTTTGGCCGGAGAGTCCGCAAACTCCCTTTCGATGGTGATCGGGAGCTTCCCCGAAGGATTGATTCTGCCAGAGAGTATTCCCGCCAAGGCCGTCATGCCGTTCTGACCGGGATACCAGCCGTAAATCACCGCCGCAGCCCGATCGTTCCAGCCGCTCATGCGGATTCCCGACCCCGAGTTGACCAGCACGATCGTGTTCGGATTCGCTTCGACACACATGCGGATAAATGCCTCCTCTTCTTTCGGCAGGGCGAACGGACGCTCGAACGACTCCACGTCGATCGTTCCCGCCGAAAGCAGGACGACATCCGCTGCCGCAAGCTGTTCCCGCGTGGGACGTTCCACGACCTGCACGGCGTCGCCGAATTCCGCACGGACAGCATCCGCAAGCGAAACATTGTCGTATCCCAGTACTTCGGCCGACGAGGAGGTGCTGCCTCCGGTGCGGGGTATCTCCCGGATAAAGCGTCCGGTGAGCAGGATCCGGCGGCCGACGGCCAACGGCAGAATCCCGTTGTTCCGCAGCAGCACCGTGCCTTTCGCCGCAACTTCGCAGGCCGTTTCGGCATGCGCCGGGAAGCGGCCGAGCAGGTCGGGACGGTATTTCACCCGGTCGTAAAGCCCGAAAGCGACGGCGGTGGCGACGTTGGGCCGGATCATCCGTTCCAGATCCTTTTCCGAAATGCACCCCTGGCGAAGCAGCTCCCGCACCTCCTCAACGAACTCACGGCGGCCGGGCATCTCCACATTCTGACCGCTTTTGACGACTTTTTCCGTGTCGTACACGGAACTCCAGTCGCTCATCACGCATCCCCTGAATCCGAGCTCGCCGCGCAGCAGTTCCCCGATGACACGACTGTTCTGACCGGCCCACTCCCCGTTGAGTTGGTTATAGGAGGTCATCACATAGGCCACACCGGCTTCGATACCGGCGCGGAACGGAGGCATATAGATCTCGTGCAGCGCTCGTTCATCGATCAATGAATTTGACCGGCGGCGGTAAAATTCCGTTTCGTTGCCGATGAAGTGTTTCAGACAGGCGGCAGTCCCCGTCGACTGCATACCCCGCACGTAAGCCGCAGCCATGACAGAAGTCAGCAGCGGATCTTCACCGAAATATTCGAAATTGCGGCCGCATTGGGAATTGCGTGCGATGTTCAGTCCCGGTCCCAGCAGCACTTCGATGCCGCCCGCACGGCACTCCTCCCCCACGGCTTCCGCATAACGGAAAGCCAGCTCGGGATCGAACGACGAGGCGAGCATGATCGGACAGGGAAAGGCCGTCGAGCGCTCCAACTGGCGGACCATCGTGGAGTCGGGCAGGTTGTTGCGCAGATGAACCCCTTGCGTGGCGTCGGAGAGATAGAGATAGGGAATCCCCTTCTCCGGAACGCCGTAGAAGAAAAACGAGGAATAGCCGCGCGCAAAATAGATCTTTTCGTCGAGGCTGAGCCGGGCGATCAGGGAATCGGCCTGCCGATAGGCTTCATCCCAAGAGACGAACTGCTGAGCGAAGAGTCCAGCGGCGGCACAACAGGCCGCCAAGGACAGCATGATTTTTCGTATCATAAATATCAGTCTATTTTCAAAAAGGGAGGGGGCGGAAAATACTCCGGCCCTCTCTCCCGGTTTTGTCCGTTCTTTATTTCGTCACGCAGATATCGTCGATGAACCAGCGGGAGAACTCGTCCGAAGCAGGTTCGCTCGTGAAACGCAATTGCGTGGAGGCCGTCGCACCCGTGATCTTCAGCGAATAGGTATTGAACGCATCGGTCGCCAGTCCCGATACAATCGCCTGCGTTGCGCCATCGTTCCGCCGCCAACTACCTCGACAACGATCTCCGTCAGATCGCCTTTCTTGTCCTTAGGTTCGTTCGCCTTGCCTTTAGGGCGATCCGAGCAGGTTTTGTAAGCCATCGCGCGGAAAGAGAGGCTCAGGTCGCCTGCCGCGTTCAATGCCGGCGTGAGCAGCGCCCCCGCTTCGTTCTTATACTCCGCCCTCTTCACGGCCTGCGACTCGACATAACCGATCTGAGCATAACCCGGCCGCTGACGGACATGGGTACCTGAAAGTCCGTTTTTCAACTCGGCGCTCCACTCCGAAATGTCACTGCCGCAATAGTTCAGCATAGCGGCCAGTTTATCGCCGTAAAGGTAATCCAACCCTTCGGTCAGTCCGTCGAAAGGTTCGAAATAAACCGCTCCGACTGGTTTCGACGTACTGAATTTCGGCACGGCTTCGATTGCGATACATGAATGCAGGCGCGAATCCGAATTATATCCGGCTGTACCACCATTGCAACTGACATTGTCCGTTGGATAAAGTTTCAACAGCAGCGTCTGGCCCTTCATCAGCCGCAACTGCGGCGTCAGGGTTACCGTGAAATAATAAAAATAGCCACTGCCCGTAATCGCCTCGGGAATCGCAATCGCCGTAGAGCCGTCAGACGGGGTGACATACTCCTCGCCGTCGGTCGAATAGGACATCGCCCAGTTCTTCGGAGCGCCGCCCGTTCCCGACATACCGAACGAAATGCGGAACGATGCGGGCATGTCCTCGGCCAAAGGTACGGTTAACAGGAAATAAGAATCTTGACCGTAAACCATCGACTTGGCCGGAATGTTATCGTGTGCACCCTCGTCTGCCCAGTGCGTCAGTCGGAAATGGCTGCTGTTCGACGTCGAGGCCACCTTCGCTGTCAGCACGACGCATTTGGAGACATCCTTGTCCTCGACTTTGAAGTCCGCGCCCAATTTATCGAACGAGCCGTCAGTCACCGTCACATACTTACAATCCTTGTTGGCCTGCGAGGAGGCGTAGAACGAGAAGACATAGGGCAGTCGGATGCCGACTTGTGCACCAAAACGCAACCCCGTGAGCTCCTTGTCCTCGGCCGTGCAGGGGCGGATCGCATAGGCACCATCCTGCGGCACGACGATTCCTTTGAGTACGCCGCTGCCCGTTGGCGCAGGGTCGATGCCGAATGAGGAAGCCTGCGAAGCAACCAGCCGAAAGCGATTGTTGTCAGGATCCTGCATCGACAGATTATCCTTAAGCGTCAAATCTCCCAACGAACCACCTTCCGGCACGTAAACCTGGGAATATAAGCCCGCATACATCGACTCGTAGGCACCCGATCGAAGCTCCTCATAAGTAATCTTCAGAGCTTCGATCTTCACCTGAGAAGTCTCCGTACGGGTGATCCTGTCGTCCGAAACGGGCTTCAGCTCCATCACGCCGGTCTCGGCGTTCACGCCCACTACGGCGCCTTTCAGATCGATCTCCAACTCTTCGCCCGGATTGCGGTAAAGCGTTTCGTCAGTGCGCAGCGTAATGCCGCAGCCGGGTTTCAAGGCGCTTTGTAGCGCGAGGCAGTTCTCGAAATAGTTGTTGTCCTGAACGCTCGATACCACAATGCCGCGTAGTTTCATCTCCTCGCTCACCGTATAGTCGCCGTCGGCAGCCAGTGCCCGAAGTTCGGGAATGGAGAGGTACCCCTCGGCTGATGCAGAAGCTTGCTCGAAAATTAGTTCATCTGTCACATCTGCATTACGTTTGGCCACGGCCCGGATCGTCAATGAACGACTCTGCGCAGTCGTGTTCTCGTCGACCATCACCGATACGGTAGCTGTCCCCGTCGCCGAAACCTGAGAAAGTTCAGCCCAGCCATCGTCGTTACCCGTAACAAATATCTGCCATTCGCAATTGGCCGCAACATCGAAAGAGAGTGTCGTAGCGAACGACGGCGCGAGAATCGCATGCGAGCTCAGCGTGATCGACTGCATCGGCAGCGCCACGTCATCCTTGCACGCCCCGGCCGAAAGCAGCAGCGCGAAGGCCGCCGCCATCCGGAAAAAACTGTTTAAAAGTCCGTTTTTCATAATCGCTTACTTTTTGAGGTCTACCAATACGGGAAGGTGGTCGGAAACCGTCATCACATTGATCTCCTCATACGACGGTACAGCCGTACCCAACAGCTCATAATGGGGCGAATTCCCCGTATAGACAAGCACATAATCAATGCGCGACGGCGAAGCGGTGTTCACAAAGGTGTTGGCCGAAGTACTGATAATCTTCCACGATTCGAGCGCCGTTTCCGGGATTTCCGACGTATTGAAGTCGCCCGCCAGATAGATCGGCTTCGTGTAAGAGATGTAATGCGCGGTGATATATTCGGTGATGATCTCGAACGACCGCTGTCGGTTCTCGTCGGACTTGTGGCAGAAGTGCGTAGCGATGAAGATATAGTCGTCGAACTCCGCCAGGAAGAACTTGCGAGGCTCTTCGCCCGGCAAGTCGCCCGCATAGGTATTTTTAGGCGCCGTTTTGCAGAGAATGCCGATACCGTAGTCACCGCCGCGGTAATCGATCGTCTTGCAGTAATAGGGTCGCATCCCGGTACGGTCGGCCAATTCCTGCAACTGGTCGGTGGGATGCCACGTGGTGTTCTTGTCCAATTCCTGCAAGGCGATCACGTCGGGGTCCATCAGCGAGATGACCTTGGCCGTGTTGTTGTAGTTCGCACGGTCGGTCCCGGAGTTCTGGGTCCAACCCTCGCAGCGGTGGGTGTTGTAGGTCGCCAGCCGGACCGAGCTGGGCAGGCGGTCGTACCCCTGCCCGTCATAGGGGTTCTCGGGTTCGTCGGAGGGCATGTCCCCGAAATTGAAATCGGAGTTGTCGCCCGACAAGTCGGAACACGCCACTGCGGAGAGGACCAGGCAGCAGCCGAATAAAGCAGACAATATGAATCTGGTGATTTTCATGGTAGTTCGTTTTTAGGTTTCCGTTTAGAAATTCAGTCCGTCTTTCCAGCCGGGATTCTGGGTGATGGCGCCCTGCGTCAGCACCCGGTCGTCGGTCGGAATGGGATAGAGATAGTCGCGTTCTTCGTTCCAGGTCCGGACATAGTCGGTATGGACGATGATGTTGCCGCGGTCGCCTTCGCTGAGGAAAATATCCTTGTTCAGCTCGTAAACCGTCGCCGCCGAAGTCGAAGGTTTCGAGCCGGACCAAATGCACACATCGTCCACCCCGTCACTATTCAGATCATAACTTCCCGTACCGGGGAAATAAAGTCCCGTAAAGGGCTTTTCGAAACGCTTGCCCTCCTTCCAGCGCATGATGTCCCAATAGCGGAGGTTCTCCATCAGCAGTTCGACGGTACGTTCACGGCGTATTTCGAGAATCACACCCTTGTTGTCGCCCGTCACGTTGGCGTAGCCCGTCTCCGCAGAAGCCAGGTAGGGATCAGGATGGGCGTTGGCCTCCGTGAGCGAGAGATCCGCGACATCGGCCCGCTCGCGCAGCGGGTTGATCGACAGTTCGATGTCGTCCTGGGTCAACGTCCCCAACTCGGCTTTCGCTTCGGCATAATTGAGAAGTACCTCGGCGGCGCGAAACAGCGGTAAATCGCTCGTCGAAGCTTGGTAGGAGTCATATTTGGCCGACGTCAGATATTTCACCAGCTGGTAGCCGGTCATCGTCGCGGCGAGGTTCGGGGCCGATTCGGCCGTGTCGTCGACACGCTTGTAACCGGGCGTGCGGACCGTCTGGGCGAAACGCCCGTCGCGGTTCCGGCTCTCGTCGGGCAGCTGCATAGTCTCCCAGCCGGGCTGCGAGGTGAAGGGCGTACCGTCTTTCATCAGATACATATTGGCAATGTTCTTCAACAGCCCCGGACGCCCCATCGTGATACTGGTGAGATAACCGTTGACGTCGTGTTTCAGACCAATGTCCGTATTATAGGCTCGGGCCAGAACAATTTCCGTGTTGATAGCCTTGAGTGAAGAGAATAGCCCCAGATAGGGTGTCGTGCCTGAATCGTAGATCGCGTAACCGCTTTCGTCGATAAATCGTTTCGAAGCATCTGCACAGACTTCGAGATAACTCTCCCAGCCTTGCAATCCATGATACTTGCGGAACGTGCCTTCGAACAGGCACGCACGGCTCTTGAGTGCCAGCGCCGTCCAGCGCGTCACCCGGTAAACCTGCCTTTCGGCAGGCAGGTTAGCGATAGCGAAATCGAGGTCACCGATCACCTTCTGCATCACGAACTCACGCGAATCTCGCCCCTTGTAAAGTTCCTGATCGTCAGACGCAAGCGGACGATCGACCCAAGGTACGTCTCCGTAATAGCGCACTTTGTCAAAATAGAAATAAGCCCGGAAAAAGCGCGCCAATCCTTCGTATTCGAACCGCACGCGATCGTCGGTGCAGTTGGAGGAGTATTGCAGGAAAAAATTGATGTCACGCAGCTTTTCCCATTTCCAGGTGCTCGCCGTGGCAGGCACGGTACGGTTGCCCAGCACCTCGCTCGTAAGCGTATTGCAGGTAATAATGTCGGCTGTCTCATTGTAAATGGAGGCCCCGGAGGGGAAGATCGTATAGAAATCATTCGTGTAAAGCTCGCACTCCTCCTCGGTATGGAAAAATTCGTCAGGCGTAAGCCGGTCTTTCGGGAAACGGTCGAGTGCATCCTCGCAACCGCAGAAACCGCACGCCGCCATACCGGTCAGTAGATAAAGAATGTATTTTTTCATAACGGCAATTGCTTTAGAAAGTTAAATTCAGTCCGATCGAATAAGTCTTGCACCACGGATAAACGTTAGCCTTCTTATCCGAATCAGCGGCCGCCTGCTCGGGATCAAGGAAATCACTCTTCAGCGCCGACCACGTAGCAAGATTCTCTCCGCTGAAATAGATGCGGCACTCCTTGATGCCGACCTTCGAAGTCAGCCGTCTGGGAATCGTGTAGCCGATCGTGAGGTTTTTCAGACGGCAGTAGGCCAGATTCTGCAAATAACGATCATTGGTGTAGTAGGCCGTGCCTGAATTCGAATTGAGCGATGTATAGGCACGGGCCCGTGGGAAATAGGCGTCGGGATTCTCCTCGCTCCACACCTGACTCATAAAGTTTTTCGGGACGAAGGTCGCATAGGGACGACAGTAAGGACCCCAAAAACGCAGATTGTCAGCACCAGGATACCAGTCCAGCCGGCCGATGCCCTGCATGAACACCGACACGTCGAATCCGTACATCGAGAATTTCAGCGAAGCTCCGTACTGGTAACGCGGTGACGAGTTGCCGATCACGCGTCGATCCCCCGGATCATCGAGCGTGCCTTTGCCGCCGTTGACGATGTTGTCGCCGTTCAGGTCGAGGTATTTGATGTCTCCTCCGCGGACTCCCTTGCCATAAGCACCCGTCGCGGTGTAGTAACCCGAGGCGACAGTCGAGAGGTCAATCCGCGAAGCGTATTCGGCGGCCTCCTTGTCGTTACGGAAAAGCCCGTCGACCTTATACCCCCAGATCTCACCGTACTTTTTGCCCACATAGGGATCGCCGATCAATCCCGTCGGATTGTCGCACTTGGTGTACTCAGCCGTATAGTCGGAAAAGGTTCCTGTGATACCGTAGCTGAAGGTACTGCCTGCTAACTTGAACGAATCGCGCCAACCCAACACCAGTTCATAACCCTTCGTACGCAAGTTGTTGGCGTTCATCTGCGGCTCGCTCGCGCCGTAGATCGACGGCAGCGATTTGCCCTTGCCCAAAATGCCTTTCGTATCACGGATATAGAAATCGGTCGTCAGCGACAAGCGATTGTTGAACATATTGAGGTCGAGTCCGAGGTTTTTCGACACGACCTTTTCCCACGTTTGGTCGCCCGACACGGGATCGCTCACCGTAGCGTGCTGGCCGAGGACCGTCCCGTCGAACGAGTAGTCGCTCATCGACCCCTTGGTTGTAATAGTCTGAATGAAGTCGTAGTAACCGATCTGCTGGTTGCCCAGCGAACCGTAGGAAAGACGGATTTTCAGATTGTCCACCGCCTTGCGCAACGGCTCGAAGAAAGGCTCCTCGCTGATGCGGTAAGCCGCAGAGAACGAGGGGAAGAAGCCGTAGCGCTTGCCGCGCGGGAAGCGCGAGGTGCCGTCGTAGCGGCCGTTGACCTCGAAGAGGTACTTGCCCCTGTAATCGTAGGCTGCCCGGTAGAAGAGGCCCATGATGGCGTATTCGTTGCGGCCTCCGTTGAGCGTGAAGTTGGTGGTGCCCTTGGCCAGGTTGAAGTCCGAGAGGTCTTCCGACAGCAGGCCGTCGTTAGCCGCCGTCAGGTCGCGGTAATACTTGGCCTCGTAGTTGTAACCGGCGATCAGCGTCAGGTTGTGTTTCTCAGCGAAGGTCCGGTTGTAGGTTCCGTAAACGTCGGCCACATAATAGTTCTGATCCCAGACGACCTCCTTGTATTTATTGGGGAAACTGCCTTCTGGTTCGGTCATCACCTCGCCCGGATACTGCGAATACTGGACGTTGACGCTGCGGTAGTCGTTGTGCAGGTAGCCCTGCGTATAGCTGAAGTCGGCCTTTATGTTGAAGTTTTTATGCAGTTTGAACGTGGCTTCGAACGTCGTGGTGATCTCCTGGGTCTTCTTGTTGCCGAAGCTCTTGCCCTTCTGCATCATGGCGTTGTAGCCGTCCATCACGTAGTGGGTCGAAGACTGCGTCATCGAAGTATGCGACACGGCCGTTCCGTCGGGATTCACCGGCACGAACGACGCCAGCGCATGCAGCGTGGGCTTGCGGAAATTGTTGTACTCGTCCTCGTAGCCGTAATACTTGTAGTTCGACTGGAAGAATTTGGTGTTGCTGGCGATGGTCAGCCACGGCTTGATCTCGGCCTGCAATTTCACGCGGAAATTGTAGGACCTGAACATGTCGGGTTCGAGCCGGTTGACGCCCTTCTGCTGGTAGTAGCGTCCGCTGACCATGTAAGAGAGCGCCTTGGTTCCGCCCTTGATGTTGATGTTGTGATCCCACGTCGGGCGGCTGTCGTCGTAGAGGTAGTTATACCAGTCGAAGTTGGCCAGATAGACGTACTGCTGACGGCCGTTGCGCCTGTCGGTGATGACCCACGGACGCGCCGGATTCTCGGTCTTGTCGTTGCGCCGCTCCCAGAGCGCCTTGTAATCGGCTTCGGTGTAGGAGGTGTAGGGCGTGTTCTGAGTCGCCATCATGAAGAAGTCGGCAATCTTGGCCGAGTAGTAGCCGCGGGTTTCGTAATCGGTCGAGGTCGTGGGGCTGGACATGGAGAAATAACCGTTGTACGACACCTCGGCCTTTTCGTTGTACCGCCCGCTCTTGGTCGTAATCAGAATGACGCCGAACGCGCCGCGGGCACCGTAGATCGCGGCCGAGGAGGCGTCTTTGAGCACCGTGATCGACTCGATGTCGTTCGAGTTGATACGGTCGGGATAGGTTTCCACACCGTCGATCAGAATCAGCGGACTGCCTCCGTTGGGCGAAGTCGTACCGCGGATGTTGTACGACGCGCCGGCTCCGGGCTGCCCCGAAGAGAGAGTTACGTTGAGGTTGGGAATCACGCCCTGCAAGGCGCGGCCTACGTTCGACACGGGACGGTCTTTCAGCTCTTTCTGCGACACCGTGGCGACGGCTCCGGTCAGGTTGGCTTTCTTCTGCACGCCGTAACCGACCACCACCACTTCGTCGATGCTCTGCTGGGCGGAAGTCAGGACCACGTCGAAAAAGGTCCGGACGCCGACCGTCGTCTTGTAGGTGTCGAACCCGATGAACGACACTTCGAGCGCGGCCTTGTCCGAAAGGCTGAACGAGTCGAAAGCAAAGGTACCGCTCGCCCCGGAAGAGGTGCCCCGGACCGCTTCGCCGTCTTTGAGCAGGATGGTGGCACCTACGACGGGATTACCGGAAGCGTCCGCGACCTTGCCCGAAATTTTGCGGGGGGGGGAAACTTGCGCACCGCGGCGCGGCGTCAGGATCACCTTGTTCCGCTCGACGTTTACGAGAACGTCGGGAATACATTTCAACACGATCCGTTCGATGGGCCAGGCCTCCGCAGCGACGGAAACGACACGGGTCAGGTCGATGTCGGCGTTGTTATACGCGAACGAGTACTTCCCCTGCGCCTCGATCTGCCGCAGCAGTTCGGCGACAGTGACATTTTTCAGATGGATCGTCACGGGCGGGTTAGCGGCGGAAACGCCCCCGACGGACATAAACAGAAAAATGAATAAGGACATGATTTTTACAGGCAAACACCGCTTGTGCGGGGCGCTGCCATCGGATTGTCCAAAAAATTTCATAGTTTTGTAACGATTTAAAGTTCATCATTCGTAGTATTATCTACGATAAGGTCTAATTTTAAGTCATGGGGCGGATGGTAGGAACATCCGTCCCAATTTTTTAAGCTTGTCAGATCATCATAGGCAAATGGTTTTCAGGATTCGAGTTCGGGATTGCGTCATTCCGGGGCGAGAAAAACCGTCCCGCCGCGGATGTCGTAGCGTATCGGGGCGATCCGCGAGATCAGGCGCATCGCCTCCTCCAACGATTCGTATTCGATATGGAAAGAGAGTTTTGCCGAAAGGTCGATGTTCCCTTCGGAATGGAAATGTACGCCGTACCAGCGTTCCAGATTGACCAGTATGGCCGAGAGCGATTTGTTGGTGAAGACCAGGCGGCGGGACGTCCAGCTGCAATAATCGCAGGCGGAAACCTCGGAAACCGCAATCCGGCCGGTCTGCGTATCGAACAAGATCCGTTCGTCGGGCCGCAGCAGGATCGGACTTTTACGGTCCGGGGTCAGGACACGGACGCTGCCCGATTGAAGGATCGTTTCGGCATAGCGAGTACCGGCCCGGTGACGGGCGTCGAACTCCGTACCGAGTACCTCGACCTGCATGACCTCCATATCGACGACGAAGGGATGGGAGGCATCGTGCCTGACCTGAAAAAAGGCTTCGCCGTCGAGCCGGACCCGACGGATTCCGGCATCGAATGTTTCGGGATAGCTCAGACGACTGTCGCCGTTGAGCCAGACCCGCGTCCCGTCGGGAAGCGTGAACTCGCTCTTGCTGCCTCGGGCCGTGACCAGGCACACCGAAGGGGCGCGTTCATACCGCGAACGCAGGAACAGGTATTCCCCGCAGACGACGAGCGCCAGCAGGGCCGCAGCGGCCGCAAAACGCCGCAAGGATATGAACCGGCTCTTCTTTCCGGCCCGGTCCAGCATGTCGATCCGGTGGTGTATGTCGGGGAGTTTATGGCGGTAATCGCGTTCCGCAGGCCGGGCGAGCAATTCCTTCCAGGCCTGAAAAAGCGCTGCGTCCTTCGTTTCCCGGTCGGCCGGGGCGGTCATCCACCGTCGGAAACGGCGTTGGATCTCCTCCGGCATATCGCCGTGCAGAAAATCGCGGACGAGTCTGTTGATTTTGTCGGTCTTCATCGTTTGGGGTGCTGCTCATAATATAGAACGACGAAAGAACGGCGAACCCCCAGCCGGAAAGAACGATTTTCAGAAAAAAAGCGTGATCGAGGCAAGCAGGCGCCGCAGTTGGCCGAGTGCGGCGGTCATATGGTTTTCCACGGTCTTGACGCTGATCCGGAGCCGCTCGGCGATCTCCCGGTTCGAAAGACCCTCGTAACGGCTCATCCGGAAGATACGCCGCCGCTGATCGGGCATCTTGTCCACGGCGATGGAGATCAGCAGCGCCAGATCGTTCGTCTCCACCTGGCTGTCGAGCGTATCATCGTGAAAATAGCGGACGGAGGACAACTGGGCCGATTCGTATTTCTCATGCACCAGCGAACGGTTGTAAATGTCGAAAATAGCGTTTTTCGTCATCGTAAAGAGGTAATTGGAAAAACGGGTCATCTGCGCGATCTCCTCTTTGCGTTCCCAGACTTTCAGCATGATGGACTGCATGACATCCTCCGCCTCCGTCCGGTTCTTCAACATCCAGAACGCCAGTTCCTCGACTTTCGGAGCATAATGCAGATAGAGCGCATCGAACGCCTCCCGATCCCCCTGCGCCAGCCGATCCAATATTTCCCGCTCCTGCTCCACTCAAAAAATGTTTTTACAAAGATACGAAATATTCTTGCCATATTTTTCTTCCTTTATCAACTCTCTAATGGTTACCCCTAAAACTTTTGCGATATCATCCAATACCGCCAATGTCGGTTGTTAACGATTACAACAATAAGCATTCACGGTGTTAAAACTTTTGCCTATTTTTCCCGCCAACTCCGTTTGAGAAATATCTTTCTC
>ENA-UEPS01001437-UEPS01001437.1-human-gut-metagenome-genome-assembly--contig:-NODE-1437-length-12926-cov-15.735388_pt1 | contig 12926 bp, 11 predicted proteins | sample MGYA00242904_ERZ507924 | MGnify/ENA primary metagenome ERZ507924 (study PRJEB26167, sample SAMN06115422) | human gut metagenome | host: Homo sapiens | place: China:Sichuan | collected 2014-10-16...
TAGTTGCCGCTGGTGATGTGCTCCATCCACTCCTCGTGGTCGAGGTACCAGTCGATGGTCAGGACGATGCCCTTCTCGAAGGGAGTCTCGGGATACCAGCCAAGGTCGTTCTTGATCTTGGTGGGGTCGATGCCATAGCGGCGGTCATGGCCCAGACGGTCAGCAACGTGCTTGATGAGGTCTTCGCTGATGCCGTCGTCCTTCAGGCGGTCGTGCAGCTGCTCGATGATGGTCTTGACGATGAAGATGTTGGGGCGCTCGTTGTGGCCGCCGACATTGTAGACCTCGCCCACCTTGCCGCCGTTGCAGACCATATCAATGGCCTTGCAGTGGTCCTCAACGTACAGCCAGTCGCGGATCTGCATACCGTCACCGTAGACGGGCAGCTGCTTGTGGTGCTTGACGTTGTTGATCATCAGCGGGATGAGCTTCTCGGGGAACTGGTAGGGGCCGTAGTTGTTGGAGCAGCGGGTGATGTTGATGGGCATACCGTAGGTGTCGTGGAATGCCATAACGAACATATCAGCGCTGGCCTTGGAGGAAGAGTAGGGGCTGTGGGGGCAGAGCGGGGTGGTCTCCATGAAGAAGCCCTCAGCGCCCAGAGCGCCGTAGACCTCATCGGTGGACACCTGCAGGTACTTCTTGCCCTCTTTCCAGGTCTTGGCCTCGGCGTCGTACCAGGCTTCCTTGGCGCGCTGCAGCAGGTTGACAGTACCCATCACGTTGCTCTGGACGAAAATTTCAGGGTTCTTGATGGAGCGGTCAACGTGGCTCTCAGCGGCAAAGTTAATGACGTAATCGAAATCGTACTTTGCAAACAGGCTCTCGACCAGCTCCTTGTCGCAGATGTCGCCCTGCACAAAGACGTGGCGGGGGTCGCCCTCAACGTCCTTCAGGTTCTCGAGGTTGCCGGCGTAGGTCAGCTTGTCGAGGTTGACCAGCAGGATCTCGGGGTATTTCTTGAGCATATAATGCACAAAGTTGGAACCGATAAAACCGGCGCAGCCGGTGATAAGATATTTTTTCATAAGTCGTTGATCCCTCTTTAATCCTTCATCCCATTGTCGCCGTCCCAGTGCTCAAAGAAGCAGGCCAGCGCATCTTTCCAGTCGCGCACATCGTTGCCGACGGTGCAGCGGAGCATCCGGTTGTCCAGAGCGCTCCACTTGGGGCGGTCGGCGCTGTCCGGGTGCTTTGCCTTGTACTCTTCGCTGGTGCAGGGAGCCACGGTGGCGTCCACGCCGGACAGGCGGATGATCTCCGATGCGAAATCATACCAGGAACAGATGCCCTCGCCGGTGCAGTGATACAGGCCGTACTCGTGGGTCACGCAGAGCTGCAGGATCTCGTGGGCCAGATCGACGGCGTTGGTCGGGTTGCCGCACTGGTCGTTGACGACTTCCAGCTTGCCGAACTTCTTGCCGGCGTTCACGATGGTCTTGACAAAGTTTTTGCCGTAGTAGCTGTAGAGCCATGCCGTGCGGACGATGAAGTGGCGGTGGCAGAACTGCTCCACATACTTCTCACCCATGAGCTTGGTGGAGCCGTAGGCGCTGATGGGGCCGGGAATGGTGGCCTCATCCTGCGGGATGCCGCCGTTCTCGCGGCCGGAGAAGACATAATCCGTAGAGACGTGTACCAGACGTGCGCCGGTCTTGGTGGCGGCCTGTGCCAGATTGCGGGGGCCGATGGCGTTGGCCTTGAAGGCAGTGTCATGGTTCACCTCGCAGCCGTCCACGTTGGTGAAAGCGGCGCAGTTGATGATGACGTCCGGGCGCTGACGGCGGATGAAGTCATCCACCATCTTGTAGTTGGTGATGTCCAGCTCCGGCAGGTCCACCGGAATGACCGTGGCGCTCACCAGCTTCTCGGGGATGGGGCCAAGCTCACTGCGGCCTTCCCGGAGCTGCTTGATGATCTCGGTGCCAAGCTGGCCTCTGCAGCCGGTAACAATGATTTTCATGCGGATACCGCCTCTCTTAATACTTCAGTTTGCCGTCGGCCACATTCTTGAGGTGCTGGCCGTAGGGGCTCTTGCCGTAGCGCTCTGCGCTTTCCAGCAGGGTATCGCGGTCGATCCAGCCGTACTTGAATGCGATCTCCTCGGGGGCGCTGATCTTGATGCCCTGACGCTTCTCGATCATCCGCACAAAATCGGCTGCTTCCACGAGGCTGTCCATCGTGCCGGTGTCCAGCCATGCAAAGCCGCGGCCCAGCAGCTGGACGTCCAGCTCATCCTGCTTGAGGTACATATCGTTCAGGGTCGTGATCTCCAGCTCACCGCGGGCCGAGGGCTTGACCTGCTTTGCCATCTTGACGACTTCCTTGTTGTAGAAGTACAGGCCGGTGATGGCGTAGTTGCTCTTGGGATGCTGGGGCTTCTCTTCGACGCTCAGCACCTTGCCGTTTGCGTCGAACTCCACGATGCCGAAGCGCTCGGGGTCCGGCACATAGTAGCCGAACACGGTGCAGCGGCCCTTGTTCTCGGCGTTGGAGACAGCATTCTTCAGAATCTTGGAGAAGCCGTTGCCGTAGAAGATGTTGTCGCCCAGGATCATTGCGCAGCAGTCGTCGCCGATGAACTCTTCACCGAGGATGAAAGCCTGAGCCAGGCCGTCCGGGGACGGCTGGACCTTATATTGCAGATGGATGCCGTACTGGCTGCCATCGCCCAGCAGCGCCTCGAAGCGGGGCGTGTCGGTGGGGGTCGAGATGATGAGGATGTCCTGGATGCCCGCCAGCATGAGGGTGGACAGAGGATAATAGATCATCGGCTTGTCGTAGACGGGCAGCAGCTGTTTGCTGGTGACCATCGTCAGCGGATAGAGCCGGGTGCCGGCACCGCCGGCCAGAATGATACCTTTCATTTTTGTGCACTCCTTATATTATGAAATAAAAAAGTTGTGCAGCTTGTACAAGGCCCGACAGCGTATCCGCCGGGTCCTGTATGGATTCAAAGCGGAGCTGCGTCCGCTGTAAACAATGTTGGTGGTAATACGCCGCCAGCCGCCGGGCTACTCGCGCTGGCAGGATCTCGCTATGCACTACTGGCAGGCTTGCGATAGTATTACACCTTATTCTACTATCAAATCGAAAAAAAAGCAAGGAAAGAGCGCCCTCCGCAAAAATTTTTGCGGAGAGCGCTCTTTTGTTTCATCAGCAAAGGCTCAGAACTTGAACCCCCACTTGTGGAAATACCGCAGCAGGCTCCCGGTCTGCCACAAAAAGGGCTTGAGGCTGCGGTGGGCTGCACGATGCCATGCATGGATGGCGGTGTACTGCGGCACGAGGTAGGCTTTGCCGGTGGTGCGCATCTTCTGGGTCAGGTCGGCATCCTCCACATACATGAAGTAGTGCTCATCGAAGCCGCCTACGGCCTTGAACTCCGCCGTCCGCACGGCGGAAAAGCTGCCGGTGCAGAACTCGATCTCAACGGGAGCGGACAGATCCTCCCCCTCCATCAAATACGCACGGTTATATTTCTCCCAGAATTTCAAAAACGGCAGCTGGCGGTAGACCATGGGCCGCAGCGCACAGCGCCGCAGCGGCAGGCTCTGGGAACGGCCATCCGGAAAGCGCAGCCCCGGCCGGGCCATCACAGCATCCGGATGCTCTGCCATCCAGTCGGCCAGGTCGCTGAGGGTATCAGCAGTGAGCTGGATGTCCGGGTTCAGGATGAAGTGGTAGTCGCTCGTCAGCTCCGGCAGGACGGTGTTGTGTCCGGTGCCGAAACCGCCGTTCTCCTTGCGGCAGCGCACCTCGACCTTCTGGCCGGGCTGAGTGCTCAAAGCGCCGCCCTTCACGGCGGCTTCGAGACGTGCGCCGCTGCCGTCGGGGCTGGCGTTGTCCACCAGATAGAGGGTCAGCGGGTGGCGGCGGGTGTATTGCAGCACCGTCTGTGCCGCCTTGAGGGCTTCGTCGCAGCCGTTATAGACAACGATACAGGCAGAGAGTTCCAAGTTCGTTCTCCTTATCATTCCAGCGGTAATATCTTCAGGCTGAAATCTTCGCGCTGGATGTCGAAGTTGGGATTGGTGCAGGGGTCGCCTGCAGCCAGCAGGTCGCCCCAGCGGGCCTGAAAACGCAGCACCTCGCCCTGAAAACGCTTCTGCTTTTCGGGGTTGTCCTCCATGCCGCGGCTCTTGCTCTCGTAGTGGTAGAGCTGGGCAAACGGGGTGAAGACGTTGGTGTAGCCTGCCTGACGGACGCGGACGCAGAAGTCCACATCGTTGAAGGCCACGGCATAGCTCTCGTCCAGACCGCCCACTTCGTCGTAGATCTCCTTGCGGATGAGCAGGCAGGCGGCGGTGTCAGCGTAGACGTCCTGCACATAGTTCAGGCGGCCCATATAGCCGTCGGAGCTGGCGGGATAGTACTTGTGCAGATGGCCCGCCACGCCGCCGATGCCGAAGCCGACACCGGCGTGCTGGATGGTATCGTCCGGGTAGAGCAGCTTTGCGCCCACGCAGCCCACCCGCTTCTGCTGGGCATACATGACCATCTCTTCCAGCCAGGCGGCGGTGATGACCTCGGTGTCGTTGTTGAGCAGAAGCAGATACTCACCGGTGGCGAACTTCTCGCCGAAGTTGTTCAGGGCGCTGTAGTTGAAGCCCTTGCCCTCCCAGGTGACGACCTTGAGGTTATCGGGGTGCTCTTTCTGCATCCGCTCGTAGGCCCGGAAGGTCTCGGGGGCCTTGCTGTTGTTCTCGATGAGGATGATCTCAAAATCCGGGTAGGTGGTGCGGGCGTAGATGGACTCCACGCAGGTCTCCAAGTCGCGGATGTGGTCGCAGGTGGGGATGAGGATGCTTACCCGGCCCGGATGGTCGATGGTATAATCGGTCTTGTAGTAGCCCGGCGTACCCGGGATGAGGGACACATCGTCCACGGCCACGCCGCAGCGGGCGTAATGAGCCTTGAGGGCGGCAATGCCCGCGTCGATGCAGTAGGTCTTGGCGGAGATGTCGCTGGCCGTGCTGCCGGGGCTGGAACGCCAGTAATAGAGGGCGTGGGGGATGTGGACGATCTTCCGGGCCGTCTCGGTCAGGCGGAGGAAGAGCTCATAATCCTGACTGCCGTTGTACTCCATCCGCTCCGGGCCGCCTGCGGCGTCCATCAGCCGGCGGCTGAAGAGGGTCAGGTGGCAGATATAGTTGTTGGAGCGGAGGTTGTCCAGCATGAAGTCCGGCTTGAAGTGGTAGAGCACCACATTCTCCACCTTGCCCTCGAAGGTCGCCTCATCGGTATAGACGAAGTCGGCTCCCTGCTCTGCGATGGCCTTGGCGGCATACCAGAGGGCGCAGGGATGGAGGATGTCGTCGTGGTCCAGCAGGGCGATGAAGTCGCCGGTGGCCATCTCGATGCCTTTGTTGGTGTTGCCGGGGATGAGCTCATTCTTCTCCAGCTTCCTGTAGCGGATACGAGGATCCACAGCGGCGCGCTGCTGCACCATCTCGCCCACACCCGGGGCAGTGCCGGCGTCCACACAGCAGAGCTCCCAGTTGCGGTAGGTCTGGTTCACAACGGAATCCAGCAGCTCTTCGAGGAAGTCCAGCGGGGTGTTGTAGAGCGGCACCACGATGCTGATCTTGGGGCCTGCAGGCTGGTCGCCTACCTGCCGCACCAGCAGTTCCACCGGTGCGAACCGGTCGGCGCGCATGACTTTGCCCGGGAAGAGGGCGGCGTACTCGCGGCGGGCGCGGGCCAGTTCCCGCACACCCTCGATGCCGCCGCTGCGCAGCTCCCGCAGGAGCACGAAGAAGGGCAGAGTGTGCCAGAGCTGGCGGCTCTTGCTGACGACATAGCGCATGGGCCAGGTCATCTTCCAGAACTTCGAGCCGGTCACCTCGCCCAGTGTCTTTTCCAGCTGCTGCTCGTGGCTGCGGCTGAGCGAAAGGTCGCTGCGCAGCCGGGCGATGAGCTCAGCTTCCTCGCCGCAGGTGCGCTCAGCGCGCACCATCCGGTCACGCAGGATGTCCATTTCCATCTCGTAGCCCCGCACCATCTTCAGCTGGGTGGGCTGGCTGATGCAGAACAGCGCCGACTGCTGGACGCGGCCCTTGCTGCGCCAGCCAAAATCGCGGAAGTATCCCCGCTGAGCCAGCTGCTCGGCCCAGCCCGCCATCACGGTGCTCTCATCGCTCACCAGCAGCACCCGGGCGGGCAGCGTCTCGGGCAGCGTTTCCCACGCGGGGTCTGTCACCACCAGAAGCTCTGCCTCAGAGCCCTCTGTCCACTCTTCTGCCTCCACACCTGCACGGTGCAGGGCCTTGGCCAGCAGGGACATCTGCTCTCCCAGCAGAGCCGCTGAGGCGGGGTTTGCCTCCTCCACGATGCGCTGCGCCAATGCGCGGCAGCGCTCCCGCTCCCACTTTTCTTTCTTTTCCTTCTCCAACTGCATTCCGTTCTCTCCACCTGTTGTTCTTTATCGTATCGCTCCCGCTCTGGAGCGTGAAACGCGAAATAGTCTGTCTCTTGTGTACAAGCGTGTACAGTATACCAAATCACGTCTCATTTGAGAAGTATTTTGCGCAATTCCTTTTGATTTTTTACATGCCCAGCAGGCGGCGCAGCCAGCCGAACAGACCGCCGCCGGAGCTCGTGCCGCTGCCCACCGTCCGGATGGAAACGCCGGAGTAGTAGTGCTTCAGGATGTCGCGGTAGCCCATCCCCTCCTCGGCGGCGTAGCCCACGGCGCCGCACTGGCTCATGCCCACGCCGTGGCCGAAGCCGTAGTAGTACATACAGGGTACACCCGCTGCATCCGTGCTGAAATCGAAGCAGTAGCGGGAGGACACGAACTGGCCGATATAGCGGTAGCTGCGGCCATTGGACACCAGCGTGTTGTACTGGACGAAGCCGCCGAGGTCTTTGTGGGTGGTGTCGGCGCTCTGGTAGGGCTCACCGGTGCGGCTGTCGTTGTACTCGACATAGTCATAATCCTTGCCGATGATGCGGCGCATCTTCTCGTGGTACTGGCGCTCATAGGGGCTTTCCACGCTCTTGAGATACGGCACATCCGAGCCCCAGGCGTCGAGGCTGGAGCAGGTGCCGTAGACGCCGGTCTGGGTGTTGTAGCCCGCGCTGGCCGACCAGACGGCGTCGATGACGCTGCCGTTGTAGGTCAGCACCTCATCCTTCACCGACTCCACCGCCTTGCGGATAGCCGACCGGGCCGAGGACGGGATGTCCTCCACGGGGGTGTAGATGAGGGCGTTGGCCGAGGAGCCGTACTGCTTATGGTACTCGAGGTAGGAGTGGATGGCCACGGCCTGGGCCTTCCACGCCTCCTGCGCGGCGCTGGCGCTGACATAGCTGCCGATGGAGCCAAGCTCGGTGTAGGTGATGCCCACCAGGCAGTCCACGAGGTCCAGCGACACGTTCCGGCGCAGGCCCTTGCCCTTGATGTTCAGATAGGGCAGTGTAATTTTATCTTTGGAGCCGAAGAGCCAGCTCAGACAATTTTCCTCTTCCTCAGGGATAAGGGTGGTGTTTGCACCGCCAATGGTGGTGGCACCGGGTGCGGCATCCTCGGCGAACGCCGCCGGGACAGCCACGCACAGCATCACAGCTGCCAGCACCAGCGCCGCCAGACGGCGCGCGAAACTCAGACTCTGCTTCACGGTCATTTCCTCCTGTGGTTTCTGGATCTTTTCATAGTTGTTATCAGTGTAACACACTGCGCCCCCGACGGCAAGGACGGAAGTTGTGCAAAAATGTGAAAAGACGCCTTTGCAAGCCGCCGGAATTATGATACAGTATAGCATGAGATGATATGCCCCCTTTGGCGGGCATGACAGGGAGGGCCGGAATGGACAGCAGAGAGTTATATCCCAGCGACGAGCAGCGGCGCCGCATCATGGACTTTATCATGGCGGCGGGCGAGACGCTGCTGGAAAACGGAGCAGAGGTCTTCCGGGTGGAGCAGACGATGGAGATCATGGCCCGCAGCTTCCATCTGCGGGAGTTCCACGTCTACGTGCTGACCAACGGCATCTTCGCCAGCGCCGGCACGGCAGAGATCGCCGAAGTGCGGAACGTGCCGGTGCGGACGACTCACTTAGGCCGGGTGGCCGCGGTGAACGCCCTTTCCCGCGAGATAGCAGCCGGGGGCGTCACACTGGACGAGGCTGAACACCGCCTGGCCGAGGCCCGGCGCATCCCCTTCCCAAAAGGGAAGACCCAGCTCCTCGCCGGGATGAGCGGCACAGCCTGTTTTGCGCTCATCTTCGGCGGCACGATACGCTCGGCGCTGGCGGCAGCGGCGGCGGGTTTCATCGTCAGCGGCTATCTGCTGCTCTGTGAAAATCGGAGGCTTTCCAACGGCTTCCGCAAGATCTCGGCGGCAGCGCTCATTACCTTGGTCTGCATTCTGGGGTGCCATCTGCTGGACACTGAGGCCAGCCACGCCATCATCGGCGCCCTGATGATATTGACCCCCGGCATCGCCTTCACCATGGGCATCCGGGACTTCGTGCAGGGCGACTACCTCTCCGGCACCATCCGGATGATAGACGCCCTGCTCATCGCGGCCAGCATCGCCATCGGCACCGGCCTCGTGCTGAGCCTTACTTCTCTGCTGACGGGGGTGACGGTGGCATGATGACCTTGACAAGCACACAGATCGGCCAGCTGGTGGCACAGTTCTTTCTGGCCGGGGCGGGGACGCTGAGCTTCGCCGTCCTCTTCGCCTGCCCTAAGCGCACGCTCCCCTGCTGTGCGCTGGTGGGCGCGGTGGGCTGGTTCGTCTACGAGCTGGCTGTCTTATACGGGGCCGACGCGGCGGCAGCCTCCCTCATCGCGATCATCCCGCTGTCGCTGGCGGCGCGTATCTGCGCCGTGCTGCTCAAGACGCCGGTGACGGTCTTTTTGCTGACCGGCATCTTCCCGCTGGTCCCCGGCGCGGGCATCTACTACACCGCCTACTACTTCATCCAGGGCGAGAATGCCCTTTCGCTGGCCAACGGCATCTCCACCTTCAAGGTGGCCGTGGCGCTGGCTGTGGGCATCGCGCTGGTGCTGGGCCTGCCCATGCCCAGCGGCCACGTCTGGAAGCGGAAATAGAGCTCCGCCTCCCTTGTGCGGCTCTTTCGCCGGTGCTATAATCAAATCATACTTGATATAAAGGAGTGTCTGCCGATGTCTGTTATGGAAACGCTCAACACCCGCCGCACCTACCGCCGCTTCGCCCAGAAGCCGGTGCCGCAGGATGTGGTGGATGATATGGTGGAGGCCCTGCGCCTGTCGTCCTGCGGCGCGAACCGTCAGGCCGTGAAGCTGGTGGTGGTGCAGAGCCCCGAGATGGTGAAAAAGGTCCATCCGCTGGTCAAGTGGGCCGCCTATCTGCCGCCGGAGCAGGGTGCTCCCAAAGCCGACGAGCAGCCTGTGATGTATCTGGCCGTCGTGCAGGACAGCTCCATCCCCGGCGACCTGAACACCGACACCGGCATCGCGCTGGCGAACATCACCCTCGCCGCATGGGCCAAGGGCGTGGGCAGCTGCATCATGGGTGCCATCAACAAGCCCGCCCTGAGCGAGCTGCTGGGCATCGCCGCGCCGGACAAGCTGGCGTTCATGGTCGCTCTTGGCTGCCCCACTCACGCCGCCAGGGTCGTACCGATGACGGAGAAGACCGGCATCAAGTATTACCTCGATGAGAACGGTGACTACTGCGTGCCGAAGCGGAGCGTGGAAGAGCTGGCGCGGACGGTTTAACCTCTCCGTCAGCGCTGGCGCGCCGGGCCTCGCTGCAGCAGGGCACTACAGCTCCCGATAAATCAAGCCTTGCTCGTCCAGCGTAAGCCTGACCGACATGCCAAGGGCTCCCCTGATAGGGGAGCTGTCTGCGAAGCAGACTGAGAGGTTCTGCATATATACATCGCTCTCAAGCTTTATTCTGCATAATTGTTTGCAATTCGGTTTCAATTTGATGGAATTTTTGCACAACACTTGACTTTTCAAATTGTACAACCTATACTAAACACGCTCTCTGATTTTTCGATGAATCGCATCGCAGCAGAGAGATGCAAACGATATGCACATAAAGAGGAGTGTTTGAATATGAAAAAGATCTCTCGCCGCAGCTTCCTGGCTGCCGCCGCTGTTTCCGCTGCTGCTCTGGCTCTGACCGCCTGCGGCGGCTCTGCCTCCACCGCTTCTTCCGCTGCTGCAAGCTCTGTTGCTGTTTCTTCTGAGGCTGCTTCCACCAGCGCTGCCGCTGCTGAGCTGACCACCGTTGAGGCCGGCAAGCTGACCATGGCCACCAACGCCACCTTCCCTCCCTACGAGATGACCACCGACGCCGGCACCATTGAGGGCATCGATGTGGACACCGCACAGGCCATTGCCGAGAAGCTGGGCCTGGAGCTGCAGATCGACGACATGGATTTTGACGCCGCTCTGCTCAGCGTGCAGCAGGGCAAGGCCGACATCGCCATGGCAGGCATCACTGTCACCGACGAGCGGATGGCTGTGATGTCCTTCTCCGACAGCTACGCCACCGGCATCCAGTCCGTCATCGTGCCCGAGGGCTCCGACATTACCTCTGTGGACGATCTGGCCGGCAAGAAGATCGGCACCCAGCGCGGCACCACCGGCTACCTGTACTGCTCCGACGACTTTGGCGAGGACGCCGTGGTGGCCTACGACAACGGCCTGACCGCTGTACAGGCCCTGAACAACGGCCAGGTGGACGCTGTGGTCATCGACAACGAGCCCGCCAAGGCCTATGTGGAGTCCAACCCCGGCCTGAAGATCCTGGACACCAGCTACGCCGAGGAGGACTACGCCATTGGCATGAACAAGAGCAACACCGCTCTGCTGGAGGCTGTGAACGCCGCTCTGGAGGAGCTGAAGGCCGACGGCACCCTGCAGTCCATCGTGGACAAGTACATCAAGGCTGAGTAAACAGACCCCTCAAGGGGAGGCGGCCCACCGGGCACCTCCCCTTTTTTAAGGGATATAGGTTACAAAATTCTGACAAGATCACAACAGACGAAAAGAAAGTGAGGATGCGAATGGCCGCACAATACGAACTGTTGAGCCAGCTGCTGAAAAGCGGCGGCCGGCTGGACATGGGGCAGGAGCTGTTCTACAAATTTTATCAGGCCTTTGTCCTGAAGGACCGCTGGCTCCAGTACATCGGGGGCGTAGGCACCACCCTGCTGGTCACTGCCATTGCTCTGGCCATGGGCGTCCTGCTGGGCAGCGTGGTGGCTCTGGTGCGTGTGGCCCACGATCAGCAGCGCCCCGGCCGCCGCAACCCGGTGCTGGGGGTCTTTAACGCCGTGTGTCAGGTGTACACCGCCGTGATCCGGGGCACCCCCATGATGGTGCAGCTGCTGATCATGAGCATGGTCATCTTCAACAACAGCCGCAACTTTACCATGGTAGGCGCTCTGGCGCTGGGCATCAACTCCGGCGCTTACGTCTCCGAGATCATCCGGGGCGGCCTGATGGCTGTGGACCCGGGCCAGATGGAGGCCGGCCGCAGCCTCGGCCTGAACTACATCACCACCATGGTGGTCATCATCATCCCCCAGGCCATCCGGGCGGTGCTGCCTGCCCTGGGCAACGAGTTCATCATGCTGCTGAAGGATACCTCCCTTATCACCGTCATCGGCGGCAAGGAGCTGCTGTATGCGGCCCAGGGCATCATGAACCGCACCTACGAGGCCATGTTCCCCCTGTTTGGCGTGGCACTGATCTATCTGGTGCTGGTGATGATCTTTACCTGGCTGCTTGCAAAATTTGAGAGGAGGCTGGCACAAAGTGACCGATAAGATCCTGGAAGTCCGGGGCCTGACCAAGACCTACGGCGGCGAAAAGCGGAAGGGCGCAAAGCAGGCTGCCCCCACTCTGGACGTGCTGCGGGGCATCGACATCGACATCTACCGCGGCGACGTGGTCTGCCTTATCGGCCCCTCGGGCTGCGGCAAATCCACCTTCCTGCGCTGCCTGAACCGGCTGGAGATCCCCACCGGCGGCAGCATCAAATTTGAGGGCGTGGAGGTGGACGACGACCACATCGACTCTGTCCGCCAGAAGATGGGCATGGTGTTCCAGCACTTCAACCTCTTCCCCCACCTGACCGTCAAGAAAAACCTTGAGCTGGCCCCCAGCCTGCTCAAGCTCAAGGACAAAGAAGCCATTTCCAAACGCGCCGACGAGCTTCTGGCCCGCGTAGGTCTGGCCGACAAGGCCAACGCCTACCCCAAGAGCCTTTCGGGCGGCCAGCAGCAGCGCATCGCCATCGCACGCGCACTGGCAATGGACCCGGACGTCATCCTCTTCGATGAGCCTACCAGCGCCCTCGACCCCGAGATGGTCGGTGAAGTGCTTGAGCTGATGAAAGAGCTGGCTCACACCGGCATCACCATGCTGGTGGTCACCCATGAGATGGGCTTTGCCCGCGAAGTCTCCAACCGCGTCATCTTCATTGACGAGGGCCGCATTCAGGAGGATGAGCCGCCGCAGGAGCTGTTCACCAACCCCAAGCACCCGCGTCTGAAGGCATTCCTCTCCAAGATGCTGTAAGATAGAAAGAAACAACACAAAACCCGGAACTCTTTTCAAGCCGTCCTGGCTCTGAAGGAGTTCCGGGTTTTGTTCATTGTTTTTTTCAGAGAGCTGTTTTGCAGCAGTCTTTCTGCTTATTCTCAGTTGTTGGCTTCCACCTTGCTCAGGAGGATGCGGTCATTATCGAGAGCCTTGCCGGCGTTCTCGCGGAACTTCTCGAGCAGGTCGTCCACGGTCATCTTGCTGCGGGCCTCGCCCTTGACATCGAAGACGATGCGTCCCGCGTCCATCATGAGGGTGCGGTTGCCCAGCTCCAATGCCTGATGCATATTGTGGGTGACCATCAGGCAGGTGATCTTCTTTTCGGCCACGATGCTCTTGGTGAGGTCCAGCACCTTTTCGGCGGTGGC
>ENA-UEPS01001440-UEPS01001440.1-human-gut-metagenome-genome-assembly--contig:-NODE-1440-length-12877-cov-4.322734_pt1 | contig 12877 bp, 5 predicted proteins | sample MGYA00242904_ERZ507924 | MGnify/ENA primary metagenome ERZ507924 (study PRJEB26167, sample SAMN06115422) | human gut metagenome | host: Homo sapiens | place: China:Sichuan | collected 2014-10-16...
TTCTACTATCGTGGAAACGACCGATAACCAGTTCGGCTGTGTAGGAGAGAAGTCAGGTGATCCTTTTCTGATTCGTTTTGTGCAACGCGACTCAACTATTACATTGCGTCGTGTACAGGCAGGTCAGTTCTCTGAAGATCGTGAAATCAAGAAGCGCTTGGTAAGCAGTACTATGCCGGCAATCGCTGAAACATTCGAGATCAAAGCATATAATAACGATAGCACGGCAGTGGTATTTGACATGACAGACTATCTGCTGAGTGACAAGAAGAATCTTTCTCCGTTCTCACCATATTCAATGATGGAGATGATGGGAGCCGATATTAGTAAGGATTTTGAGAAGGAAAGCTCATTTATTCAGGGAGTCAAAGGCTTTGAGGATAATGTGAGTATACGTTCTTTACTGACCTACAAAATCAGCGTGGGTATGAAGGGAAATTATGCAGTGAAGAAAATGCCGTTTACTGCGGTTATGAATCGTAGCTTCATTCTGTTGCCTGAACAACCGATGCGTCCCCGTTATGCTGATCCACGTATTGGTATTTTTGAACACTCTGTAGTAGAATTTGCTTCCGAAGGTCGTGGGTTGCGTACTCGTCACATTGCTCACAGATGGAATCTGGAGCCATCGGATTCGGCAGCCTATCTCCGTGGCGAACTGGTAGAACCAAAGAAACCTATTGTTTTCTACATTGATGATACTTTTCCGTTGAGTTGGAATAAATATATCCATAAAGGAGTTGAAGTATGGCAGAAAGCATTTGAGAAGATCGGTTTTAAGAATGCCATCATTGCAAAAGATTTCCCGAAAGATGATCCGAACTTCGATCCGGAGAATATCAAATATTCCTGTATACGTTATGCTCCGTCTACGGTGGCCAATGCGATGGGACCTTCTTGGATAGATCCGCGTTCCGGAGAAATCATTAATGCATCTGTTACGGTATTCCACAATATTGTGCAGTTGGTTCAGTACTGGCGCTTCTTGCAGACTGCCCCTGCTGATGAGGAAGTACGTGATGTTGTTTTGCGTGAAGACTTGCTGGGAGATTGTATCGCTTATGTGCTCTCGCATGAGGTAGGACATACATTGTCATTGATGCACAATATGGCAGGTTCTTCTTCTATCCCTGTGGAATCTTTGCGCGATCCGAAGTTTACTCAGGAGTTTGGTACGACCTACTCTATTATGGACTATGCCCGTAACAATTATATTGCTCAACCGGGTGATAAAGAGAGAGGCGTGCGTTTGACTCCTCCGGAACTGGGAGCGTATGATTACTATGCTATTGCCTGGCTGTACACCCCGATTTTTGAGGCTAAAACGGCAGAGGAAGAAATTCCTATCTTGGATAAATGGATCAGTGAGAAGTCTGGAGATGTTAAATATCGCTATGGTAAACAACAGTTCAGACGTCGTTTTGACCCAAGTTCAGTAGAGGAAGATTTGGGAGACGACCCGGTAAAAGCTTCTGAATATGGACGTCGCAACTTGCAATATCTGCTAAAGCATATCAATGATTGGGTAGCGGATAAGGATAAGGATTTTGAGTTCCGCACGGCTGTTTATGACGAAATTGTATATGCTTACGTACGTTATTTGACTTTCGTTTTGGGAGATATCGGTGGTATTTATCTGAACGAACGCTATGACGGTGATCAGCGTCCAAGCTTTAAAACTGTATCGAAGCAACAACAAAAAAAGGCTCTGAATTTCTTATTGAATGAACTGAAGGACCTTTCGTGGCTGGATGCACGTGAAACTCTGAAAGAATTCCCTATTCGTACTTCTGTGGCCATGCAGATGGAAGATGCAATTATTGATGGTATCTTGTCTCGTTGTGGTGCGGTGGCTATCTGTTCGGGTAAGGCGACATCAGCTCCTTATACCCAGAAAGAATATCTTGCCGATATAGAACGTTTTGTATGGGCTCCTACCCGTGCCGGAAGAACCTTGACAGAAACTGAAATGCGTTTGCAGATGAATTATCTGACGAAGCTGATTGAAGGTTCGGTTGCAGGGGTTGCAAAGAATGCTACCCGTAAAGGTATCGCAGATATGTATGCTCACATTGAAGTGCCCGAATGGCTGAAAGCTGCTTCGCGCGAACGTTTCGGAATCATCTCGGAGGAATTTATGGGATGTTTTAATAACAAGCCTCGTGAGATGCAGGCTGCCCGTTTGGAGGAAATCAGTGGATTTGATGATGATGTAGATCTGAAAGCACCGATCGAACCGATGGAACATATATACTACGGTGAGTTGAAGAAGGTTCGTAGTCTGGTTGCAGCGAGTGCTTCTACCGGTTCGGCTGATACACAACGCCACTACCGCTTATTGTTGTACAAAATTGACCAGGCATTAAAATGATAGGAAGTATGAGAAATAGATATAGTAAGATACTTTGTTTATTGCTTCTTTTTGCATGTTGCCTGCCACAGGAAGGAAATGCTTTCTGGCCTTTTAAAAAGAAGAAAAAAGAAGATAAGAAGGAAAATCTGACACCATATCAGAAGCTGTTCAAGAATAAGAAAGTTCAGACAGCACACGGGCTGATGACTATTCATAAGGTGGAAGGGAAAGTGTATGTGGAGTTCCCGGTTGCCATGTTAGGCCGTGAGATGCTGTTTGCTTCTTCTATTGAAAATACGAGTGACGGTGGTGAAGGAGCTCCCGGACAGTTAGGGGGTACCGACGTACGTTTCCGTTTTGAGATGATCGATTCAACTCTTGTGGCACGTATGCCTTTATTGAGTAAGCCGGTAAATACCAGTGGTGATGCTTATATCGCACGTGCGTTGGACAATGCGCATAATCCGGGTATTTTCAAAAGCTTTAAGGTATTGGCTTGCACTCCGGATAGTTCTGCACTTGTGGTAGATATGAAGGGATTATTTTTGGAGGGATCTGCTTTTACCAAACCTTTCCCTTCGACATCGGCTAACGGATACTATGGATTCGTGTCGCGCGATCATTCTCTGCAATCGGATAAATCTGCTATTTTGGGTGTATCGGCTTCAGAAAATCATATAAGTGTACGTGAAGAGTTGTCATATACTGTCGACCATACGCTGATGGGAGCATACAATATGTACAAAGACGTACCTTTGACAGCGGTCGTCACTAAAATGCTTTGTATTCTGCCCGAGGAGCCGATGACTCCTCGCCTGGCTGACTCACGTTTGGGATTGACTACACAATTGAAAAGTGATTATTCAGGGGCAACTCAGGAAGTGAAGAGTATACGCTATGCAAAACGCTGGCGTATCGAGCCTTCCGACTCTGCTGCCTATCGCCGTGGCGAGCTGGTTCGGCCAGTCAAACAACTGGTGTTCTATATCGACAGTCTGATGCCTGTCAAATGGAATCCGTATATCAAGGCTGGTGCGGAATCATGGAATAAGGCATTTGAGAAGATCGGCTTTAAAGATGTTATTTGTGTGAAAGAATTCCCGAAGAATGACACATTGTTCAATGCAAACAGCTTTGACTGTATGACAATACGTTATTCGGCTTCTTGGCTGAATTCGGCACAGACAACGATACACTCAGATACACGTACCGGTGAAATATTGAACGCGTCTATTCTGATTAATGCAAATATGATCAGTGTTCAGTATGCTGACCGTATAGGGGCCACTGTTGCTATTGATCCTCGTGTGCGTACTACTGTTTTCCCGCAGGAGATACAGGGTGAGTTGATTCAGGCTGCTATTGCTCAGGCTGTAGGAACCGGATTGGGACTAACAATGAACTGGGGAGCTTCCTGTGCTTATCCGGTGGATTCGTTGCGTTCGGCAAGCTTTACTCAAAAGTATGGTCTGGCTTCTTCTGTTATGGGAGGCGTAATCATTAATGACGTAGCTACGGAGGAGGATGTTCGTAATGGAGTGTGTCTGGTTAATACAAAGCCTGGTCCATATGACGAACTGGTGATTAAATATTTATATCAGCCTATCTATGCTTCTTCATTACAGGAAGAAAAAGAGACATTGGATAGCTGGATTCGTGAACATACGGGAGATCCATATTATGCTTATATACGTAATCAGTCACGTTTTGATTCTGATCCTCGTAATAGTCGCGGAAGTTTGGGAGATGACCATTTGAAATCATTCGACTATATGCTTCCCAATGTTCGTAAAGGATTTGAGAACTATTATAGTTGGTTTGCCAAGGAAGACCGTGATTTTTTAATGCGCAGACGTGTACACTCTGCCCTTAGTGAAAGACTGAGCGGGCGTATTTATGCAATACTGAGTTATATTGGCGGTATTTATTTGAATGATATTCGCGAGAAGGATGCGATACCAAGTTATTCAATGGTAGATCGTGAGAAACAGAAAGCAGCTTTGAGCAAGGCATTGGAACTGGCAAAGAATCTGGATTGGGTGGACGATACCGCTCATTTGAATGAATTTGAAATTTCAGATAAGAAGGCTGACCGTTTACGTTTGGATATCTTTAATGGTATTTTCGGACGTCTGCCTTATGTTGAGGTTTGTACAGAACGCTTCCCGGATGCAGCATATACTGCTTCGGAATATCTGGATGATATCTACGGAATAGTTTGGGAAGGTGTCTTGAAGCATCGTCCGTTGGAGAATTTCGATAGAGCACTGCAGACAGCGTTTCTGGAAAGTATTATTTCAACATCGACAGCAACTGCGCCTATTGGTAGTTTTAAAGCCTCAAAAACAGGATTTGCGGCTACCGGTAAACCGGAGATCAATCTGGCTGCTTTGAGAAATGGCGGAAAGGTGGATATGAAGATGTATTCATTGCAAAATGCAGAAGAAGTAGCAGGCTTCTCTTCAATTCCGCCGATCTATACCAACCAGACAAAAATAGCTGCTTACTATTTTGACTTGTTGATGCGTACGAAAGACATGCTCAAGAAAGCAATTTCGACGGCTCCTGAGGCAGATCGTTCTCATTATGACCTGTTGATCTACCGCATCAATAAAGCAACGGAAATTGAATAAATCTCTATTACATAAACTCTCTCTTAATTAATTTGTCTCTATGAAAACAATATTGTAAGAGATGTTTTTAAAGATTTCTTCTATGCAATATTGAGCATTTTTCACCCGGGTTTACATTGTCGAATGTAAATCCGGGTGAATCTTTTATAGGCGGATATCTTTTGGAAAGTACCATACAACTAGATTGTCCGAAAGAAAAATATCAGTCTTTCTGTATAGAACATTATTATTTAATTTGTATTTTTGGCGCAAAACTCCCGAAATGAAGATTTCCATAGAACAAATTAATAAGTTGGATGCGGCTGCTTTCCGACTGCTTTATAAGAACTATTATAAAGCATTGGTTTGCTATGCAATAACAATTGTCGGAGATTCAGAATCTGCAGAAGATATTGTCCAGGAGTTATTCTCCACTATTTGGGAGAAAAAGATGTTTTTCCGGTCTCTGGCTTCATTCAGGGTTTATCTGTATAACTCTGTCAGAAATGCTTCCTTGGATTATTTGAAACATAAGGATGTGGAAGGCAACTATCTTCAGAAGATGCTTGATAGTCATTCCACTACATTTAGGCTGGAAGAGGAGGAAGAGGGCTTCTTTAGTGAAGAAGTCTATCGCCAGCTTCTTCAGACAATTGATGCGCTGCCGGATCGATGCAGGGAAGTTTTTTTGATGTATATGGAAGGCAAGAAGAACGAAGAAATTGCCACTGCACTCCATGTTTCTCTTGAAACTGTGAAGACTCAAAAGAAGAGAGCAATGTCCTTCCTTAGAAAAAAACTAGGCTCCTATCATTTTCTATTATTACAAATGTTATTTCTCTAAAAAGAAGTATAACACTCAATCTGCTTTACTTGTTAACACCTGTTTGCAATGAACAAAATGTTCGTTGTTTTTCTTGATTATTGTACAAAAAGAACGGTCTTCTAAGTAAATAAAGTATCTTTTGAATAAAAAAACTTCAGAATCCTGTCCCTCATTTTTTCTTCTTAGTCGTCTTTACTATAAATAACCTGAAATAATATGATAAAGCGTAAAAGAAGTATAAATTCTATTATCCATGATCAGTTGCTGGGATACGCTTCGGAAGAAGATAAAAAACAGTTGCAGTCATGGCTTGATAGTTCTCAAGAAAATAGAGAGAACTATGATCGTCTGATGCGTGAGGCTTGTTTGATTGACAGGTATAAACAGTTTGCCCAGGTAGATGAGGCACGTGCTTGGGAAAGGTTTCAGAAAAAGCATTTCTCTATTCGTTCTGCTCGTTGGATCAAAATAGGACGCTATGCTGCAATTTTCTTATTGCCGATAATTGGTTTTGCAATATGGTTTTGGACTTTGCGGCTGATGGATTCTCAGCCGGTGATTTCGGATGAAGTTCGTATTGCTATGATCCGGTCGGAGAAGATGGGTAAACAAAAGGCAACGCTGGTTTTGGCAAATGGACAGAAGATGGATTTAAAATCAGTGCCTGCTAAGCCGTTACAGGATTCGGTGGAACAGGTTCCTGTTGCTCAGCCGTCTGTCCCTAAGACTGATATGAATGAATCGGAAGAGGTTCCTGTTGTAGAAAATAATAAGTTGAGTACTTATGATGACAGTGAATTCTGGATGACGTTCGAAGACGGAACCAGAGTGCATCTGAATTATAATACGACGTTGAAATATCCACCACATTTTGGTACTACCACTCGCACGGTCTATTTGGATGGGGAGGCTTATTTTCAGGTAGCCAAGGATAGCAAGCGTCCTTTCCGTGTCATTACGGCGAATGGAGTGGTCAAGCAGTACGGGACAACTTTCAATGTAAATACACATGTGCCCGGAATAACGAAAGTAGTGCTGGTGAAAGGTTCTGTAAGTGTGCTTCCTAATCAGGGAGGGGAATATAAAATAAAACCGGGGGAATTGGCGGTTCTTCAGGCTGATACGCAAGATGTACAAATTAGCGTAGTGGATATCGAACCGTATATCGCATGGAACAGTGGACGCTTTGTTTTTGATAACTGTTCTTTGGAGAGTCTGATGAATGTAATATCACGTTGGTACAACAAAGATATCGTATTCGAATCGGAAGATACCAAGAAGATACGTTTTACAGGAGATATTGATCGCTACGGCTCAATAGAGCCCATATTGAAAGCGATACAGCGGGTGACTCATCTGGAAATGGAAATACAGGGGAAGACCATAATTATAAAGAAATAAACATATTAACTACTATTAAAAAAGGAGGACGACATGCAAAAAAAGAGAGCTCGAGAACGCATTATCATGTTTCTCTGTATTATTTCCTTGTTGTTTACACCGGTGTTGGCTGCATCGCAATCTAATGCAATGAGGGTATCCTTAGATCTTAAATCTGCAACAGTTAAAGAATTTTTTGATGCTGTAAAAGTACAGACTGGCCTGAACTTTATTTATAGTACGGAGCAAGTGAAGAATATGCCTCGTATCACTATTCAAAGCAATAGTCAGCCTATTAGTGAGGTGCTGAACAAAGTGCTGGCAAATACCGGATACAGTTATGAGATAGAAGGAAATATTGTAACCATTGTATATCAGCAACCTAAAGAGAATGTCCGCACGGCTACGGGCGTTGTGGTTGATGAGGGAGGGTTGCCCTTGCCGGGAGCTTATATAAAACTCTCTAAAACGGAGCATTCGACGATAACTGATAATGAAGGTAAGTTTTCTATTAATTTGTTCCATCAGAAAGAGCCTGTCCTGATTGTCTCGTATTTGGGAATGATTGTACAGGAAGTAAAAGTTGCCGGTACTAAACCTATGACAATCGTGATGAAATCGGATGTAAAGTCAATCGATGAAGTTGTAGTAACAGGTTATCAGGAGATTGACAGACGCAAGTTGGCAAGCTCTATATCCTCTATAAAGGGAGCTGATCTGATTGGTGGAGAGTATCTGTCTATCGACAAAATGCTGCAGGGACGCCTGCCGGGTGTTGCCGTGATGAATATGTCATCTACTCCGGGAGCTGCTCCTAAGATCAGAATCAGGGGATCTTCCTCTATTACAGGAAATAGAGAACCGGTATGGGTAGTCGATGGAATTATTCTGGAAGAACCTGTCAATATCTCTACAGAGGAGCTGAACAGTCCGGATAAGATAAACCTGATCGGAAATGCCATCGGTTCGGTCAATCCGGAAGATATTGAACGTGTGGATATTCTGAAAGATGCCAGTGCTACTGCTATCTATGGTATCAAAGCGGCCAATGGAGTTATTGTGGTCACTACCAAGCAAGGAAAAAGCCAGAAACCGAGTATCTCGTATACCGCTACATTGGGGATAACAGCTCCTCCTACTTACGATAAAATGTTTCGGATGAATTCTGCCGACAGAATTGATATGTCTATCGAAATGCAGGAGAGGGGATTATCTTTCGGAAGTTACAAACCTTCGGATATTGGCTATGAAGGGGCATTGCAACATCTGTGGAATAAGGATATTACCTATCAGGAATTCTTAAACCAGGTGAAGACCCTGAAAGGATTAAATACCGACTGGTATGACTTGCTGTTCCGTACAGCATTTACACATCAGCATTCGGTATCCATTACAGGTGGAAATGACCGGAGTAATTATTATATGTCCATGGGATATGCGAATAATAACAGTGTGACGATAGGGGAAGGGTTAGAGCGCTATAACGTATTGGCTAAAATAAATACCAGAATTAACCGGAATATACATTTGGGATTAAAGGTTAGCGGTTCGCTTTCCAAAGCCGAACATCCTCATACTTCCATTGATGTGTATGAGTATGCTTATAATACTTCACGGGCTATTCCACTTCGGACAGCTTCTAATGAGTTGTATTTCTATGCGAATGAGGCTTGGACGTAACGGAGTATTGTCTTACAATATCATGAACGAACTGAATCATACAGGAAACAAGAATGATAATTCCGCTATAGATGTAGCTGTCAATCTGGATTGGAAGGTTGCTTCATGGATGAGGTTTTCATCCATATTAGGACTGTCCAGAAGCAACGTGACACAAGAAAACTGGGGTGATGAACAATCATATTATATTTCTTCTATGCGACAAAGTCCCTATGGGAAGATGTTGCCGAATCCCATTGAAGATTCCGAATTTGCAGAAAGATATTGTCTGCTTCCGTTTGGAGGAGAGTTGATGACGACCAATACACGTAATACTTCTTATACATGGAGAAATAGCCTGTCATTGATGCAAAGTTTCGGAAAACATGAAGTTTCCGGAAGCATCGGACAAGAAGTCAGATCTTCAAAATATGACGGATTAAGCTCTACACAATATGGTTATTTGCCCGAAAGAGGTAAAAAGTTTGTTGATATTGACCCGACAGTCTGGAAAAGATACGGTGCTTTGGTAAAGAGTCATCCGGATGTGGTGACCGATACAAAGAATAATGTGATTTCATTATATGCTACGGCTGCTTATGTTTATGACAGTCGCTATATTCTGAACTTCAATATACGTACTGACGGTTCTAATAAGTTCGGCCAGAGCAAGAGCGTTCGTTTTCTGCCGATATGGTCAGTGTCTACACGATGGAATGTCATCAATGAGAAATTTATGAAAAACGTCGACTTCCTGAATGATCTGGCAATTCGTGCCTCATACGGTATACAAGGTAATGTGCATCCGGATCAGACCCCTAACTTGATTGCTAGTTTGGGGACATTGGAATCAATGCCACAGGAGTATATTTCAACATTGTATAAGCTGCCGAATAATAAACTGAAGTGGGAAAAAACCAATTCGTATAATATTGCAATCGACTGGGCATTCTGGAATAACAGAATCTATGGATCGCTTGATGTATATTATAAAAAGGGAGTAGATCAGGTGGTTACGAAAAACGTAGCTCCTTCTACAGGTGCGTCAAGTGTCTCCATTAATGATGGTGATGTTGAGAATAAAGGTTGGGATTTGGCTGTTTCTTTTGTTCCGATTCAGACCCGGGACTGGATGTGGAGTTTATCATTCAATACAGGTAAAAACTACAATAAAGTGTTGAATGCCGGGAACTCAGCGATCACTTGGCAAGACTATATCGCAGGAACATTAGTGAGCAATGGCAATGCGATAAATAGTTTCTATTCTTATAAATTTGATAAACTGGATGATCAGGGTTTTCCTACATTTAAGGATATTAATGAGAAAGATGAAGAAGGAAATGCTGTGGTTCATTCTTTGCAGGAGATGTATGACCGTGCTTTTGTTCTTTCCGGAAAACGTGAACCCGATCTGACCGGTGGATTCTCTACTTATTTGAAATATAAGAATATTACATTTAATGCGTTGTTCTCATTCAGCTTTGGTAATAAAATGCGCTTGAACGATTTGTATGAGTCCTCCGGACAGCGGCTTCCTTATCCGGACCAGAATATGTCCAGTGAATTTGTGAATCGTTGGAGAGAGCCGGGTGATGAAGACAGAACCATTATACCGGTTTTATCGGATAAGAGTTTGCAGATCAACGATAAGGATGTGACCTATCGTATTGCGGATAATGGATGGGATATGTATAATAAGAGTGATATCCGTGTAGTTTCAGGCAGTTTCCTCAGATGCCGTTAGATGTCTATACGCTATGATTTTAAACGTGAATGGTTGAAACCTGTCTATCTGAAAGGAGCAAGTGTCAGCTTTGATATGGGTAATGTATTTGTCATTAAAGATAAAGCGCTGAAGGGCAGAGACCCCGAACAGATTGGATTTGGTTCAAGAAGTGTACCACCGCAGCGTTCTTACTCACTTCGCTTTAATATTACTCTTTAATAATGAATGATGATGAAAAAGTATAATTTATATATCATATTGCTTATCTGCACATTATCGTCGTGCAGTGACTTTTTGGAAGAAAGTTCACAAGATTTGATGATACCCAGATCGGTGAAGGATTACAAGGAACTGTTCTTCGGTGAGGTAATGAAAACGAATGAAAAAGACATACCTCATCCTTATCTGGAATATATGACAGACGATGTGAAAGACCAATGTTACTATGGAACCAGACCACAAGTCATTTCTAATGATTTCAGAGAATATGTTTGGGCATATTATACGTGGCAGGGAAACCCGGAAGTGGGAATTTCAAATGAACTAACGCCGGATGTTGCATGGACAGTCTATTATCATAAGATATTGATGACTAATATCATACTGGACCAGCTTTATACCATGAACGGGACGGATATGGAGCGTCAGGATTTAGCAGGTGAAGCTTATTTTATGCGGGCTTTCTCGTATTTTATGCTTGCTAATTTGTATGGAAAGCCTTATCATCCTGCTACGGCAAATGAAGACTTATGTGTACCGCTCAATAAAGAAATCGGCTTATCAGATAAGATGATGAAGCGGGCCACGAATGCAGCTGTTTATGCCCAAATGGAAGAAGACATTAATAAGGCTATCCAGTGTTTTAAGACTATAGGAGGCGAGAAAACTATTTTCCGTCCTAACTTGCCGAGTGCTTATCTATTGGCATCACGTATTGCCCTTTTTCAGGAGAAATATGATGAGACCATTCTTTATTGTGACTCGGTCTTTAAGGTCGCGACTCAGCCACTTTACAAACTTCAGGAAAAAAAGGATCACTATTTCTTTTCTCTTGCTAACAAAGAAATCTTGTTATCCTACGGACTTACATCACTTGAGACGCATATGAAAGAAGATTTCAGGTATACGGGGAACTTGGTGGTTTCTGATGATTTGCTAGCGCTATATTCGGAAGATGATTTGCGTCTTACGAATTATTTCAAGAATACAATCGGCAACCAGACCAGACCTACTAACAAACAGTATAGTGTCTATACACCTATTAAGTGGACTAAAAATTCTGCTACAGTCTATGCCAATGCCTTACGTATTTCGGAAGCTTATCTGAATCGTGCTGAGGCTTTTGCTGAACTTGGCAATACGAACAAGGCTCTTGCTGACTTAAATGAGCTCCGTGAAAATCGTATGAAACCGGGAACTCCGCCGTTAGCTGTTGATGAAGACGGAATTGTAGCAACCGTACGTAAGGAACGTCGTAGAGAACTGGCGTTTGAAGGATTCCGCTGGTTTGATTTGCGCAGATATGGCTGCCCTCCTCTTACGCATACTTACAGTTCAAAGGAGAATGAGGGAGCAGGAGATGTCTTCGAACTGAAAGAGAAAGGCTCATACGTGTTGCCGATTCCTAAGAGCGAAAGAGAGAGAAATACGGAAATAGAAATATTCGACCGTCCGAATAGTGAACCTGTTAATAATTGATCGATTATGAAGAAACTTATATTATTAATTTGTATGTTGACAGGTATGTCTTCTTGTTATCATGAAGATGCGTTAATCGTTCCTGAGCAACCGGATAAATATAACATTCTGACAGATGACCCGTCAGATCCGACACAGCATTTTATATACCAGTTTTATCAGAAATATCAGACTGTGATTATAACCAATCCGACTGAGGCTGATTATAAATTCAACTTTACAGCGAATAACGGAATTAAAATAACTGCTCCCGAACAAAAGCAGGAGATTATTGATGAAGGGATTGAGTTTTTGCAAAAGGTATTATTGAATTTGTACTCGGATAGTTTTTTAAAGAAGAATTTACCTTTTTCTATATTGTTATCTGAAGAGGTCCGGATGGCCTCTTATGGTGAGACAACCATCATGAATTGCTATGCTAGTAGCAGCTTTATAGCTTTAGGTAATGTATCATCTTCTTTGAAAACAATGACTGATGAGGAGTTTGTGAAAATCAGAGCAGATGTGAATGCCAGCTTTTGGGCAAAGTATATGTCGGAAGTCAGAGGATTGTTTACTATTTCAGATGCTTTTTATGAAGCTAGTGAAGAAGTTGAACCGAAATTGTACGACCCGAACTGGTA
>ENA-UEPS01001465-UEPS01001465.1-human-gut-metagenome-genome-assembly--contig:-NODE-1465-length-12668-cov-17.764276_pt1 | contig 12668 bp, 12 predicted proteins | sample MGYA00242904_ERZ507924 | MGnify/ENA primary metagenome ERZ507924 (study PRJEB26167, sample SAMN06115422) | human gut metagenome | host: Homo sapiens | place: China:Sichuan | collected 2014-10-16...
CACAGAAGTTAAGCTTACTTGTGCCGAAGATAGTTAGCTGGAAACGGCTTGTGAAAATAGGTAGTCGCCGACTTAACTGAAAGCTCTGAGATGAAAGTCTCAGGGCTTTTTTGTTGCGTTTTGGGACAGAAAATAGTATCATAAAGAAAAACCTTATACTTTCTACAGAATTTCCTGTTACACTGAGCGTATAGAGAAAGGAGATTCTATATGGATAAACTGACGAAAAAAGGGCTGGACGGTACCCAGCTCAAGACCATTGCACTGGTGCTGATGGTGCTGGATCACATTCATTATTTCTTTGAATTCACCGGCTGCATCCCGACGGTGTTCAGTATGCTGGGGCGGCTCAGTGCGCCGCTGTTTCTGTTCTGCACGGTGGAGGGCTTTGCCCACACCCATGACCGCAGGCGGTATTTTATCCGCATCTGGGCTATTGGCGCGGCCATGGCCGCGCTGGAATTCTTTATGATGTACGCCAAAGCCTTCCGGCGCGGGGATGGCTTCTACCCGCTGAACGCTATTTTTCAGGATCTTGCGCTGCTGTGCATCGTCTGGCAGGGCATCGACTGGCTGCGGGAGAAAAAGCTCGCAAAAGGCATTGCTGCCATTGCTGCCGTTTTATGCTGGCCGTATGTGGTAGTGATATTTCTGCTGCTTTTCCCCGGGGTGCAGGAAATGCCCATTGCTTCGACAGCCGTGGCCTTTGTTATCACCAGCCCGCTGCCCATGTGGAGCAGCATTACGGACGGCGGCTGGAGCTTTTTGCTGGGCGGTGTGCTGCTGTATGCCCTGCGTGGACGGCGCAAAGTGCAGCTGACGGTATGGGCACTGGTGATTTTCCTGTGTGACTTTGCGCTGACCTTTGGGATGGCTTGCCGACAGGAGGGTTTTGTCTGGACGCAGATGTTCACCGACTACTACGAGTGGTTCGGGGTGGCGGCGGTGCTGCTGATGCTGCTGTACAACGGCCAGCGCGGCAGCGGGCACAAGCAGCTGTTCTACTGGTTCTACCCCGCCCATGTGTACCTGCTGTACGGGGCGTCCTGCCTTGTTTATAACGTGTTGAGGTGATCTTGTGGCAAACATTCTGGCAGTAGATGATAATCTGGAGCTCTGTAAGCTGATCCGCACCGCCTTGGAGCGGGACGGCCACCGGGTAGAAACGCGGCAGGCGGGCGGGGCGCTGACCGAACCGCTCTGCCGCTGGGCAGACTGCATCCTGCTGGACGTGATGATGCCCGGGGAGGATGGCTTTGCGGTCTGTCGGCGCATCCGCAGCCTGACCGAAGTGCCCATTCTCTTTCTGAGTGCCCGCACTGACGAGGCGGCTGTGCTGGAAGGCTTGGGCATCGGGGCAGACGACTTTTTGTCCAAACCCTTCCGGGTGGCAGAGCTGCGGGCGCGGGTGGCAGCACATCTTCGGCGGCAGAGCCGCACCCCGGCGCACCGGATGGTGCGCAGCGGCGTAGCCTTTGACCTGACCGCCCGGAGCGCGGCAGTGGAGGGCGCAGTGCTGCCCTTGACCCGCTCGGAGTATGCCATCTGCGAGTATCTGGCGCTGCACGCCGGGCAGACCTTTACCAAGGAGCAAATTTACGAAGCGGTTTTTGGCATTGACGGCACTGCGGACGACACCGCCGTGACCCAGCACATCAAAAATATCCGGGCAAAGCTGCGGGCGGCGGGCGTGTCGGAGCCGGAAAAGCTGCTCAATACCGTATGGGGCGTGGGATACCGATGGAAAAGCGAAGACTGACCTCTCTGCGCAGCGTGCTGCTGCAATATCTGGTACGCACGGCGCTGGCCTGCCTGCTGGTCGCGGTGGGGTGGCTGCTGGTGCTGATGCTGTGGGTCCAGAACGGCGGGCTGTTTCTGCCCGCGAATCAAGCTGCACAGGCCTGTCAGAAAGCCGCACAGGACGTTTTGCCGGGCATGACCGCCGCCACCTTTGACGAGACGCAGCTGGACTCCTTGTGCCGGTACGCCCTGTTTGCCGCGCCGGACAGCAGCGAGGTGCTGGCCACCAACATGGATGCCGGGCACTTGCAGCGGGCAATGGAGAACCGGCAGGGGAAAACCCGCTGGCATTTTGGCTACACGCAGTATTATATGACGTCAAAATTGCAGGATGGAACTGTCTGCCTGCTGCAATTTGACTATGCCGTGCCCTACGCCGACCCTGCGCTGCGGGGCGTGCTGCCGGATATGCAGACCGTGCACTGCATTCTGGGCATTCTGCTGTTGGTAGGCGCGGTGGTGTGGAGCACCCACAGAACCGGGCGCTTCCTGACCCGGGAGACCGAAAAGCTGACCGCCGCCGCGCAGGCGGTGGCGCGGAAGGAGCTGGACAGCGCGGTGTTTTCCGGTGCAAAGGTGCGGGAGTACGAGAGTGCTTTACAAGCGCTGCAGACCATGGGCGACGCATTGACCGGTAGCCTGCAGAAGCAGTGGGCCATGGAGCAACGGCAGCGGGAGCAGATCATTCAGCTGTCCCACAAGCTGAAAACGCCGCTGACCATCATCGAGGGCAATGCGGAGCTGCTGGCAGAGGATGACGGCCTGACCGCAGAGCAGCGGGCGCAGGTGGAGTCTATTTTGCAGGGTGCAGAGCAGACCCGCACCTATCTTGGCAAGATCCGCGCCGAGGTGCAGACCCCGCTGCGCTATAAACGGAATGTAGAATGATGACGGAAAAAGACGAATTGGAGCAGTTTTTGCGGCACATTGTTTCCCAAGACCGTGAAAAAGACAGGACTGCTGACAAAATAGCCCAACAGGAAAACGAGCCGGACGCCCCCCAAAAGGGGGCGTCCGGCTCGTTTTCGCTGTAAGCAGAAACAGACGTGAAGCAGCTACAGTGGGAACGGTATATATAAAAAGTGGACAGCCTGCGGTGTCCCATATCTTTTTGCCCCAAAATCTGTACGAAACGCGCAGAATAGTTGCTTTTCTTTGGCAGTTCTGATATACTGAACACGTTTTCCCATTTTGACCCCGCACTGGATTTCACACAGGAGTTCGATACTTTTTTGACAAGGAGGAACCGAGTGCTGCGGCCTTTGGCTGCGCACCCAATACAAACCACATTATGGAACAAATGTTGATCTGTCTGTCCCTTGCCCTGATCGCCGGCCTGCTCATGTCACGCGCTGCCAAGGCCGTGCGTCTGCCCGCCGTCACCGCTTACCTGCTTACCGGTCTGCTGCTGGGGCCCTTCTTTCTGGGGCGGCTGGGACTGAGCCGTTTCGGCTTCGGTTTTGGCAGCCTTGCCGCCGTGGAGGGCTACGGCATCCTCACGCAGGTGGCGCTGGGCTTTATCGCCTTCGTCATCGGCAACGAGTTCCGGCTCAGCGCCCTGAAGCACATGGGGCGCCGCGCCGTGACCGTGGGCATTGCGCAGGCGGTGATCACCACCGCGCTGGTGGATATCGCCCTTGTTGCCCTGCACTTTGCCCGCCCGGACGTCATCTCGCTGGCTTCTGCCATTACGCTGGGCTCCATCGCCGCCGCTACCGCACCCGCCGCCACCCTGATGGTGGTCAAGCAGTATAAGGCAGACGGCCCGCTGACCAAGCTTCTGCTGATGGTGGTCGCTATTGACGACGCCGTGGGTCTGGTGCTGTTCTCGGCATCCTACGGCGTGGCAAACGCGCTGGAGCAGGGGCGCATCGACCCCGTAAGCGTGGTGTTGGAGCCGCTGCTGGAGATCGCGCTCTCGCTGGCGCTGGGCGCTGCCGCCGGTTACCTGCTGAACCTGCTGGAGGTCTACTTCCACTCCCGCTCCAAGCGCATGAGCCTGTCGGTGGCCTTTGTGCTGCTGACCGTAGGCCTGTCCATGACCGAGTTTGAGATCAATGGCACCCGCTGCGGCTTCTCGCTGCTGCTGGTGTGCATGATGACCGGCACCGTGTTCTGCAATGTCTGCCCCACCTCGGACGAGCTGATGGATCGTCTGGACCGCTGGGTGTCCCCCATCAACATCCTGTTCTTCGTGCTGTCCGGCGCAGAACTGGATCTGACCATCCTCACCAACCCCATGGTGCTGCTCATCGGCGTGGTGTACATCGTGGCGCGCTCTGCCGGTAAGATCAGCGGCTCTTACCTGAGCTGCCGCGCCACCGGCTGCAGCTCCGCCATCCAGAAGTATCTGGGCATCACCCTGCTGCCGCAGGCAGGCGTGGCGCTGGGCATGGCTGCCACCGCCGCCGAGCTGTCGGATGGCCACATGGTGCGCAACGTGGTGCTGTTCTCGGTGCTGGTGTACGAGCTGGTAGGCCCCACCCTGACCAAGATCTCGCTGACCGCGGCCGGAGAGATCCGCCCCGAGGGACGCACCAGCGCCCGCGTGGAGAACCAGCCCGAAGCCCCTGTGGAGCTGAGCTGAGAGGGTTTGGAATGGCCTCCGCTGCGCTCTGGCCATAAGCAGAGGAAAGGTTATTTTTAATAGAGCAATGCCGGAGCGTCTACGGACGCTCCGGCATTGCATTTTCACGGGAGGGGGCACCCCTTCCGTCATCGCCTACGGCGATGCCACCTTCCCCAAGGGGACGGCTTCAGTGGCGGCGGCAAAGTTTCCGTCACAACCCAAAGGCGTCCCCTTGGGGGAGCTGGCGAACGGAGTGAGCCTGAGGGGGTGGCTCCAGCGCGTCGAAATCGCTGTGACCTTGCTGTGCTGAACGCACAGCATTTGCTGCGCAAACCGGTCTGCGACTTGAAAGCCCCACTAGGGCTTTCATGCCTTGCAGGCACCGCCGCACCTTTCTTCTCTTTTGGTGTCAAAAGAGAACATCCACGGGCTACCACCTCCTGCCCCACCTTTACGTACAAAAGGTTGCTTTTTGTCGAATTAACACGCAATCATTGACGAAAGGTGTTATTTTTTGTATACTAAGCTTATCAACGCTGGCACAATTTTCCTGTTGTGTCAGTGGTTGCTAAGAAGGAATAGTGAAGGAGAATGAAATACTATGAAAAGCACTGGCATCGTCCGCGGCATTGATTCGCTGGGACGGATCGTTCTGCCGAAGGAACTGCGCACCAGTATGCACCTCGACACCGACACCAAATTGGAGATCTTTGTGGATGGGGACGCCATCGTCCTGAAAAAGCACCGCCCTGCCGGCAGCTGCGATTTTTGCGGCGAGGTGGACGAGCAGGCCATCCAGTTCGGCGGCTACTGCATCTGTGCCGCCTGCCGCCGCAAGCTCAGCGCACTGTAACTCAGAAAGGAGGCTCTCTCCATGAGTCAGTTCATCGACTTTACCCTTCCCTCCACCGTGCCGGGGCGCACCCTGCACGGCTTTCGTTGCGTCCCGGAGGGTCAGGTGCGGGCGGTGCTGCAGCTGTCCCACGGCATGGTGGAATACATCGACCGCTACCGCCCCTTGGCAGAATATCTGGCCGACCGGGGCATTCTGGTCACCGGGCACGACCATCTGGGACATGGTGCGTCCATCCGCACCAAAGAGGATTACGGCTATTTTGCTGAGCCGGACGGCAACCGCGCTGTGTTGGCCGACCTGCACGCTGTGACCGTGCTGACCAAGCAGCTTTACCCGGATCTGCCCTACTTTTTGCTGGGGCACAGCATGGGCTCGTTCTATGCCCGGCAGTACCTGTGCGAGTACGGCAGGGAGCTGGACGGCGCCATCATCATGGGCACCGGCTTCCAGCCCAAGGCGATGGTCAAGACAGCCAAGACCCTTTGCCGGGTGCTGGCAGTCTTCCACGGTTGGCACTACCGCAGCAGCCTTGTGGCCAACCTTTCCTTTATGGGCTACAACAAGGGCTTGGAGGGCCGCACCACCCATGACTGGCTCAACCGCGACCAGACCGAGGTAGATAAGTATCTGGCCGAGGAGCGCTGCACCTTTACCTTTACGCTGAATGCCTATTACAGTATGTTCAGCGGCATCCTGCGTCTGCACGACCCGGCTTTTCTGGCACGGATGCCCAAAGACCTGCCGCTGCTCTTCCTCTCCGGCGATGCCGACCCGGTGGGCGAGCAGGGCAAGGGCGTGCGCCGCGCCATCCAGAGCCTGAAGGACGCCGGTGTGCTGAACATTGAAAGCATCTTCTACCCCGGTGCCCGCCACGAGCTGCTGCTGGAGACCAACAAGCTGGAGGTTTTTGCAGATATCGCCGCATGGCTGGATAAACAGCTGGCAAAACAGTAAAAACGACCAACGGGCTGCTGCACAAAACGTGCAGCAGCCCGTTTCTCTTTGGCGGCAGGGGCGGCAGGCACCGCGCAGCAGCAAAAAGAGAGAAGCTGACCCGATAGCGCCTGAGCGTGCGTGCCAGCGTAAGCAAAACAAGGCGGATTCTCCAAAATGGTTGCATATCATCGCAAAAAGGCAACTGCTGTCTTGTTTATTTTGTGCACTTATGCTAAAATAACGGACGGATGGTTGATTTTTTATAGAGTGGTATTACTTTTCCGATGCTGTAAAAAATTCGGCTGAGCCGAAAAAAATAAGGACGCAACAAAAGGAGAACACGCCATGAAAAAAATTTTTGCCATGACGGCTGCTGTGCTGCTGCTTTTTTCAGTGCTGCTGGGCATCCCCGCCGCCTATGGGCAGGCACCGGAGACGGGCAAAACGCTGGACATCCTGTTCAGCCACGACACCCACTCCCACCTGAACACCTTCACCACCGTGGTGGAGGACGAGGAAACGGACATCGGCGGCTTTGCCCGCGCCAACACCCTCATCAAGGCGCAGCGTGCCAAAAACCCGGACACCCTTGTGATCGACGGCGGCGACTTTTCCATGGGCACCCTGATCCAGACGGTGTTTGAGACGCAGGCCGCAGAGCTGCGGATGCTGGGCTGCATGGGTTACGATGTGACCACCTTCGGCAACCACGAGTTTGATTACCGCTCCAAGGGGCTTGCCAATATGCTTACCAGCGCCCGCACCTTCGGCGATGCCGTCCCGGCCCTCGTGGTCTGCAATGTGGACTGGGACGCTATGGAAAGCGCCGGTCTTACCGAGGGCCAGCAGCTGCTCAAGGACGCCTTTGCCGCCTACGGCGTGCAGGACTACACCGTGGTGCAGAAGGGCGATGTGCGCATTGCCGTGGTGGGCGTTTTCGGCAAGGATGCCCTTTCCTGTGCGCCCACCTGCGAGCTGAAATTCAAGGACCCGGTACAGGCGGTAAAGGCCACCGTGGCAGAGATTAAGGCGAACGAAAATGTGGATATGATCGTCTGCGTTTCCCACAGCGGTACATGGGACGATCCCAAAAAGTCTGAGGACGAGCTGCTGGCCAAGGGTGTACCTGACCTTGACCTCATCCTGAGCGGCCACACCCACAGCCGTATCCGGCAGCCTATCCGGCACGGGGACACCTATGTGGTCTCCTGCGGCGAATACGGCAAAAATTTGGGCAGCCTTACCATGGCACAAAAAGCGGACGGCCGCTGGCAGGTGACCGATTACCAGCTGATCCCCATCACCGCCGACATCCCCGCCGATGCACAAACGCAAGAGGTCATCGACCGCTTTATGGACACAGTGGACGAGGATTATCTGGCGCAGTTCGGCTACACCAAGGATCAGGTGCTGGCAGAAAATGACGTTGTTTTCTCCAATCTGAAGGATCTGGAAAAGGTGCACACCGAGCACAATCTGGGCGATATCATCGCGGACGCCTATGTGTACGCGGTGGAGAACGCCGCTGACTATGACGGCGTACCGGTAGATCTGGCAGTCGTGCCCAGCGGCACCGTGCGCGACACCTACGCCCGGGGCGATATCACGGTGGAGCAGGTGTTCAACTCCTTCTCGCTGGGCATCGGCGCGGACGGCGTGCCGGGCTATCCCCTCATCGAGGTCTATCTCACCGGCAAGGAACTGCGCACCGCCGCCGAGATCGACGCTTCCGTGTCGGACTTCATGACCACCGCGCGGCTGTATTGCAGCGGCCTGAACTTTACCTACAACCCCCACCGTCTGCTGCTGAACAAGGTGACGGACGTCTATCTGGTCAAGGACGGGCAGCGCGTGGAGCTGCAGGACGACAAGCTGTACCGCATCGTGGCCGACCTTTACAGCGGGCAGATGCTGAGCGCCGTGACGGATATGTCCTACGGCATTCTGTCCATCGTGCCGAAGTACGCCGACGGCACACCCATCGAAGATTTTGAGGATGTGATCCTGACCGAAAACGGCAAAGAGCTGAAGGGCTGGGACGCCATTGCGCGGTACATGGCGTCGTTCGAGGACACCGACGGCGACGGCATCGGCAACGTGCCGGACTATTACAGCACCCTGCACGACCGCAAAAAGGTGGAGGACAGCCGCAGCCTTGCCGCGCTGCTGAAAAAGCCCAACCGCTTTACCTTCATCCTTCTTGGCATCATTCTCACCGCCGTTGTACTGGTGGTATGCCTTGTGCTGCTGCTCCGCAAGCTGGTGCGCAAGCTCCGGCGCAGGAAAAAGGCACGTTAAAATAGCACAATGCCGGACAGCTTGCGGGCTGCCCGGCATTGCGTTTTCACGGGAAAATTACCCCCTCAGCCTCACTACGCTCGGCAGCTCCCCCAAGGGGACGCCTTATGGCGATACCGCAAAGTTTCCGACCAGCACAAAAGCCGTCCCCTTGAGGGCCGACTTCCCCCGCTCCGGGGGAAGATGTCACCGTAGGTGACAAAAGGGGGAGTGTGGCATCGCCGTAGGCGATGACGGAAGGGGTCCTCTATAATAAAAAAATCCCGGCACCGTAAGGTGTCGGGACTTTTTGGTATCAAATTTTAGCCCTCGATGAGCTCCACGGTGGCCATCTTGACCGGGGTGGTGGGCTTGTCGTTCCAGTCGGTGCGGACGGCAGCGATCTTATCCACAACGTCCATGCCGGCAACTACCTTGCCAAAGGCGGCGTACTGGCCGTCCAGATGGGGGGCATCCTTGTGCATGATGAAGAACTGGCTGCCTGCGCTGTTGGGGTTCATGCTGCGGGCCATGCTGATCACACCACGGGTGTGCTTGAGGGGGTTGTTCACGCCGTTAGCGGCAAACTCGCCCTTGATGTTCCAGCCCGGGCCGCCGGTGCCGGTGCCCAGCGGGCAGCCGCCCTGGATCATAAAGCCGGGGATGACACGGTGGAAGGTCAGGCCGTTGTAAAAGCCTTCCTTGACCAGCTTTTTGAAATTCTCACAGGTGATGGGGGCAACTTCCTCGTTCAGCTCGATGTCGATGATGCCGCCGTCTTCCATAGTAATGCGAACCATAACGCTACAATACTCCTTTTGTGTTGACCCCGCAGCGGGGGTGGGTGGGGCAGAAATGCCTGCCCGGATATCCCTTATAGTATACCATAGGTTTTGCCCGTTGCAACGATGCAGATGCAACGTTTTTGTGAATTATCTGCCCCAATAGGCTAAAAATGTGCGCCGCAACCGGAGTTTACGCTCTGGTTGGTGGACGCAACCGGGCTTTTGTGCTAGAATCGTGCCACAAAAAATAATTACAACTCCCCCTGCATCTCCACCATATCCGCCCAGAAGCGCTTGGGGCAATGGGTCATGCGGCCTTTTTCGTTGTGGCGCGACTTGATTTCCAGCGTTTTGTAGAACTGCGTCCACAGCGCCTGAAACTGCTGCTCCCGCGCGCTGGGCGGCGGCAGCTCCAAGGGCGCTGCCAGCTCCAGCAGCCGGGTGCTGTGCCCCTCGTGCAGCAGCACTGCCTGATGGACGGCATCGTAGATCATGAAATCCTCCTCCGGAAAGCGTCCGCAGAAGTGCGGGCGCAGCAGGGGGAGGATATAATTTTTGGGGTGGATGACCGCGCCCAGCATCCCGTCGTGCTCTTCAAACCGCACAAAGCCCTGAAACTTGTCTACCTCCCAGTCCAGACTTTTTTTCATGGCGTAGAGGGGCGCGACCACCGGATGCCCCTCCCGCTTGACCGTGCTCGGGCCCAGCGCAAAGGCCAGATGCAGAAACCGGAGCAACAGCAGCTCCTTGTCCTCCTGCCCGGAGAGAAAATCCCGGCTGACGAGGTACTCGGTCTCTGCGCCCAGCTTTTTGCCAAAGCTGGCGAACACCCGCCGGGCAACGGCGGGGTCGGTGGCAATCTCCTTGACCGGGTAGAGGGTGGCGGTCTCCCGCTGGGGCGTCCACACCGCAAAGGGAAGCTCGTGCTGGGCAAAGCTTTCGTACACACAGCACAGAAAGCCCTCAAAGCTGCCGTCGTACAGGTAGACCACATCGGCATCGTGCAGCTTGCGCGCCCCCTTGGGGCTTACAGCGCCTTGGCAAGACATTGCACGGCCTCCTCCCGTACCATTCGGACAGCCGCCCGGGGCGGCACGCCCTGCCCGATGAGATTGTCCACGGCGGGCGGGCTGAACAGGCTCAGCTGCTCGCAGCTGCCGCTGAATACGTTGGGGTCGATGAGCGCCCGGGTAATGCGCTCCCGCCCGGCACTGCCGCGCCCCGGGTGCGCCCCGGAAAAGCCCCGGCAGGTGATAAAATACTGCGCCCGCTTGAGCACCACGCCCATGCGCTTGAGCTCGTCCAGACCCAGCGCCGCCTGCTTGCGGGCGCGCCAGATGCGCCGGGCGCTTTTTGGGCCGATGCCCGGCACCCGCAGCAGCATCTCGAAGGGAGCGCGGTTCACGTCCACCGGGAACAGCCCGTAGTGCTGCACCGCCCAGTTGCATTTGGGGTCCAGATAGGGGTTGAAGTTGGGATTGTTCTTATCTAAAATCTCGTCCGCTTCGAACTGGTAGAACCGCAGCAGCCAGTCGGCCTGATACAGCCGGTGCTCCCGCAGAAGGGGTGGCTTTGTGTCCAGCGCGGGCAGGCGGGTGTCCTCGGCTACCGGGATGTAAGCGGAGTAGAACACCCGCTTCAGCCCGTACTTCTGGTACATCCCCTCGGTCAGCTTTAAGATGTGGTAGTCCGTCTCCGGGGAAGCGCCCACGATCATCTGGGTGCTCTGCCCGGCGGGGGCAAACTTGGGCGCGTGACGGTAGAGGGCAAGTTCCTCCCGGCTGGCAGCGCCGGACACTGCGATCTGCTTCATGGGGCGGAAGATGGAGTGCCGCCCCTTGTCCGGGGCAAGCAGGTTCAGGCTGCGCTCGCTGGGCAATTCCACGTTCACGCTCAGACGGTCGGCCAGATACCCCAGCTGCTGCAAAAGCTCCGGGCTTGTGCCCGGAATGGCCTTGGCGTGGATGTAGCCCCCAAAGCGGTATTCACCCCGCAGCAGCCGCAGCACCGCCAGCATCCGCTCGGTGGTGTAGTCCGGGGTGCCCAGCACCGCGCTGGACAAAAACAGCCCCTCGATGTAGTTGCGGCGGTAGAACTCCATGGTCAGTTCTGCCAGTTCCCGGGGCGCAAAGGTGGCGCGGGGGATATCGTTGGAGCGGCGGTTGACGCAGTAGCCGCAGTCGAAGGAGCAGCAGTTGGACATGAGCACCTTGAGCAGGCTGACGCAGCGGCCATCGGCGGTAAAGGCGTGGCAGCAGCCCGGGGCATAGCAGCTGCCTACTGTGCCCGGGCGCGCGGTGCGGGACGCCCCGCTGGAGGTGCAGGCAACGTCATATTTGGCGCTGTCCGCCAGAATGGTCAGCTTGTCTATCAGGGTCTGTTCCATGCAGAATACACCTCCAAAGGGGATAAAATCGGGAAAAAGGGTCAAAAAATAAAGCCATACGCAAAACAGCAGATGGCTTTATGAAAATAGGTCAGCCGCAAAATTTTAAATCGTCCGGCTTACCACTTGGCCTTGGTCTCCACCACGCGGCCTGCAATGTGCAGGTGGTTCAGGTCCTCGCCCTTGATGACCATCTCATGATAGGCGGGGTTGAAAGGCTGCAATACCACGCAGTTGCCGCGCTGGATGTAGCGCTTCAGGGTGCCCTCGCCCTCGTCGCCGTAGATCAGCACGCCCAAGTCGCCGTTTTCCAGCGTGTCCTGCTTGTGCACCAGCGCAAGGTCGCCGTCCTGAATGCGGGGCTCCATGCTGTCGCCGCGCACCACCAGATAAAAATAGTTGGCGGGGTCCTTCACCCGGGCGTACTCCTGCCCGTAGTCCTCTTCAAAGGCCAGTGCGCCGTAGCCTGCCTTTACCGTGCCGATGACCGGGATCAGGCTCTCGGTATAGCTGCCGAAAAAGCGCTCCTCGGGGGCAGAAACGTTGCTGACCGGGCGGTACAGCCCCAGCAGATAGTCCGCCGTGGTGTTCAACAGCTCTGCGATGCGGGCCACGGTGGAGGGGTCGGGGGAGGATTTGCCGCTTTCCCACTTGCCGACAGCCTGCTGGGTGACCCCCAGTCTGGCGGCAAGCTCCGCTTGGCTGACGCCCTGCTTTTTGCGGCACTGCTTCAATAGCTCTGAAAACGACATGATGATGCTCCTTTTCCCGATGGGTGGTTTATGTTGGTTTTATTATACAACAAAAAGGTGTTTCTGTAAAGAGAGATTCCAAAAAAACTTCGAATAAAGGTTGTGATAATTGCGCCTGCTGTACAGCCGCCCAGCAGAAAAAAGAAAAAATTTGCAGAAGGGCTTGACAGGACGGTGTAAATCTGGTAAAGTAAATAGGCATTCGACACGGCGTAATGCGAGTGTCCACAAGGAGAGATGTCCGAGTGGTTTAAGGAAGCAGTCTTGAAAACTGCCGTACGGCAACGTACCGTGGGTTCGAATCCCA
>ENA-UEPS01001469-UEPS01001469.1-human-gut-metagenome-genome-assembly--contig:-NODE-1469-length-12641-cov-122.733286_pt1 | contig 12641 bp, 10 predicted proteins | sample MGYA00242904_ERZ507924 | MGnify/ENA primary metagenome ERZ507924 (study PRJEB26167, sample SAMN06115422) | human gut metagenome | host: Homo sapiens | place: China:Sichuan | collected 2014-10-16...
ACGGTATTGGTGCAGCAGTGCTTGTCCGTGCGCAGGAACATCTCGAAGTCGGAGATGAAAGCCGGGGTAAGCTCTTTCAGGGCGATGTCCTTCACATGGTAGCGGATGTCGAGGAACTCTTGCAGGTGCTTGTAAACGATACGGTACTTTTCCAGTGTGCCTTTGGCTTTCATGCCTGCCTCCACCTGTTTCTCATAGTCCTCGTTGTGCTGGCGGAACACCTGCATCAGCGTGTGATAGCGGTGTTCCAGTCCGAGAAAGGCGTTTTTCACCTTTTCCGCCGTGACGAAGTTGTCACGCTCCATGATTTCCTGATAGTGTCTGTTGATGCGTACCCGCATTTTGTCAAGCATACGGTTCGCTTCGAGTGCCGCCGTGCTTCTGCCCGTGACACGTCCCCCTTTGGTGTCCCACAGTTTCGGATCGACAGTCAGCTTGCAGCTGAACTGCGTCTGGCTGCCGTCCACCGTGATGCGTCCCATGACGGGAACTGTCCCGTCTTTTTTCACTACCTGACGCTTGAGATAGTAGATTACTGAAAATGTACTCTTCATCGTCCTTAATTTTTTTGGTTTCAAAATTAGTTGGTGAAGAGTCCGGTGTCGGTACGCAAAACGGGGAGGAACGGCGCAATCTTTTTCCGTAAGCAAATTTTTCGCGTGAGTTGTCGGTAACTCACTATTCCTTAGCGTCTTGTTTCGTCATCCGTACCCGTTTGTCGCATTTTCGGGCATGGTTACGAACAAGTAACGTTGCGGCGTCAGGATTTGGCTTTGGCAGGGATTGTAATGGCTTCACGAATTTTCGCCACTTCAACTAAAACCCTTGTAACTCAATTCTATCACTATATCTTTCCGCATTTCACTTTTTTGTAGTAACTTTGCTGTTTGTAAAATTGTTTTGATGACTTTTTTGACAGCAAAAAATAAAGAAATATGATGAAAGATGAGATTAAGAAAGCCTGCGAGGTATTGCAGAAGGGGGGAGTGATTCTTTACCCGACGGATACCGTGTGGGGAATAGGATGTGATGCGACGAATGAAGAGGCGGTGAAACGCGTTTTTGAAATAAAGCAGCGGGCTGACAGCAAGGCGATGCTGGTGCTGGTAGACAGTCCGGTGAAGGTGGATTTTTATGTACAGGATGTGCCTTCCGTAGCATGGGACTTGATTGAAATGACTACGAAACCTTTGACCATTATTTACGATGGAGCGAGAAATCTGGCTCCGAATCTGATTGCAGCCGACGGCAGTGTAGGTATTCGTGTCACCTCGGAGGAGTTTTCCAAACAACTTTGTTTCCGCTTCCGCAAAGCCATTGTATCTACGTCTGCCAATATCAGCGGACAGCCTGCACCGGCCGTGTTCAGTGAAATCACGGAAGAAATCAAGCAGGCGGTGGATTATGTGGTGGATTACCGTCGGGAAGAAACCGGTCACCCCAAACCGTCCAGTATTGTCAAATTAGGCAAAGGGGGCGTGGTAAAAATTATTAGAGAATAAATTTTTTCTTTCATGAAAGTTGTAGACGAGAAGAACAGCTTGCTCCAGGGCTTTCTCCGTTGGAGGGAGAGACATATAAAGGACAAGCAGTTTGTATTGATTTTAAGCTTTTTAGTCGGAATCTGCACGGCGCTGGCCGCTTGTCTGTTGAAGTTCCTGGTAGAGTATATCAAGGAGTTCCTGACAGAAAACTTTGATTCTACAGGAGTAAACTGGTTGTACTTGGTGTATCCGGTGGTAGGTATCTTCCTGACCGGACTGTTCATTCGAAAAGTGGTGCGTGACGACATCAGTCATGGTGTGACCAAAATTCTGTATGCCATTTCGCGTAAGCAAAGCCGTATCAAGCGGCATAATGTATGGTCTTCCGTTTTTGCTTCGGCCATTACCATCGGTTGTGGTGGATCGGTCGGTGCCGAAGCGCCGATTGTGCTGACCGGTTCTGCCATTGGTTCGAATTTGGGCAGTATTTTCCGTATGGACCACAAGACGCTGATGCTGCTGGTGGGATGTGGAGCCGCTGGAGCGGTTTCGGGTATCTTCAAGGCACCGATTGCCGGTGTGGTCTTTACGCTGGAGGTACTGATGATTGACCTGACCATGGCTTCTTTGCTTCCCTTGCTGATTACCAGTGTGACGGCAGCTTCTGTTTCTTATCTGCTCACAGGTACGGAAGCCATGTTCCAGTTTCACCTGGATTATCCGTTCTCTTTGGAACGTATTCCGTATGCCATTGCATTGGGCATTTTCTGTGGACTGGTGGCCTGGTATTTTACCCGTTCCATGAACTGGATTGAGAATATTTTCCGCCGTTATAGTAATCCGTATGTGAAATTCCTGATTGGAGGAGCCATGCTGAGTATATTGATTTTTCTGTTCCCGCCGTTGTATGGTGAAGGTTATGACACCATTTCCCTGTTGCTCAATGGACGGTCGAATGCCGAATGGGACACGGTAATGAATAACTCTCTTTTCTACGGAAATTCACAGCTGTTGGTGGTGTATTTGCTGTTGATTATCTTGTTTAAGGTATTTGCCTCGAGTGCGACCAACGGTGGTGGCGGTTGCGGTGGTATTTTTGCACCGAGCTTGTTCCTGGGATGTATTGCCGGCTTTGTGTTCTCTTATGTGTGCAATGAGTTCCAGTTGGGAGGTACATACATTCCGGAAAAGAACTTTGCCCTGATGGGAATGGCGGGACTGATGTCGGGCGTCATGCATGCCCCTTTGACCGGAGTCTTCCTGATAGCCGAGCTGACCGGTGGATACGGTTTGTTCCTGCCGCTGATGATTGTGTCGGTCTGCGCGTACCTTACTATTATCGTGTTCGAGCCGCACAGTATCTATTCTATGCGTTTGGCGAAGAGTGGAGAACTGATTACGCATCATAAAGATAAGGCGGCTTTGACCATGATGAGCATGGAAACTGTCATTGAAACAGATTTCCAGGTGGTTCGTCCGGATATGGATTTGGCGGAGATGGTGAAGGCCATTTCGAAATCCGGCCGTAATCTGTTCCCGGTGGTAGATGTACGCAATGAATTGATTGGATTGGTAATACTGAACGACATTCGCAATATCATGTTCCGTCAGGAATTGTATCACAAATACCGGGTAGAGAATTTTATGGTCACTCCAAAAGCCTGCATTATTACGACAGATTCAATGGAAGACGTGATGGATAAGTTTGATAAGACGGGCTCCTGGAATTTGCCGGTGGTAGACGAAGACAACAAGTATATCGGTTTTGTATCCAAATCGCGCATCCTTTCTACTTATCGTCAGGTGATGGTGGATTTTTCAGCAGAATAAACAACGAAAAGAAATATGGAGAAGAAAGATTTACGAATTGTATATATGGGCACTCCTGAATTTGCCGTGGAGAGTTTGAAACGGCTGGTGGAAGGAGGCTATCAGGTGGTGGGGGTCATCACCATGCCCGACAAGCCGATGGGACGGCATGGCAGCGTGCTTCAGCCGAGCCCGGTGAAACAGTATGCCGTGTCGCAAGGATTGAAGGTACTTCAGCCGGAAAAGCTGAAGGATGAGAATTTCCTGGCCGAGCTGAGAGACTTGAAAGCAGACTTGCAGATTGTGGTAGCTTTCCGTATGCTGCCGGAGGTGGTATGGAACATGCCGCGTTTGGGTACATTCAATCTGCATGCCTCTTTGCTTCCGCAGTATCGTGGCGCAGCTCCTATCAACTGGACGGTAATCAATGGTGAAACAGAAACAGGTATTACTACTTTCTTCCTGAAGCATGAGATTGATACGGGTGAGATTATTGATCAGGTACGTGTGCCCATTGCGGATACGGATAATGTGGAGATTGTGTACGACAAGCTGATGCACTTAGGGGGAGACCTGGTGGTGAAGACAGTGGATGCCATTCTGGAAGGAAATGTGAAGACCATTCCACAGGAACAGTTGGCTGCTGCTACGGAACTTCGTCCGGCTCCTAAAATCTTCAAGGAAACTTGTCGTATAGACTGGCAGGCCGGAGTGAAAAAGGTATATGATTTTGTACGTGGTCTTTCTCCATATCCTGCTGCATGGACGAAATTGCATCAGGGTGATGCTGCTCCGTTGGCATTGAAGATTTTTGAAACGGAGAAAGTCTTTGTCGCACATAATCTGAAGCCCGGTAGCATTGTAACCGATAAGAAGACATGTTTTCAGATTGCTTCTACTGACGGGTTTGTCAAAGTGCTGTCTTTGCAGCTGGCAGGTAAGAAACGAATGGAGGTAGCTGACTTCCTTCGCGGGTACCGCCACGTGGAAAATTCCTTTGTAGAATAAAGAATATGGCAATATTTATTTGTGCAGGGTGACGGTATGTATATCGTCGCCCTCTTTAATTTTATATAGAATGCGGAAACCCTTGAAAGCAGAGTCCTGATATTGCGGAATGCTGGAAAGCGTAAAGGAAACTACTCCCCAATAGGAGTTGATTTGCAAGTCTGCTCCCGGGTTATGGCGTAACTCTACCGGCAGCAATCCATTTTCATCCAGATGGGCATTTTGTGGAACCAGTAAACTGATACGATGGCTGATGTTGCTGTTATTTCCTCCAATTTCATATTGGATATTTAGATGTTCTTTGCTGATACTGGAAGAAGTAATGCATATCGGGGCTGTGCCGAATATATCATTGATTGATTCAACTGTTTCTTCAGGAGTTATACAATCAGCATCTTTTGTCAGTACTTTGTAAAGGCTGATGATTTCTACTTTCTTAGCTTCAGAATTATTGTTTTGTTTATTTTTATCAAGAAATAAAACTTCTAGTAAAACTCTTTGGCCTAAGATGTTCACTTTGTTGTCTGTAAAGATATGGGTGTTAACGGGAAGTAAAGCACCATAAGTGTCAGAGTCTATTGTGAGTTGTTCGGTGTTTACTACAGTTCCCAATGTGGAAAAGCTGCCACTGCTTGAGGATAGTAGAAGTTGGTCTTCTTCTTCAACAGAACAAGAAGAAAAGTGTCCGTATAGTAGAAGTAAAAGTATGTATGTGATGTATTTTGTATATCTCATAATTTAGTTGGATTTTTCATGTAAATAAATGAAATGATTTTCGGATACTGCACCTTTTTTAGTTAAAAACATTTTAATGACGATTTTAATTAGAAAAAGGTGCAGTATTTTTGTGTATTCATCATTTATTAACCAAAGCACGATAAGCTGAATATGACAGAAGAAGAATTAGCGTCGAAATGCAAGCTGGCAGATAATCAGGCTCGCAAGGAGTTGTACGAGCTGTATGGCGGTTCGCTGATGGCTATTTGTCTTCGTTATATCGGGGACCGGGAGGCTGCAGAGGATGTGTTACATGATGGGTTTGTCCGGATATTCCAATCAATTGGGCAGTTTACTTATCAAGGTGTAGGTTCTTTAAAAGCTTGGCTTTCGCGTGTGATGGTCAATGAAGCGTTGGGGCATTTGCGAAAACGCAATCAACTGGCTCAGCAGGAAGTTTTGATGGAGCAGTTGCCTGATACGGAAGAGGATGATGAGGGAGTGGGTGATATTCCTCAAGCTGAATTGATGAAAATGATTGCTGGACTTCCCGATGGGTATCGTACGGTATTCAACTTATATGTGTTTGAAGATAAAAGTCATAAGGAAATTGCGCAGATGCTGGGAATAACTGAGCATACTTCTTCTTCTCAGTTTTATCGTGCAAAGACTTTATTGGCAAAGAAAATAAATGAATATAGAAAGAAATTATAGGCAATGAAGAGCGAGAAAGAATGGATAGATAATTTACGTAACCAGATGGAGGGCTATTCTGAACCTCTTCCTGAGGGGCTTTGGGATAAGTTGTCCAAGGAACTGGAGGAACCTAAAGTTCCGAAGGTAATTCCTCTATGGAAACGTTGGCAAGTGGCTGCGGCGGTGCTGGTGCTGCTGGTGTCTTCACTGACATATTGGTTCTGGTCTTTTCCGCAGGCTGATTTTCGTAATCAGGAACTGGCCGTAAAGGTGAAGGATACTCCTTTGCCAGAGTATGTGCCTCTTCAAGAGGAGCGGATGGCAGAAACTGAGCTTGTAGAAACATCTTCTGAAAAATCAGTCTCTCTCTTAGCTCATACTCCGCTTATACAGTCTGTGGAGAATAAAGAAGAGGTAGATCCAGTTTCTGCTATTTCGGAAATGGATCAGGAAGAACCTGAAGAAGTGGCGAAAGAGAATGTGAATGTAGAACAAGAGGTTACCAGAACACCAACAGAACGAAGCAGAAGCATGAAAGAAAATCGGGCAGCTGATCGTGAACGTATGGAACGTAATGCCATGGCACTGAAAAATAAGTCGGATAAGTCTTCTGGATTCTCGGTTGGAGTTGGAGCAGGCAATACGCCTTATAGCTCGTTGAATACATTTGATGGAATGGGTAGTTTTGTGGCTCGTTCGGCTTATTATACTTCTTCTGATTTGAATATGTCTCCAATAAGTAATGGAGGACTGGCTTACAGTCAGGTCTTGTTGGAGAATGCGATACAAACTCCTCAGACGAGTGTGAAGCATCATATGCCTGTCACGGTGGGGCTGACAGTTGCCTGGCATTTTCATAAAGACTGGGCATTGGAAACAGGATTAAATTATACACTTTTATCTTCAGATATTTATTCCGGTTCCAAATCGTATGTGGAAGAGACCCAGAAATTGCATTATGTGGGTATACCGGTAAAACTGCATCGTTCTATTTGGAAAAATAGCTGGCTCTCTGTATATGCGTCTGCCGGAGGAGTAATGGAGAAATGTGTATCAGGTAAGCTGGAAACTGTTACCGTGACGAATGGAGGTAATCGTACGTCTGAGAACACATCATTGGATGTGGATCCGCTTCAGTGGTCAGTGACTGCAGCAGCCGGAGCGCAAGTGAATTTTACCTCACGTTTTGGATTATATGTAGAGCCCGGAATTGCATATTATTTTGATGACCATAGCGGAGTAGAAACCATACGAAAAGAACACCCTCTTAATTTTAATTTGCAGTTAGGCTTACGCTTCAATGTGACCAAATAAGTTTTTATAGTTGATTTATTAGAAAAGATGCTTATCTTTGTTGAAAAGAATCTGATTAACTAAAATAAATCGATGGAAAAAATTATGGTAGCTCCTTCCTTGCTCTCTGCAAATTTTGCTGATTTGAAGAGTGACTTGGAAAAAATAAATCAAAGTGAGGCGGACTGGTTGCATCTGGACATTATGGACGGTGTGTTTGTGCCCAATATTTCATTTGGTTTTCCTGTATTAAAATATGTGGCTGAAATTAGTCAGAAGCCGTTGGATGTGCATCTGATGATTGTGCAGCCGGAAAAATTTATTCGTGAAGTAAAGAATTTGGGAGCCATGATGATGAATGTACACTATGAAGCTTGTCCTTATCTGCATCGCGTTATCCAGCAGATTAAGGAAGCTGGAATGAAGGCGGGAGTTACGCTGAATCCGGCTACTCCGATATCTGTATTGGAGGATATTATCACAGAGGTGGATATGGTGTTGCTGATGAGTGTCAATCCAGGATTCGGTGGCCAGAAATTTATTCCTAATACATTTAAAAAGATTGCGCAGCTTCGCGAAATGATAACGCGTAACGGGGCTTCTGCCCTTATCGAGGTGGATGGAGGTGTTAATCAGGAAAATGCCCCTCTTCTGCGGCGCGCTGGAGCAGATGTGCTGGTGGCCGGCAGTTCTGTATTTAATTCTCCAGACATGATTAAAGCTATTCAGCAATTGAAATATGTGGAGTAAGTATTGGGAGCCTTGCATTCTTTAATAGCATACCCATTGTTCCGGTTGACTATTTGTCTGGCAACCGGAATTTTTTTATTCGACACATTGTGGCCGGAAAATTTTTCATGGTCATATTGGGTTGCGATATGGTTACTTTTGGTTATTGTTTGCGGAGGAGTGTTTTGGTTTTCCCGATGGAGATGGCGCTGGCTCTTTGGAGTGATGGCTGGCATGGCTTTTTTCTTATGGGGAGGAATATCGGTAGTCCATCAAAGAGAAACAGTGCAATATGATTGGGATGGAGAGCCTGCTATATATAAAGGTATAGTGGAAAGTGTGCCGGAAGTCAGGGGGAAAACATTTCGGGCGGAAGTGCGTGTAGATGTCCAACGGTTGTCAAACGGAAACTGGAAAAGAATAGACCGGAATATTCTTTTGTCATGGATGCCGGATTCTTTATCAAAACCTTTGGCTTGTGGAGACAGTGTGTGTTTTTATGCAAAAGTTTCGTATCCTTTTTCTGGGAAAGAACTGACAAGATTCGATTACGGTGACTATCTTTTACGAAAGAGTATTAGCGGAACGGCTTTGGCTTATGCCGGGAATTGGCGTTGTACGGGAAAACCTCGTTCATTATCTGTCAGCCAGTTGGCAAAGGTATGTCAACAACAGGTTGTGGATGTATATCGGAGTTGGGGATTTGATCAGGACGTGCAGGCTGTAGTATCGGCGTTGACTATTGGGGAGAAAACGGATTTGACTCCTGAATTAAAAGCAATGTATAGTGCAGCTGGGGTCAGTCATGTATTAGCGTTATCAGGACTGCATGTGGGTATTCTTTCGTGTATTCTTTTGTGGTTGTTTTATCCGTTGACTTATTTAAAGCATGGGCGTAAGATTTTAGCTTTTCTGGTAGTCTGTTTGTTATGGCTTTTTGCCTTTATTTCCGGGCTAAGTTCGTCGGTGGTACGTGCAGTAGTAATGTATAGTTTATATACTTTTGCTTCATTTTGTTCAGAGGAGCGTTTTTCGGGTATGCATTCCTTGGTGTTGGCTGCTTTTCTGATGTTGATATATAATCCGTTTTTTCTTTTTGATATAAGTTTTCAACTCTCGTTTACAGCTGTCTTTTCTATTTTGGCGTTTTATCCTTTGTTTTCACGTTGGTTATGCATAAAAAATTGTGTGTTGCGTTATGTGTGGAACATACTCAGCCTATCTATCTCGGCTCAGTTAGGTACGCTACCTTTTATTCTGTATTATTTCGGAAGTTTTCCGACTTATTTTCTACTGGCCAATCTGGTTGTTGTTATATTGGCAGGTGGAATACTGATGTTGACGCTGGTTGCATTATGTGTAGCTTCCGTACCTATGGTAGGAAGTACGGTGATGACCTTATTGGAATGGTGTACATCGGTTTTGAATGAATCCACCCGGTGGGTTCAGCAACTGGACGGGTCTCAGATTACTTCTGTTTATTTATCCTCTTCTCAGGCCTGTCTGCTGACTGCGGTAATTATTTGCTTCTATTTATGCTGGGCATCCGGTATACACCGTAAGGCTTCTGACTGGATTCGTTTACTGATGGTTTGCAATCTGTTTGTAGTGGTGTCTTGTGTGGAATATACAGGTGAAGCTCCGGAACAGTTGTACTTTTTCCGCTCGGAAGTATACACCCGTAAAAGAGATTGTGTTTCTACTCATCGCTCTGAAACGGGATTGCTATGTATCAGAAATGTGCATATTGCAGTACTGGATGATGCTCGCTGGAGAACATGTGAGTCTTCATTACGTTTACCTTTGGAATATGCATATATCTGTAGGGGATTTAAGGGGAGTCTTTCACAGTTGGACAAACTGTTTGTTATTCGGCAGGTTATTTTGGACAGTTCATTGAGTGATGCTTTCCGAGAAAAGCTTATAAGGGAATGTCAATTACTTAAAATATCTTATACAGACCTTTCTATTCACGGTTCTTATTCTGTTGTGCTGTAGTTTCTAAAAATAAATTTGTACTTTTGCTCCTTTCAAAAGTGTAAGTTTAAGAAAAAGAATATGTTGTCAAAAGTAATTCTTCAGGCCCATATTGATAAAGTTGAGACTTATTTTGAACGGGCTGATAAAGTGGTGATTGTGACTCACGTTTCTCCTGACGGAGATGCGTTGGGTTCTTCGTTGGGCTTGTATCATTTTTTGTCTGTACATGACAAGACTGTAAATGTAATTGTGCCTAATGCGTTTCCTGACTTTTTACGATGGATGCCTGGAGCAAAAGATATTATCCGTTATGATAAATATGCTGAGTTTGCCGATAAACTGATTGCAGAAGCAGACGTGATTTGTTGTCTTGATTTTAATGCCTTGTCTCGTATTGACCAGATGGCAGAAGCCGTCAGAACAGCTCAAGGGAGAAAGGTCATGATTGACCATCATTTGAATCCGGAACCATTCTGTAGGGTGACTATTTCACATCCGGAAATATCTTCTACTTCAGAATTGATTTTTAGGCTGATATGCCGTCTGGGATGTTTTGATGACATTACATTGGAAGGAGCAGAATGTATTTATACCGGAATGATGACGGATACGGGAGGTTTTACTTATAATTCCAATAACCGTGAAATTTATTTCATTATAAGTGAACTGCTGTCTAAAGGCATTGATAAGGATGATATTTATCGTAAAGTATTCAATACATATTCAGAAGGTCGTCTTCGTTTGATGGGGTATGTGCTTTATGAAAAAATGCAAGTATATCCTCAGTTCCGTGCGGCTTTAATCTGTCTGTCAAAGGAAGAGCAGGGTAGATTCCGTTACGTGAAAGGAGATACGGAAGGATTCGTAAATATTCCTCTTCAGATGAAGGGAATCTGCTTTTCGGTATTCTTGCGTGAAGATACGGAAAAGAATATGATTAAGGTTTCACTTCGCTCGGTTGGGGCTTTCCCATGTAATCAGGTTGCGACAGAATTCTTTAACGGAGGGGGGCATTTGAATGCTTCTGGAGGAGAGTTTTATGGTACAATGGATGAGGCTGTGGATTTATTTAAGCAGGCCTTGGTGAAATATGAGAGTTTGTTATTGAAAAATTAGTGAGAAATTTTTATTCTTGAACAATATTAGACATAATTGGACAAAATAGGAAGGATGTTTTATAGACATTTTACTACATTTGCCCGTGTAAACATGCTTATTAAGATGAAAAAGAATTATTTGCTGTGGGCTGTAACTGCCCTGATAATGCTGGCGCTGCAAAGTTGTAATAACGGAAAGACATATGCTGAAATGAAAGAAGAGGAGGCAGCTGCCATTAATAAGTACATTTTGGAAAATGACATAAAAGTTATTTCTGAGGCTGATTTTGCTGCACAGGATTCTACGACGAAAGAAAATGAATATGTGTTGTTGGACGAAAGTGGAGTCTATATGCATGTGGATAATCGAGGAGCTGGTCAGGCTGTGTTGGGAGATGGAACCTATGATATGGTAGCCCGTTTTGTGGAAGTGGCACTCCAGACGCGCACTGATTTAGGTATGACAGCTGGAGATACTTTGCTGGCTAATTTTCACGTAGCCAATCCTTCTTATACAATCAAGGGCGAGGATTTTAAACTGACAATTAGCGGTGATTCTTATTCGGCTTCGTTTACTCGTAATGATTCTTATAGTATGTATGGCATGTATAAAACAGTAGCTGTTCCTTCTGGGTGGTTGATTCCGCTGCGTTATCTGAAACCGGGAAGAACAAATGATGCAGAGAAAATAGCACGTGTGAAATTGATTGTGCCGCATAGTGAAGGTACTTCTTCGGCTACTCAGTCCGTATATCCATGTTTTTATGAATTGACCTATAACATGACAAGATAACCTAAATAATTAAAAACCTTTATTTATGACACTTATTAAATCTATTTCCGGAATTCGTGGCACTATAGGTGGCCATGCCGGCGAAGGATTGAATCCTTTGGACATCGTGAAATTCACTTCAGCGTATGCTACATTGATTCGTAAGACTACGACCAATAAATCAAATAAGATTGTAGTAGGCCGTGATGCGCGTATCTCTGGTGAGATGGTGAAGAATGTGGTTTGCGGAACGTTGATGGGAATGGGATTCGATGTAGTAAATATCGGATTGGCTTCTACTCCGACTACAGAACTTGCAGTAACTATGGAAGGTGCATGTGGTGGTATCATTCTGACAGCCAGCCATAATCCGAGACAATGGAATGCCTTGAAGTTGTTGAATGAGCATGGTGAATTCCTGAATGCGGCCGAAGGTAATGAGGTTTTGCGTATTGCTGCTGCAGAAGAATTTGAATTTGCAGATATCGAACATATTGGTAAGTATCGTGAAGATAATACATACAACCAGAAACATATTGACAGCGTATTGGCATTGAAACTGGTAGACGTAGAAGCTATCCGTAAGGCTAATTTCCGCGTGGCAATTGATTGTGTGAACTCTGTAGGTGGTGTAGTACTGCCTCAGTTGTTGGAGCAGCTGGGCGTACAGCATGTGGAAAAGTTGTATTGCGAACCGACTGGCGACTTCCAGCATAATCCAGAACCTCTGGAAAAGAACTTGGGTGACATCATGGGCTTGATGAAGAAAGGTACTTGTGATGTAGCCTTTGTGGTAGACCCTGACGTAGACCGTCTGGCTATTATCTGTGAAAATGGAGCTATGTATGGTGAAGAATATACGCTGGTAACAGTAGCTGATTATGTATTGAAGCATACTCCGGGAAATACAGTTTCTAACTTGAGTTCTACTCGTGCGTTGCGTGACGTCACTCGCAAATATGGCATGGAATACAATGCTTCTGCAGTGGGTGAAGTAAATGTAGTAACCAAGATGAAAGCTACTAATGCGGTTATCGGTGGTGAAGGTAATGGTGG
>ENA-UEPS01001490-UEPS01001490.1-human-gut-metagenome-genome-assembly--contig:-NODE-1490-length-12438-cov-2.840790_pt1 | contig 12438 bp, 10 predicted proteins | sample MGYA00242904_ERZ507924 | MGnify/ENA primary metagenome ERZ507924 (study PRJEB26167, sample SAMN06115422) | human gut metagenome | host: Homo sapiens | place: China:Sichuan | collected 2014-10-16...
CTCGTCTCGGGCCGGGTTTTTCTTGTGACGAACGAGCCGGCGACGATCAGCCGTTGATCGGGATCGAGCGTCCCTGCTTCGGCGCGCTGACCTCGCGCTTGTCGATCGTGACCGTGAGCACCCCGTTCTTGAACGATGCCTTGATCGAATCCTGGTTGGCGTCGTCAGGCAGGTTCAAGGCACGCTGAAAGCTGCCGTAGGAGCGCTCCACACGGTGGAAGCCACCTTCCTTCTTCTCCTGTTCCTGGCGCTTCTCGCCACGCACCATCAGCACGTCGTTGTCGAGGGTGATCTGGATGTCCTTCTCCTCGACACCGGGCACTTCCAGGGCAATCTTGTACTGCTTGTCGGTTTCCTGGATGTCCAGGGCCGGCTTCAGCATGCCCGACCAATCGGATGGCCACTGCGGCATGTTCAACGCCGGAAAACCGAAGCCCCGGAATGCGTCATCGAACAGCCGGTCGATTTCCCGACGCAGTTGCAGGATCGGGCTGACTGGCCCGCTCGCCGCTGGCAGGTCATTGCGCTGCACCGGCAGGGAAGAGGCGGTCTGCTGCTCTTGCTGCTCGTTCTTGAACCAGTTCCAGGGAGCCAACTTCTTGAAATCGATGTCCATGCCATACCTCCAGAAAAATTGGAAAACGAGTTACTCAAGCCCTTTGCCTGCTGCGACGGGCAGTGCGCCCAGGCGACACGGGCTGCTCGGATGACTTCTGCTGTTCACGCTTGCGCATCACCTCCTTCTTTGCTCCGGCTCGGGTCTGATCATTGATGCACTAATCGATTTCACTTTGACGAAGCCGCCACGTCCCGCCCACCTTGAAAGCCGGAATTTCCCCGTGTGCGGCGAGCCGATAAAGCGTCCGCTTGCCGACTTTCAAGTACGCAGCCAATTCATCGAGCGTGAAAATCACCTGTAGGTGCGCTTTCATCTCACCCTCTCCAATCGCGTCGCTTTGCGGTTCCGGCCAAGGAAATCCTTGCAATACTTTGTAATATTAGGCTTACCATGAAAAACTTCAGGAGTCAAGAGTGCAATGTGCAGCGTTCTCCCGCCCCATTGATGCAGGTCAACTGCTCAGGCAAGGCACAGGGGGGCGGCCTGATCAGGCAATGGACAGCGCCTGGCTCGTCAGCCTGCGTGTGCCACAGGCGCCTCGATCAAACACCGATCCTCACGTTGTAGCCGAGTGCCCGCAGCCCCTTGCTTGTCTGCATGTTCCTTGGCGGAAACTCGTCTGGGCGCGCCCAGACGACGATTTCCCCGAGGCTGCTCAGGCCAACGTGCGGAATTGCCCAGTCGTCGCTGCGGATCGCGTTCCAGAGTCGGGCCGAAACACTTCCGTTGCCCCAGACAACGTAGTTCAACAGTATCCGTCCGGCCAACACACCTTCCCGACACCGCCGCCGAAGGCCATGGCCCATCAAGCGGATTTTCCATGCGCCCTCAGCGCCGTACCTACAGCAAATCTTTCAAGGCCCAGGTCATTCAGGAGTGTTCTGAACCCGGTGCCTCCATCGCAAACATCGCCTTGGGCTACAGCCTCAATGCCAACCTCGTCCACAAATGGATTCGGCTGCATACCCAGAAAACCACGGCTATCCAGCCAGCGTTCATCCCGTTGCCTTCTCAAATGCTCGGCGCGGGTTCGCATGCTCAAGCGCGCTGCTGCGATCATGAGTTTGATCCAGTCGGCCCGTAATAATGGGCACGATCCGTATGCCTATCTCAAGGATGTGCTGAGACGGTTGCCGACGCAGCGAGCTAGTGAGATTGCAGAGCTGCTGCCGCATAGGTGGCATCCGGCATAGTCGCGCAAGACGGTCTGCCCGCACGCTTACGTTCAACAGCTCAAGCACCGTCCGCCCTTCGCGGGATCGTTGCCGCCAGAGCCACACGCCGAACTTTTCCACCTTGTCGTCGCCGGCCTGCGGTCAGTCAGGCAAGCCCAGGTGCTTGTTTTCCTGCTTGATCGCGTGGTCTCGGATCGCGTGCACCCGGGAAACGGCATCCACGAACTGCCACCATCTCTTAGCTTGGCGGGGTCAAGCCAGCCGGGATGCCCGGACGGTTACGCTGGTCCGCGCCCAGTTGCAGCACCAAGGTCGGCCGCAGTGATGAAGCGGGTCTTGATGCCGCACTGCGCCGCCCGATAGCGCAGTGCGATGGCCAGATGCGTCTTGCCGACTCCCAAGGGGCCTATATCGCCTTGGCACGGCTCCGGGCAGTTTCGGGGAGGCTGCACGCAGTGCGCGACAAGATGTATCGCAGCCGAACTGCGGTGTATTCTGCAATCAGCCTAGGGCCGCGCGTATCCGCTGCTTCCAGTCGAACACCCGGGCATGGTTGGCCCCAGATGAGCTTTCTTTCGGGTGATGCACAGAGTGCAAAGGCTCACAGTACTTCGCCATGGTGCCTGGCCAACGCAACGAGCCTTTCACTGTCTCCCTCAAGATCCTGTCTATGCATTTTCCTGCCTCAACACCTGCTTTGAAGCCCATGATCCGCGTTGACATGGTCTTCCGGTTGTCTGAGGTATCTATTTCTAGAAGATAGCGTTGTTCGCCGTTTCGCAGCTTGAACCTTGCCAGCAGATAACAGCGTGATTTTTCGTGATCGATCATGTGGTAGCTGCAACGTGGAACGGGCGGCAGAGGCTTCACCTCCAGTGCTACCAACGCAATTCCAGACTCTTGAGTGATTTGTTCAAGAATCTCTCGGAGCAGCGAGAAGCGATCTACAAGCCGTTCATGCTCGTCCCCATCACCCTCTCCCTCACCCAATTGTTGGAATTCTCCTGACGCTATGCTGCCCTCGCTCACAGGATCAGCCACGCCGAAGAGTTGGCTTTCTCTGCTCGGGCATTGCTCGTCGTCGACCTTCTTGCCATGACCGTTGGCACGCTCCCCGTTGTAGGCGATCTTGGTGCGCAGCTGAGCATCAAACGTGACTCCCTCAACGGGCAGATGAATCAACCTCTGCTCCTTGGCAGCAGTCGGCTCTTCGTCAGCATCCACCTCCAACTCTTTCGCTCCCGATGGCACGGATACACAGCCTGTGTTCTCTCCCCTGACGGGTAACTTGAGAGCAGGGTGATGGAAAAAAATATCACCGCGATGGCTAAACCGGAGCCCCTGAAGCTTTTCGATCTCCCAGACCAGCAATTCGTTGCTTTCCGGATCAAAGGGGCCTCGCACATCCATGGTGGTACCCGCGAGGGAAGTGGGTGCCTGAAAGTCGAACTGCCACCTGGCATACGCCGACTCTTGCAGTACCCGCTCTTGCCTTTGATTGAGGCTTTGCCAGATTGACTCGAAGGATCGCCTCACATCCTGATTCAGCAGCAGCCAACTGAAATGGTCTCTGTATCCCTTGATTTTGAGAAGCTGACTTGGGGCCCCCGTCTTCGGGGGCGTATGGATATGAACAACATCGCCCTCTCTGTAGATCGTGAAGGCCATGTCCAAGCCATTCGGTGCGAAGGCTGCACGAACGATGAAGGCTGCGTGGAAGAACATTTTTCGTGCCAGCTCGAATTTCGGCAGCCAGACGGTCAGACCATCGACCTCGAACACAAAGCATCGCTGTCCAGATATCTCAGGATTTGCAGCAAGCCTTCTGGCCAGACGTGGGCACTCACCCAACTGCCTTTCCCGCCAGGTATCTATTGCAGGAAGCACCACCGTCTTCTTGAAACCACTGGGACGATAAGGAGCCCCTTCTTCGCCAAGAAACTCGCGACCAACGGCCAAGACACACGACATCTCCTGTGCGAACCGCTGCAGCTGCAGCTGACCGTTACGCTCAAAGAGAGCCGCCAACTGCCACTGGGCCGCCGGAGTCTTGGCCCTGAAAAAATTTCCAACGGCCAGCAACCTGGATCCGTTCGGGATCTGACGAAATACTGTCCTATTCAATCCATCTTCCTATCAATCGAATGAACGCAGTGGTCAGTGGTGCCACCCTGCTTTTTTCCAATCCACAACGCTTTTCCAGCTCCCAGCGCCTGGACGTTATGCCAGTCTGTACATCCTCCAGCATTGCTGCAGTCAGGCGACGGATCTGATATTCCCCGACAGACTCGGCATAGCGATCCAGGAAAGTGCGGAACAGGGGCAGTTGAGCGAGATGATGCTCGACTGATGCCCGATGGGGTAGCTGCTGCAGGAACCAGTTGCGACTCCTGCGCGGAAGGCTCCGGTCTTCTTCGCTGTCTCTGCCAATTCGGATCAGCAGGCGTACCAGCTTTCTGTCCCGCGCTTGCCAGTCAACATGGCTGTTGTTGCCCTGTCGGCGCTGCCTGACCTGGTTCGCAACCATCAGCCAGTGTCGGTCATGACGATAGAGCCAGGCGTAACATGCCCCTGCTCCGTCTTGCCTGGCTGCCTTGGCTCCACCGTGATTAGCCAGTGCTTGCAGCCAAATGGCTCGGTACTGCTGCTTTTGCTCAAACTCAGCAGGGAGCAGCTGCACTGACCGCTCGGAGGCAAGGTCGACCTGGCGAGTCTTCGCCTCGCTGATCAGCTCGCCAGCATGCTGGCCAGGGCGCAGGCTGGTCCAGACGATCAGATGCTGCAGCGCACTGAATCCCTTGCGATGCTTCCTGAACATCGCCAACAGCCAAGGTGGAGGCTCTCCGGATGTCAGCAGACCGTTCGCAGCAAGCCAATCCCTTTGATGGGATGCCAGGATCTTCTCCCAGATGACTTCAGCCCTGACCTGCCGGCCTCGCCTGGCGCCGCACTCTGTAGCCAGGTACCGGTACAGGTTGGTCCAGCGTCCGTAGCCAGGCGATTGCACCTCTTCGAGCGCCAGCAGCTGCATAGCAGCCTTGGCGAGCCTGATAGCCTCTTCGCCCACGGGACTCACGCGAAGATCACGGGGCAGAAACAGTGGAGAGGCTGTATGAAACTCGTGCCGCTGCGCTCGACGGAACGGGATAGGTGAGTTCAGGAGCTGACAGCCATGCTCGGGACAGGCATCTATCCCTTGAATCTGCCAGCTACGCCGCCAGTAGGGTTCACCGTAGCGCGCAGCCATATCTTCAAAGCAGATCGGGCAGTAACGCAGCCAATCGGGCCACTTGACCAAGGCCGTCGAGGCCCCAGACAGACCAATCGTCGGCCGGTCGGGAGCAAGCATGGCCTGAAAAAGATCGGTACGGCGCTCCGGCGGAATGAAAGGGGCATAGAGCGGGAACAGCGTGTGATTCAGGATCATGCCTTCCGCATCCAAGCCCGTGTTGTTCGCCAACGCAGTCAGGTGTGTGGGCAGATCGGTGATCGCGGCAACCTTGCTGTCACCGAAAAGCATGTGCAGCAAGGTCTTGTGGCTGCCTATCCCCAGATGTACCCGGCACCGGGCAATACCGCTGTAAAGCAGTTCGTCCGGGTAGAGCCTGGGGAAGTACATGTCAGCTCGCTCTCAGCAGAGGCCGTAGATCGAGGATCAAGCCAGCCTGCTTGAATCTGTCATAGGCCTCGCTTTCAGGCCCATCGGCATAACGTCGGCGCAGATCCTCCTCGGATAGGCACCCCCACTCCGTCCGCTTAACTCTGGAAATGCCGGGCCTCTTGGGAGCGTCCTGCGCGAGGTAGGCCGTGGCCTTGTGAATCAGGGCCGCCAGCGGGATGTCCGGATTCTCCGCCAACAATTCATCGGCCATGGGAATGGCGATGTCCCTCGGGATTTCCATACCTTCGAGCAGGGCGGCCAGCCGCTTTGCCTTGTCATCTGCCGGAGGGGCCGGCGGTTTAGGTTGGGGGACGCTATCCAGAGAGCGAGTCAGGGTCAGCAACCGTCCCTCGATCTCTGGCATCAGCAGGTCGTCATATTTGGCGATCAGCTCGGGCCTACCGCTCCGCAAGGCCGCCAGCATCGGATGGACCGGTTTGAACTCGTCCTCGAAAACCCTGCGCAGCAACAGCGGCTTAATGCACTCGACACCTGTCACTATCGCCCGGATCTGCGCCAGCGCGAACAGCTTGATGACGATGTCCATGACCCCTTGGGTGAGGTCGTACATCGTAGCCTCCAGTTCATCATCCAGCGGCGCCGCATTTCGCAGCCACTGATACTTCCAAAGCCGCTTCAACAGACGCTTCCAATGCTCGTCCCGAGGCAACCTATCCCAGCGGATGCTGCCCAACCCGGAGACCCGCCGAGCAGCCCGGAACGTGCGCTGGAAGAACTTGCTGGCCCGGTGGGTGCCGACCTGAATGATCGGAACACCGATGGTGTTCACCAGCGACACGAAGAAATTGTGCATTTTTTCGGCACCACCGGAGCGTGCCTCGTTGAGGTTCTGAACCTCGTCGATGATCAGCACTCCGAGCGTGTGCAGATTGGCCAGCTGGCACATGGATGCCAGCAGACGTTTGGTACCCAGCTTCTTGCGTCCGTGGCTACGGCTGTAGTGGGTACCCAGGATCTTGTCTACTTCGTTGAAGAAGCTCAGGCACAGCTCATCCAAGTCACCGTCAATTGGGCAGTCGACCTTCAGATAGACCAGTTGAGTGATGTTGTAATCAGGGTGATGGAGGGCTTGGGGGTACATGCCCAGAATCCGCTCCAGCGTGCGCGTCTTGCCGCAACCGGAGCAGCCGAACAGCGACAGGCTGTTGGCCGTAGAGGAGACACTCTGGTACACCGCCGCATCCAGATCCTCCTCCTCGACACGGCGATAGCCATTCTGCAGGTGCGCATACCAGGCACCGCTGGCCGGATTCCGACCGATGTACCCTTGACGGATCATCAGGCTGATCTTGCTCTCCAGCTCCAAGTGATGGCTCAGCGGCTGGAAGAAGCCGTGCAACAGGCGGGCAATTGCATGTGCCCTGAGCCGACCATCCAGAAGCGCCTCCTGCGGCTCGAAACCGGGAAGCTGCTGCAATAGACCGACCACCTCCTGCAGATCAGGAATCGGAGGCAATGCGCTGATGAGCGGATTGTCCTGATACTCGGGAAGCTGCTGCTCCTGGTAACGCGCCAGGGGAATGACTCCGCGCTGGAATTCTTCAGTCATCCTCTTCCTCCTTGAATATCAGGTCACTGAGATCTGGGAAGGCATAATCTTCCTGCTTCTCGCCCCGCAGTGGGATCACCTCGGCTGGCTTTTCCTGCTGTGCTTTATCCGGTTTGAATGCTGTTTTCTGGCGTTCCTGGCGCTTTTCCTGCTGCTTGTTCTCGCGGATCTGGGTTCCCAGATCCTTCGTGGTCATACCCGTTTTGAGCGGACTGGCATCCTCTGCCTGGGCAACGATGGACTCGATCTGCTTCAGAAGATTGCCTCTCTCTACCAAAGCTTCCGCCGCCGCGTTGGTATCGCTACGCCGTTCCTCTCTGGACAGCAGCCAGACATCCCAGAAGGTCATCCCCCTGAAGCGTCGACTGCGGTCGGCAAGATCGCAAACCCAGTAGTCCTTGAGACTATTGGACGGCCGCAGGTAGATGTGGTCGGCGCTACGCGGATCGTATGCGACCGTTACCCCTGTCGGCCGGCGCCCCTGGCCTCGGTGAAACCAACCCTCCCTGATTGCTTCCTGGCAGGTGTAGAAGCAGCCGAACAGTCTGATTCCCAGCTCCGAAACCGTGGCCGACTCATGGGGCAAAAGATTGATCCGCACCAGCTCCTCGGGCGCAGTACGTAACCGGCCGGTCAGGTTGGCCAAGCCCCAGTTCCACAGCATGACCGGGATGGCTGGCAGATCGCCCGGCATACCAGAGGTCCTGTCGTATTTGCTCAAGGTATGAAAGTTGTTGTGGTAGAGGATGCCGGCAATGATGATCTGGGTGAACTCGGGCAAGGTCAGACTGGCATCAAGTCTGTAGTCGTGGCCACCCCGCTTCCGGCTGGTGGTGTCCTCGACCACACCGCTGGCATAGGGCTTGAAACGCTCCTGCACCGTCCGGAAATAACGCTCGACGATACCCTTGGCATCTCCTCGCCTGGCCGGGGCATTCTCGATGCGAACGCCGAAGGCTTGGGAAAATGCTTCCACCTTGGTGCCATTCAGTTCGCCCTTATCGGCCAGCACCACATCCGGCAAGCCTTTGACCGGCCAGTCGCTGGCATCGATCTCCACGCTATACTGGCGGCAATACTCAACCTTGTCGGCGACCGTGTTGGCCAATGCCACCATGGCACTGACCCAGGAAGGTCCCTCGAATCCGACGTACATACCAACGACCATGCGGCTGAACACGTCGATCACCATGTAAACGACAGGCCTGCCGACGATAAGGCTGCGATCATGTTCTGAAACCAGATAGATATCGGCGATGGTGGCATCGATCTGGTAGCGGTATCCTGGCCCCAGTGCCTCGGTCGTCGATGTACTGCTGAGCGGTCGGAAGTCCTTGGCAAAATCCACTGCGGACACCCTGCATGGCAAGGTGTCGGTGAAGTGATATTCGCGCCCATAGAAGTAACGGAACTGCCCCAATGTAGGCAGTTCGGAGGTCGGCAGCTCCGTCAGAACAGCACGGAGCAGATTCAGCCCGGCGGCGTAGGCATCAGGAATGGACGGATGTTTTTCCTTGAGCAAACGTTCCTCGATGACCCGGCGAAAAATGCGCTCGATGTCCGGCGTGACATTGCTCCCTTTCCCCTCCATCACCACTCTGGGCCTGCCCAGCTTGGCCTGGTTCGGCTTTCTGCGCTTGCCACGGGCGCCCGAGTTGACATAGTCCGGCAAGAGGGCATTCCTGCACATGCCTCGCTGCCAGTAGCGCCTCAGTAACCTGTACACCGTCTGATTGGTGACACCATGGCGCTCCATGATGCCTCTGACAATGAGCCCTCTGGGGCGCCGCACGAAAAGCTGGGGGTTGTGCACAAAATCCGCCAGCATTCCCCAAGCTTCATCACGCTTCTGCTGATCAAGGGAACCTTCCTCAACCTCCCGTAGGACTGTCTCCTCGAAGGGATCGGCAATGCTCTCCAGCTCCCGCTCCATGAGCAGACGCTCCAGCTCTGCAATCGATATCGGTTCGGGCAACGCCGTGTCCGAATCGATATCGATCCAGATTGCCTGCTCGGTACCGGACCAAAGCAGGCGCTTTCGCAGTTCCCCCATCCGGAACACCTGATTAACGGGCAACACTGCTCAGCTCCTGATGCATTTGATGAGAGTTGGCAACCAGGTCTTTCGGCTTCAGCTCCCGGTAAGGAGTGTCAAGATCGAAAAGGAAACAGTGCCGGGCCAGCAACTGGCGTAGCCAATAGAGCGCCTGACCGGCCTCCAGCTGGCCGGAGGTATCCAGTCCTTGGGCAATAGCGGTCAGCTTCCGGTCTGGGTGACGCTGAAACTCGAGCAGAAACAGCTGCTGGTAATGGGCGAGATCGTCCTGAGCGATGTCGCCTTCAGCATGGGCAGGATAGAGCCATTGGATATTGGCAAATGCCACCTTGGATACCTCGCGCTCCGTAACGATGACCCAGGGAATACCTTTTTCCTGCCAGTAGCGCCTTTCAAGCTCAAGCCTCTCGATAACTTCAGGCTTCTGCAGGTCGGTACTGTACTTGGCCTGAATCGCGATGCTCGGGCGCTGAGGATCTTCGAAATCCACCAGAAAGTCGCTGGTCAGTACCTGCGGGGTACCCTTGTAACAACCGTGGGGCAGGCCAAGCTCCTCGGCGATGCGCACCGTATCTTCGACCCGCATCGGAAACTGTTCACGGATATCGGTGACATGGGGAGACCGATCCAAGGTCAGGAAGATGGCCAGTTCAAGATCGGATAGAAGATGGTGTAAACGCCGGGTCTTGCTGCCAGGCAGGCGGTGGGAGCGACCCAGCGAGGACACGTCCCTTGTGTAGATGAACGGCTTGTAGTCTGATCCCTGGCCTTGACCACGCCCGTCCTTGAGCCTTCTATCGATCTGGGCCTGGGTCAGCCCCTTGAATGTTCCAGACATGAGAAAGCCTGCCCCCGCTGTGTCGATGACCTCAACATAGCGGATGCAGGCTCAGAATGAAACTTTATTTATACGGATGATACTTTATTTATACGGATGAACCTTTATTTGCATCCCACATTTGCCGCACTGGATATCAACGCCAAAATGCATGAAGGTGTCAGCGGTCGTAATATGTGGATGGATTGTGTGGTAAATGGCATTAATGCCCGCAAACTGATCCTCGATAACTGTCAGCATATTCGTCCGTTCGTACCTGAACTGGTGGATGGTAAACCCTGGCAGTCGTATGAAACAGCGCAAATTGCGGTTGATCTGCGCTTCTTCCAGTTTGTACCAGGGGAACACTGGCATTCTTTTGAAGGCTATGCAGAGAATCAATACTTTGTCGATCCATGCAAACTGTTGCTGACAACCCCAGGTATTGATGCACGTAACGGCGAATATGAAGCGTTCGGTGTACCCGCGACGATTCTTGCTAACTTCCTGCGCGAAAATGGCGTAGTGCCGGAAAAATGCGATCTTAACTCCATCCTCTTCCTGCTGACTCCGGCAGAAGATATGGCCAAACTTCAGCAACTTGTTGCCCTGCTGGTACGCTTCGAAAAACTGCTTGAGTCCGACGCGCCATTAGCAGAAGTGCTACCTTCCATCTACAAACAGCATGAAGAGCGCTACGCCGGTTATACCCTGCGTCAGTTGTGTCAGGAAATGCATGATTTGTATGCCCGCCACAACGTGAAACAACTGCAAAAAGAGATGTTCCGTAAGGAACACTTCCCACGCGTAAGCATGAATCCGCAAGAAGCCAACTACGCCTATTTACGCGGTGAAGTGGAGCTGGTTCGTCTGCCGGATGCCGAAGGCCGTATCGCTGCCGAAGGTGCGCTTCCTTATCCTCCGGGTGTGCTGTGTGTTGTTCCGGGTGAAATCTGGGGTGGTGCTGTTCTGCGTTACTTCAGCGCTCTGGAAGAAGGGATCAACCTGCTGCCAGGTTTTGCACCGGAGCTGCAGGGTGTCTATATCGAAGAACATGATGGTCGTAAGCAAGTTTGGTGCTATGTCATCAAGCCTCGTGATGCGCAAAGCACCCTGTTGAAAGGGGAAAAATTATGAGTCAGGCTAAATCGAATAAGATGGGCGTCGTGCAGTTAACCATACTGACGATGGTCAACATGATGGGCTCCGGTATCATCATGCTGCCGACAAAGCTTGCCGAAGTTGGGACAATTTCAATTATCTCCTGGCTGGTGACAGCCGTAGGCTCAATGGCACTGGCATGGGCATTCGCAAAATGCGGTATGTTCAGCCGTAAATCAGGCGGTATGGGCGGTTATGCCGAGTATGCTTTCGGTAAATCCGGTAACTTTATGGCGAACTATACCTACGGCGTCTCGCTGCTGATTGCTAACGTCGCGATTGCTATTTCGGCGGTTGGTTACGGCACCGAACTGCTCGGCGCGAGTTTGTCGCCAGTGCAGATTGGTCTTGCGACCATCGGGGTGCTGTGGATTTGTACCGTGGCTAACTTTGGTGGTGCGCGCATTACCGGGCAAATCAGTAGCATTACCGTGTGGGGGGTCATTATTCCGGTCGTCGGTCTGTGCATTATTGGCTGGTTCTGGTTTAGCCCGACGCTGTACGTTGATTCCTGGAATCCGCATCATGCACCGTTCTTCAGTGCGGTAGGTTCTTCCATCGCTATGACGCTGTGGGCTTTTCTTGGTCTGGAGTCTGCGTGTGCAAATACTGATGTAGTGGAAAACCCGGAACGTAATGTGCCAATCGCGGTACTCGGCGGTACGTTAGGTGCGGCGGTGATTTATATCGTCTCCACCAACGTGATTGCAGGGATTGTGCCTAATATGGAGCTGGCAAATTCAACGGCACCATTTGGCCTGGCCTTCGCACAGATGTTCACACCAGAAGTGGGTAAAGTCATTATGGCGCTGATGGTGATGTCCTGCTGCGGTTCGCTACTTGGCTGGCAGTTCACCATTGCCCAGGTGTTTAAATCTTCATCTGATGAAGGCTACTTCCCTAAAATTTTCTCCCGTGTAACCAAAGTGGATGCACCGGTGCAGGGAATGTTGACCATTGTGATTATCCAGAGCGGGTTGGCGCTGATGACGATTAGCCCGTCGCTAAACAGTCAGTTCAACGTGCTGGTTAACCTGGCCGTGGTGACCAATATCATTCCGTATATTCTGTCAATGGCGGCATTAGTCATTATTCAGAAGGTCGCTAATGTGCCCCCCTCAAAAGCGAAAGTAGCAAACTTTGTTGCCTTTGTTGGTGCGATGTACAGTTTCTATGCGCTGTACTCATCCGGGGAAGAAGCCATGCTGTACGGTTCCATCGTGACCTTCCTTGGTTGGACACTGTATGGTCTGGTATCACCACGCTTTGAACTGAAAAATAAACACGGTTAATAAAAAAAAGTAAAAAAGGGCGATTGAATGATCGCACTTTCTGTTTGTTGGCAAATAGTTCGTTATTTATGCCGCATCCGGCAGATG
>ENA-UEPS01001502-UEPS01001502.1-human-gut-metagenome-genome-assembly--contig:-NODE-1502-length-12307-cov-5.550368_pt1 | contig 12307 bp, 8 predicted proteins | sample MGYA00242904_ERZ507924 | MGnify/ENA primary metagenome ERZ507924 (study PRJEB26167, sample SAMN06115422) | human gut metagenome | host: Homo sapiens | place: China:Sichuan | collected 2014-10-16...
TACACAGAAATGTGGAATCGTTTTCAAGTAGACTCGTTGCACGCTTATGGCGATTACGACGAGGCTTCTATGTTTTCGTACGCTGCCGGAAGAGTAGTAGAAAGTTTCTACCGCTACAACCTGACAGAAACGGATAAGGTGGTATATCAGGCACATGAGTGGATGACCGGAATGGGAGCACTTTATGTACAGGAAGCTGTCCCCGAAATTGCTACTATTTTTACAACCCACGCTACTTCCATCGGACGTTCGATAGCCGGCAATCATAAGCCGCTGTATGACTATCTGTTTGCATATAATGGCGATCAGATGGCGCAGGAACTGAATATGCAGTCGAAGCATTCCATCGAGAAGCAGACGGCGCATCATGTAGACTGTTTTACGACAGTAAGTGAAATCACCAATAACGAGTGCAAGGAATTGCTCGACAAACCGGCAGACGTAGTACTGATGAACGGTTTTGAAGACGATTTCGTACCCAAAGGCAGTACATTTACCGGAAAACGTAAACGTGCGCGCTCATTAATGTTGAACGTAGCCAATAAATTGTTGGGAACAAATCTGGATGATGATACGTTAATCATCGGTACCAGTGGTCGTTATGAATTCAAGAACAAGGGAATCGATGTCTTTTTGGAGTCATTGAACCGTCTGAACAGAGATAAAAACCTGCATAAGAATGTATTGGCATTCATCAATGTTCCCGGTTGGGTGGGAGATCCCCGAGAAGACTTGCAGGCGCGTCTGAAAAGCAAAGAAAAGTTCGACACACCGCTTGAAGTTCCTTTCATCACTCATTGGTTGCACAATATGACGCATGACCAGGTGTTGGATATGCTGAAGTATTTAGGAATGGGCAATCGTCCCGAAGATAAAGTAAAGGTGATTTTCGTACCTTGCTATCTGGACGGTCGTGATGGCATTATGAACAAAGAGTATTATGATATATTGCTGGGACAGGATTTGAGCGTTTATGCTTCCTATTACGAACCTTGGGGATATACTCCTTTGGAAAGTGTAGCGTTCCGTGTACCTACAATTACTACTGATCTGGCAGGCTTTGGCCTTTGGGTGAACAGCCTGAAGAACCAGCATGGCATCAATGATGGAGTAGAAGTGCTGCATCGTTCGGACTATAATGATTCGGAAGTGGCGGATGGTATTAAAGATACGATCACGCTCTTTGCGGATAAATCGGAAAAAGAAGTGAAGGAAATCCGCAAACGTGCGGCAGATGTTGCAGAGCAGGCATTGTGGAAGCACTTCATTCAATATTATTATGAGGCTTATGACATTGCTCTGCGCAATGCAATGAAGCGTCAGTTAGGCTGAAAAAACATTTTATTCATCAATAAGTAAACAAAAACATTATGAAAATTAAAGTTAGTAATGTGAATACTCCGAACTGGAAAGAGGTTACAGTGAAATCACGTATCCCTGCTGAGTTGGAGAAATTGTCCGAAATTTCACGCAACATCTGGTGGGCATGGAATTTTGAAGCGACAGAACTATTTAGAGATCTAGATCCGGAACTTTGGAAAGAATGTGGACAGAATCCTGTGTTGTTGCTGGAACGTATGAGCTATGAGAAGCTGGAAGCTTTGGCAAAAGATAAGGTGATTCTGAGAAGAATGAATGAAGTTTATACAAAATTCAGAGATTATCTGGACGTGAAACCGGATGCAGAACGTCCGTCTGTTGCCTATTTCAGCATGGAATATGGTTTGAGCAGCGTCCTGAAAATATATTCCGGTGGTCTGGGTGTATTGGCTGGTGACTACTTGAAAGAAGCTTCTGACAGCAATGTAGATCTTTGTGCAGTAGGTTTCTTGTACCGTTATGGCTATTTTACTCAAACGTTGTCTATGGACGGACAGCAGATTGCTAACTACGAGGCACAAAACTTCGGTCAACTTCCTATCGATCGTGTGATGGATGCAAACGGTCAGCCGTTGGTAGTGGATGTTCCTTATTTGGATTATTATGTGCATGCTAACGTATGGCGCGTAAATGTAGGACGCATTTCTTTGTATCTGTTGGATACGGATAATGAAATGAACAGCGAATTCGACCGTCCTATTACTCACCAGCTTTATGGTGGCGACTGGGAAAACCGTCTGAAACAGGAAATCCTGTTGGGTATCGGCGGTATCCTGACACTGAAAGCACTGGGTATCAAAAAAGATATTTATCATTGTAATGAAGGACACGCTGCATTGATCAATGTTCAGCGTATCTGCGACTACGTAGCTACCGGACTGACATTCGATCAGGCTATCGAGCTGGTTCGCGCTTCTTCTCTTTATACAGTTCATACTCCGGTTCCTGCCGGTCACGACTACTTCGACGAAGGTCTGTTCGGTAAATACATGGGCGGTTACCCAGCAAGAATGGGAATCAGCTGGGACGATCTGATGGATCTTGGACGTAATAATCCGGGTGACAAGGGCGAACGTTTCTGTATGTCTGTATTTGCTTGCAACACTGCTCAGGAAGTAAACGGTGTAAGCTGGCTGCACGGAAAAGTTTCTCAGGAGATGTTCTCTACTATCTGGAAAGGTTACTTCCCCGAAGAAATGCACGTAGGTTATGTGACTAACGGTGTTCACTTCCCCACATGGAGTGCTACGGAGTGGAAAGAACTGTACTTTAAATATTTCAACGAAAACTTCTGGTTCGACCAGTCGAATCCTAAGATTTGGGAAGCAATCTATAATGTGCCCGATGAAGAGATATGGAAGACTCGTATGACGATGAAGAACAAGCTGGTAGATTATATCCGCAAGTCATTCCGTGATACATGGCTGAAGAATCAGGGAGATCCTTCACGTATCGTTTCATTGATGGATAAGATCAATCCGAATGCATTGCTGATCGGTTTCGGTCGTCGTTTTGCTACTTACAAACGTGCGCATCTGCTGTTTACTGACCTGGAACGTCTTTCTAAGATTGTGAACAATCCTGACTATCCGGTACAGTTCCTGTTTACAGGTAAGGCTCACCCGCACGATGGAGCAGGACAGGGGCTGATCAAACGTATTATCGAAATCTCCCGTCGTCCGGAATTCCTGGGTAAGATTATCTTCCTCGAAAACTACGATATGCAGTTGGCACGTCGTCTGGTTTCCGGCGTTGATATCTGGTTGAATACTCCGACTCGTCCGTTGGAAGCATCCGGTACATCAGGTGAAAAGGCTTTGATGAACGGTGTTGTCAACTTCTCTGTATTAGACGGATGGTGGCTGGAAGGTTACCGTGAAGGTGCAGGTTGGGCGTTGACTGAAAAACGTACTTATCAGAATCAGGAACATCAGGATCAGTTGGATGCTGCTACAATCTACAGCATTCTTGAGACAGAAATCCTGCCGTTATACTACGCTCGTAACAAGAAGGGATACTCCGAAGGCTGGATCAAGGTAGTGAAGAATTCTATCGCTCAGATCGCTCCTCACTATACGATGAAACGCCAGTTGGACGACTACTACAATAAGTTCTACAATAAGTTGGCAAAACGTTTCCATATGCTGTCTGCTAATGACAATGCAAAAGCAAAAGAAATTGCTGCATGGAAAGAAGAAGTCGTTGCCAAGTGGGATTCTATCGAAATCGTATCTTGCGACAAGCTGGAAGATTTGAAAGCCGGTGATATCGAAAGCGGAAAAGAATATACTATTACTTATGTAATCGATGAAAAAGGCTTGAACGATGCTGTAGGTCTTGAACTGGTAACTACTTATACAACTGCGGATGGCAAACAACACGTTTACTCTGTAGAACCGTTCAGCGTTATCAAGAAAGAAGGCGACCTTTACACATTCCAGGTTAAACATAGCCTGTCAAATGCCGGTAGCTTCAAGGTGTCTTACCGTATGTTCCCGAAGAATCCGGAACTTCCGCACCGTCAGGACTTCTGCTACGTACGTTGGTTTATCTGATAACTTAAATGTGGAGTAGGGAAGTGACACTTCCCTACCTCGCTTTTCCTATATAAAAGTAGCCCCTGCAATTCGAATGATCGAGATTGCAGGGGCTATCTTTTTAAAGTGTTATGTTAACGGTAATAAGATACCTTCTTAAGTACTGTGCCACCCCATTGGCACAACTGTGCCATCGGCGTGGCATAACTGTGCCAACAGGGTGGCACAACTGTGACAACGGTATGGCACAACTGTTCTCCACCGGGGGAAGAATCTTGTCACCTTTGGCTTTATTTGACTACTTCTGCCAATTTTGCCTGAAGACCTTCTCCATGAAGACCACGGGCAATGATCGTACCGTCGCCATCAATCAGAACAGTGTGAGGAATGCTGTTCACTGCATAAAGCTGTGCGCCTTCACTCTGCCAGAACTTCAAGTCAGACATTTGCGGCCAGGTCATATTCAGCTTTTTAATAGATTCTTTCCATGCAGCAGCATCCTGATCAAGAGATACACCGACGATTTCAAAGTTTTTGCCTTTGTACTGAGCGTAAGCTTCTACCAAGTTAGGCATTTCACGACGGCAAGGACCACACCAGCTAGCCCAGAAGTCTACCAGTACCACTTTACCTTTACCTGCGTAATCAGACAGTTTCACAGTTTTTCCTTCCGGAGTTTGCATTTCGAAGTCAACGAACTTAGTACCTACGGCAGTCTTTTTCTGTTTTTCGGTCTGTTCTTTAACTTTTACGATTGTTTCGTCATTCTGGAAATTAGCCGGGATTTGTTCCAGCAAAGCTGCATTCTCTTCAGTAGAGTTATTGTAGAAAGTCTGTTTGAACAAGAATACACCTACCGGGTTGGTGATGTTTTTCTGTACACCTTCTTTGATTACTTTATCATATTCTTCTTCCAGCTGGGCACCTTCTTTTTGTTTGGCTTCTTTCTGTTCGTCACTCAAAGAAGAATCTCCCATCGCTTCGTAGATAGCGTTCATCTTTTGGCTGATATCATTGATTTGAGTTCTGATTGCCTGGTAAGCGTCATTGTTTGAAGTACCGGTTGCAGAGTCATTGTCCTTTGTCAGAGCAATGTTTATTTTACCGTTTTCGAGGAAGAAATCAATCATCAGAGGTTCTCCGTTCACTTCGCAAGTGACATAACGGTTTACTGCAGAATCCTGCGTGCCTTCAAAGGTGAAAGTACCTTTAGAGATGACTGCGGTATCTAGTTTTGTAAGATTTCTGCCTGTTGCTTCCTGAAGGTAAACAGTGTCGCCGTCAGCAGCGCCTTCTACTGTACCTGTGATAACGTATCCGGCTTTGTTTCCGGTACAAGCTACCATGCCCAACGCTGCCGTCGCAATAACTAAATAAGTTAACTTTTTCATGCTTTTGTAAAATTAGTGAATAAATATTTATGCAAAGATAGATTTTTTTTCTGTCTGGCATCGAAAAACACTGTTATATTAGATTAACACGTAGGTGGAAATCGTAGAAATGTGTACCTTTGCAGCCCAAACTTTAGTATGAATATGCAAGAAGACAAATCCATCATTGAGGTTAGCCATGTATCGAAGTTTTTTGGCGACAAAACTGCTTTGGATGATGTAACTCTGAACGTGAAAAAGGGCGAGTTTGTAACGATTCTCGGACCTTCCGGCTGCGGAAAAACGACATTGTTGCGTCTCATTGCCGGTTTTCAGACAGCTTCGGAAGGCGAAATCCGAATATCGGGTAAGGAAATCACACAGACTCCACCCCATAAACGTCCGGTGAACACGGTATTTCAGAAATATGCCCTGTTCCCGCATTTGAATGTATACGACAATATTGCTTTTGGCCTGAAACTGAAAAAGACGCCGAAACAGACGATTGGCAAGAAGGTGAAAGCCGCATTGAAGATGGTTGGTATGACGGATTACGAGTATCGGGATGTAGATTCTCTTTCCGGTGGTCAGCAACAGCGTGTGGCTATTGCCCGTGCCATTGTCAATGAGCCGGAAGTGTTGCTGCTCGACGAACCATTGGCTGCGCTCGACCTCAAAATGCGCAAGGATATGCAGATGGAACTGAAAGAAATGCATAAATCCCTGGGGATTACATTTGTATACGTAACTCATGATCAGGAAGAAGCTTTGACATTGAGTGATACGATTGTCGTGATGAGCGAAGGAAAAATTCAGCAGATCGGTACGCCGATTGATATTTATAATGAGCCGATCAATGCATTTGTGGCGGATTTTATCGGAGAAAGTAATATTCTCAACGGAACGATGATTCATGATAAACTGGTACGCTTCTGTGGTACGGAGTTTGAGTGCGTGGACGAGGGTTTCGGCGAAAATACTCCGGTGGACGTAGTTATTCGTCCGGAAGACCTTTATATTTTTCCGGTTTCGGAGATGGCGCAACTGACCGGTGTGGTACAGACTTCGATCTTCAAAGGGGTACACTATGAAATGACTGTGCTTTGTGGCGGATATGAGTTCCTTGTTCAGGATTATCATCATTTTGAAGTCGGTGCGGAAGTGGGGCTGCTGGTGAAGCCGTTCGATATTCATATTATGAAGAAAGAACGTGTATGCAATACGTTTGAAGGGAAGTTGCAGGATGCTACTCATGTAGAGTTCCTGGGCTGTACGTTCGAATGTGCCTCTGTGGAAGGACTGGAATCCGGTACGGATGTCAAGGTAGAAGTAGACTTTGATAAAGTGATCCTGCAGGATAACGAAGAAGACGGTACGCTGACGGGGGAAGTGAAGTTCATCCTTTATAAAGGTGATCATTACCACCTGACTGTATGGTCTGACTGGGACGAGAATGTGTTTGTGGATACGAACGATGTCTGGGATGATGGAGACCGTGTGGGTATTACTATCCCTCCGGATGCGATTCGTGTAATTAAAATAACCGATTAACAGGAAAGGAAGTGAATAAGAAGTTTATAGTATTTTTGTCATCACGTAAGAGCTGGACTCTTCCTTACATTATTTTCTCGGCGATCTTTGTGGTCATACCGTTGGTTCTAATTGTCGTGTATGCGTTTACCGATGATAACGGTCATCTGACACTCGCCAATTTTCAGAAATTCTTCGAACATCCCGAAGCTATCAATACCTTCGTCTATTCCATTGGTATTGCCATTATTACGACTCTTATCTGTATCCTGCTGGGATATCCCGCAGCCTGGATATTAAGCAACAGCAAGCTGAACCGTTCCAAAACGATGGTGGTGCTGTTTATTCTGCCCATGTGGGTGAATATTCTGGTACGCACCCTTGCCACTGTCGCTTTATTCGACTTTTTCAGCGTTCCGCTGGGAGAGGGAGCACTGATCTTCGGTATGGTTTACAACTTTATCCCCTTCATGATCTATCCCATCTATAACACGTTGCAGAAGATGGACCATAGCTACATTGAGGCGGCGCAGGATTTGGGAGCCAATCCTGTACAGGTCTTTTTCAAAGCGGTTCTTCCGCTTTCCATGCCGGGAGTCATGAGCGGTATCATGATGGTGTTTATGCCGACCATTTCGACATTTGCCATTGCCGAACTGCTGACGATGAACAATATCAAACTCTTTGGTACCACCATTCAGGAGAATATCAATAACAGTATGTGGAACTATGGAGCGGCGCTTTCGCTGATCATGTTGTTGCTGATAGCCGCTACTTCACTGTTCAGTACCGATGATAAGGACAATACTAACGAAGGAGGTGGGTTATGGTAAAGAAGATATTCGCGCAGACTTATCTGTGGGTATTGCTGCTGTTGCTATATTCCCCTATTGTGATCATTGTGATTTATTCTTTTACCGAGGCGAAGGTATTGGGTAACTGGACCGGTTTTTCGACCAAACTTTATTCATCGCTATTTAATACAGGTGCCCATCATTCTCTGATGAATGCCCTGATCAATACCATTACCATTGCGCTGCTGGCTGCTACGGCATCTACCTTGTTGGGCAGCATTGCTGCCATCGGCATCTTCAACTTAAAAGCACGCTCGCGCAAAGCGATTGGTTTTGTGAATAGTATCCCCATTCTGAACGGTGATATCATAACCGGTATATCGCTTTTCCTTTTATTCGTATCTCTCGGAATCACACAGGGATATACCACGGTGGTATTGGCGCACATCACTTTTTGTACTCCTTACGTCGTATTAAGCGTTCTGCCGCGCCTGAAACAAATGAATCCGAACATTTATGAAGCTGCCCTCGATTTGGGAGCTACACCTATGCAGGCATTGCGGAAAGTAATCATTCCGGAGATTCGTCCGGGAATGATCAGCGGCTTTATGCTTGCGCTGACGCTTTCAATCGATGATTTTGCCGTAACTGTATTTACCATCGGTAATCAAGGGCTGGAGACGCTTTCCACCTATATCTATGCCGATGCCCGCAAGGGAGGTCTGACTCCTGAGCTTCGCCCGTTGTCCGCCATTATTTTTGTGGTGGTGCTGGCATTGCTCATAGTGATTAATTACCGTGCCGGAAAAACGAAGAAGAAAGAATCATGAAAATGTGCTGCTACGTAAATAAAATGAAAAGAATAGTTTCTGTTATCCTGTTTTTGCTGGTCCTGGCTGGTTCTCTGAGCGGTTGCTACAATTCCGGCGAACCACGCGAGAGAGTTCTTAAGATCTATAACTGGGCAGATTATATAGGAGAAGGTGTACTCGAAGATTTCCAGGCGTACTATAAAGAACAGACAGGTGAAGATATACGCATCGTCTATCAGACATTCGACATCAACGAGATCATGTTGACGAAAATAGAAAAGGGACATGAGGATTTTGATGTGGTTTGTCCTTCGGAATATATCATTGAGAGAATGCTGAAAAAGCATCTGTTGTTGCCTATTGACACTACTTTTGCCCATTCCCCTAATTACATGAATAATGTGTCGCCATTTATTCGCGAACAGATTAATAAACTGAGTCAGCCGGGTGAAGAAGCAAGCCGTTACGCTGTCTGCTATATGTGGGGGACCGCAGGTATTCTTTATAACCGGGCATACGTTCCCGATTCCGACGCTTTCTCCTGGGAATGTCTTTGGGATAAGAAATATGCAGGAAAGATTCTGATGAAAGACAGTTACCGTGACGCTTACGGAACAGCCGTTATCTATGCCCATGCCAAAGAGCTGGAAGAAGGGACGGTGACGGTGGAAGACCTGATGAATGACTACTCGCCACGTGCTATGGAGATAGCTGAAAAGTATCTGAAAGCCATGAAACCGAATATTGCCGGTTGGGAAGCGGACTTCGGTAAGGAGATGATGACGAAGAATAAAGCATGGCTGAATATGACCTGGAGTGGCGATGCGATATGGGCGATTGAAGAGGCGAATGCGGTAGGAGTGGACCTTGACTACGTGGTTCCGAAAGAAGGAAGTAATATCTGGTATGATGGCTGGGTGATTCCTAAATATGCGAAGAATCCGGTGGCTGCCAGCTACTTTATCAACTTTATGTGCCGTCCGGACATTGCGTTGCGTAATATGGATTTCTGTGGATATGTGAGTTCTATCGCTACACCGGAGATTCTGGAAGAGAAAGTGGATACGACTCTGGATTATTATGCGGATTTAAGTTATTTCTTCGGTCCGGATGCCGACAGCATACAGATTGACAAGATTCAATATCCCGACCGTAAGGTAGTGGAACGCTGCGCTATGATTCGTGACTTCGGAGATAAAACCAAAGAGGTACTGGATATCTGGTCACGCATCAAAGGTGACAACTTGGGGGTAGGCATTACTATTCTGATTTTTGTTGTCGTAGCCTTGATGAGCGGATGGATGATTTATAAGAGATGGCAACGCTACAGCCGTCGGAAACAACAAAATCGCAGAAGCAGAAGAAAGAGAAAAAAGAATGTGAAGCGGTAAGTTAAAAACACTCGGTAATAAGCGGTGGATGATAAACGAATGATACGGTTAAAACCGGGCATCGTTTGTCATCCACCGCTTTTTTATCCTGCTCTTTTCATAGAACGGATGATGTCTTTCGTCTCTTTATCTACACGCAGAGATTCAATAATTTTCTGCAATGATTTATTGTATGTCCAGTTATCCAGTTTGCTTCGCTTCAGATATTTCATCGTCTTATCCGGAAATTTAATGAAACAGATTGATATCATCCATGCCATTGCCATACGTGCATAATAGGCTTCATGAGTGAATAAATCGGCATATTCTAGCAATGAATCGATATGATCCTCATCTACATAATGAAACAGCATCACAATTCCGAATCGGATTTCATATTCTTCTTTTGACTTCAGATAAGGCTGGATAAACTGCCATACTGTTTCTTTCCCTTTTCCTACCGCCGTCTTTTTCAGTTCACCTGAGAAAATATCGCATACGGCCCAGTTGTTGATACGCGGGACGAAGAGGCGAATATAGTGGATTCGTTCTTCCAGCTCCATTTTAGCGAGTCCGATAATCATTCCCTGTAGCATTGTCTCTTCATAATACTGTGTATCGGTTGCTTCAACGAATGTCCGCCAGTCTTCTTTCTTGGCGAGCCCTTTAGCCATTATCCGGAGTTGCGGGATGCGTACACCGAGAATATTATTGGCACCGGGAATTAAAGAGGAGTGAAATTCCCTGTATGTAGGGTCTTCCAACGTTTTCAGTTCTTTACGGACGCTTTCTGTTGTTGTCATTGGCTGTAGATTTATTATTGATGCAAATATATGAAAAAGAGTGCGTCTTCTTTCGCAGACACACTCTCTTTTACACTTTATTCTATAAATAATTAAACAGTCACCTTATTTCTTGGTCATATCAAAAGTAAAGGTAGTTGCCGGAAATTTATCAAACCGTTCTTCATTTACTGTAACTTCTGTTGCCTGAATAGCAAACTTCAGTTTCTGACCTTCATAAGCATAACTGCCTTTCTCGTCAGCTTTGATTGTCACTTTTACGGTGAGTTTAGGAGTTTCTTCTTCCCCTTCAGTTTTTCTTATGGGTTGTGGTTTCATTGCAATTTCCAATACCAAGGGTTCAGGTGACATTTGAAGTAAGATGTTGTCTTTATTATCATTGAAAGCTGCCTGATAAGGGATTTTGTATTCTACATCTCCTACCGCTTTGATGATGGCTTCGGCTGCGTCCGGATCTTCGATAATGCTTTTGATCAGATCCTCTACCGGGAATTTGCTGATTAATATATGATTATCTTTTAATTCGGCATTTACGGTAACTCCGTCTTCAGCTTCATTCTCTGCATTTTCCAAAGGAGCGATAGAGGTTGTCTGCATTTTGCCGGAATAGGTGCCTTCTACATCTTTGAGAGAATATACCGGAATATTTTCATCATCATCACTACTACAAGAGGTAAAGATACTGGTCATACCCAATGCCATTGCCAATAAAACAAAACGACTTAAGCAACATACTTTTTTCATTTTAGTTAAAGTTTTCATACTTGTTAAACAAATTAGGTTATTAATTCTCAAAATTAAGGTGTACGTACATAGAGTAAATACCGGAAATAACGAAATACTGCATCATGGAAATAAAAAAGTACTCCAGTCACTTTCTCCGTGAAGACCGTGCTGGAGTACATTCGGACATGCTTTTAGTTGTCCGTTTTATTCCGACTATTTTTTCTTGATCGATTCTTTAGGTGTAATTCCGAAGTATTCTTTATACCTGTTGCGGAAGTTTTTTACATCCTTCAATCCGATCATTTCCGGTATGGTTCCGACAGGGTATTTCCCGCTTTCTAACAACTCGTGTGCCTTTTCCATTCGAACGGCTTCAATAAAGACGGTCGGGGCCTCGCCGGTCACTGACTTCCACTTATTGTAGAATTTCGTTCTGCTCATTTTCAAATGTGAGGCAATCGCATCGATAGTCAAATCCTCTTTCTCTATTCGTTCAAGAATATACTCTTTTACTTCATTGATCAATAGGCTTTTGCTTCCTTCAGTAGCTTCCTTGATCATTTCGGTTGGTTGTACTTGCAGAAAATGTTCTCCGAATACTTTGTGCAGGAATGCTTTTCTAAGAAGGCGGCTGTTCCTGATAAGAACAGCAATCTCTATCTTTAAATCCTCCACATGAAAAGGAGTATGCATGAATGTGTCTGCTAATGACGCTTCCCTTTTACTGCGTTGGTCGGCATCTATATGCGATCCGTAAAGGATGACCGGTATAATAGATGTTTCTTTAGACGTCTTCAGCCTTGAAGAAAGTTCATCACCGCCCATTCCGTTGAGCACTGTATCGCATATTACCAGATCCGGATGTTCATTTTGGATATATCCCAATGCGTCCGCTCCGTTTTCAAAGCCTCTGACTATGTATTCCTCTGACAAACAGGTTTCCAGATAGGATCTGAACTCTTCGTTACTGTCGACCATAATCACG
>ENA-UEPS01001505-UEPS01001505.1-human-gut-metagenome-genome-assembly--contig:-NODE-1505-length-12297-cov-3.847136_pt1 | contig 12297 bp, 8 predicted proteins | sample MGYA00242904_ERZ507924 | MGnify/ENA primary metagenome ERZ507924 (study PRJEB26167, sample SAMN06115422) | human gut metagenome | host: Homo sapiens | place: China:Sichuan | collected 2014-10-16...
GAATTAGCGTTAATAATCAATTTCTCCAAAAATCTGATTTGGTCTGCAAAGTAAGCATTTTTTTTTGGATATTTCAAACTTAATTTTTTAATTATTTCAAGAGCTTTCGAATATCGTTGTTGTTTAACATAGATTTTGGCTAAAGTTTCGGTAAAACAGCTATCATCTTCTTCCTCTGCCGCACTCACTTCTTCCGAAGGAGTAACAGAGATTTCCGCTTCCTCTTTTAAAGGTTTCAGACAGAGAGGAGCCTCACTTTCGCTCTTTTCAATAAAATCGTCTATCAGTTCGTATCCTTTCAACTTCGGAGCGACTTCTTCCGATTCGGCAGCAGTCGTATTGTCTTCCAACAGATAAGTTGTATAGTCCATTGAATAGTCGAAAGTTGTCTGACCGGCCACCTCCTCCGGCACCGTAGACAGAAAAGCGTCAATCAACGCCAGGGTGCGGTCTACCGAAGGCTCGTTTTTCAGCACTTCCGTAAGGGGCACTCCTTTCTTACGGGACTGGACGGCAAACCGGTCACCTTCGATCAACTGAAACAGTTTCCGGCGATCGGCAATGTACAGAACCGCTTTCCGTAGTTCCGCGCCAAAATTAATATCATGGAGAATATATAGGTTCTTTAGATACAACAGGCGAAGCGACTGAAAATACGGATACCGCGCGAGCATATTGCGCAGCTCATACAAAGTACCCCTATCCAGCGTTTCAGGGTGCTGAATCCATTGTTGAAAGTTAACAGAAGTCATTAAAATTACCAGTTTGCTACAGTTGCATTAAATATTTGGTCGGTTATCTCTTTAGTCATTTCAGCAATTAGTCCGTCTTGTACAGCCGTCAGCAACTGACTGGAATCATAGGTACGGAAAGCTGAAAACTGTTGTTCGAAGTCTTCGGCGTGGTTTGTGTTGTTGACAAAGCGTACATTCACCGTAATGGTCAGTTTCGTCTCCGAAGAATAACCGTCGGCGGATACAGCCTGGTTGTATTGGTTGTAGCCTGTAATTTCTCCGTCGATCTGCAAATCCGCGTTCTGATTCGGCTTCAGCAGTTGGAGCCGTGTCTGACGGATAAAGATATCTTTCAGATCCTCATTAAACTTCGTTGCCAACGGTGCATACACATACTCCGACTTAATAGGGAAGTCGGCAATCGAAATGGTTTTCACCTTATCATAATTGATAGACGAACCATTAAACTTATAGGAAACAGTACACGCAATGACTACCAACGGTAATGCAAGCAGTAGCGCAACGCGTGGCGTTATCTTTTTAATCCAGTTCATATTCTTTTATTTTTCTATAAAGCGTACGTTCGGAAATCTTCAGATCCCGGGCGGCACCTTTCCGTTTTCCATGATGTTTCTCCAGTGCTTTACGTATCATTTCCTTTTCAACTTCATCCAGTGCCAAGTTTTCTTCTACATATTCTTCCGTATCCTGAATATCATCATCGTCGTCTTTCGGACAGACAGTTGCCTGCTGCATCGGATGAATAATGGCAGGCACCGAAGGCTGGTTTGCCGTTGTCACTACCGGAGTAGCGACGACTTGCCCTACTTGCCCCATTTGTGCCACCTGCCCTGCACGTTCAGCCATCATGTTGTGCACCATCTTCCTCAGTTCGGCCACTTCCTGACGCATATCGAACAGAACGGAATAAAGAATTTCCCGTTCGCTCTCAAAACTTTTGCTCTCCCGTGTTCCCAGCAATGCCGGCAGACGTTGTACATTCTGTGCGGGAAGATAGGTTTGCAGAATAGCTGCCGTAATCTCCCTGTTCGTCTCGATAATAGATATCTGCTCGGTGATATTCTTCAACTGGCGCACGTTTCCGGGCCACGGATAAGCAAGAAGTTCTTTCTTCGCATCCTCCGTCAACTGAATGGCCGGCATCCGGTACTTTGCCGCAAAGTCCGCCGCAAATTTACGGAACAACAGAAGCACATCGTCTCCCCGCTCACGCAAAGGAGGGATCTGAATAGGCACCGTATTCAAACGATAATATAAATCTTCACGAAAACGTCCTTCCGCAATAGCTTGCGTAAGATTGACATTCGTAGCTGCAACAATACGCACATCCGTCTTTTGTACTTTCGACGAACCTACTTTGATAAACTCGCCACTCTCCAGCACACGGAGCAGACGTGCCTGTGTAGGCAACGGCAACTCCCCTACTTCATCCAGGAAAATCGTACCGCCGTCCGCTTCACCGAAATATCCTTTCCGTTCACCAATCGCACCGGTAAATGCTCCTTTCTCATGGCCGAACAATTCCGAGTCGATCGTCCCTTCGGGGATCGCTCCACAGTTGACAGCGATATACTGTCCGTGCTTCCTCCGGCTGTATTGATGAATGATTTGCGGAAAACTTTCCTTTCCAACTCCGCTTTCTCCGGTAATCAGCACAGACAAATCGGTAGGAGCTACCTGAATGGCAACATCTATGGCGCGCAACAATGCCTCGGTATTTCCGATAATACCGAAACGCTGCTTCACTTGTTGTATCTCCGTTTTTGTCATTACTTCCTATTAATCTTCGTCTACTGTATCCAGCTTTAGTTTGTCACTATCATCCCGTTTCTCGTAATACTGTTTCCGCAACGGATTTGCATGGGCTACTTTCTCCCGTTGACGATTACGGAACACATCAATGGCAACATAAACTGCCTGACGGAACGAGTCCTCGCTCGCCAGTCCCTTGCCTGCGATGTCATAAGCCGTACCATGTGCCGGAGAAGTACGCACTACCGGCAGTCCTGCCGTATAGTTTACTCCGTCATCCATAGCCAACGCCTTGAACGGAGCCAGCCCCTGGTCGTGGTACATCGCCAATATTCCGTCGAAATGCGTATAATTGCCCGATCCCATAAAGCCGTCGGCAGCATAAGGTCCGTAACAAAGAATCCCCTTTTCCTCCATTTCCTTCATGGCAGGGATAATCACTTCCTGTTCTTCCGTACCCAGCAAACCGCCGTCTCCGGCATGAGGATTGAGAGACAACACCGCAATACGCGGAGCACCGATGCCGAAATCCTGCTTCAGGCAATGATGAAAGATCATCAGCTTTTCCTGAATCAGTTCCTTCGTAATCGTAGTCGCAATCTCTCTGACAGGGATATGCGTCGTCACTAGAGCCACACGAAAATCATTCTTCATCAGAATCATCAACGATTTGTTTCCGTTGCCCAAACGTTCTTCGATATACTCCGTATGTCCGGGGAAAGAAAATTCTTCCGACTGGATTGTATGTTTGTTAATCGGAGCTGTCACAATTACGTCAATCAGCCCCTCACGATAGTCTTCAATAGCCCGTTCCAAAGCGCCCAATGCGGCCTTACCGGCTTCGGGGTCAGGTTTGGAAAACTCAACTTTCACTTCATCATCCGTACAGTTCACTACGCTCAAGCGGTTGCATCCCGCTTCGGAAGCCGTATTGATAATACTGAAGTTAGTCTGCACATCCAAAGCCTTGCGGTGATAAGCAGCGACTTTCGGTGAACCGTAGATAATAGGAGTACATAATTCCAACATGGTAGGATCCGAGAATGTCTTTAAAATCACCTCATAGCCTACCCCGTTAATGTCTCCCTGGGTGATGCCGATTCTTATTTTATTATCTTCCATGTTTTTATTTATTAGTTTGTTCCGCTTCCTTGGCTGCTCCTCCCAATGGGATCTGGTTTTGCTGAACCTCATTCGGAAGTTTCAGTGTATAAAGAGATGCCTCCATTTGGCGCACCAGGTTACGTTTCATTTTATCAGGTGAATAAACAAATATTTCTGCTGTGATAATTCGTTGGTTTTTCTCATCCAGACGCGTGTGAGACACATACGGGCCACCCATGAAGTCCCCCTTCATGCGCCATAATCCGCGTGCTTCCATTGTGTAACTGTTCTGTACATTGATCGGACGTACATCGGTCAGTAAAGAATCCGTTGACATATAAACCCCTTCCTTGAATCCCGGAATGTTCGCCTTCATCACAGAGTCACGCTTATGCACAAAATATTCTTTGGTGAATGTATCTTTATCGGTATAAGGATAAGAATACATCACGAAGTTACGGTCGGCAGTACCTGTATTGGTGGAAGCCCAGAAGAAATCTTTTCCGGTCTTTGAATTAGCCAGTTCGGCAGGCAACCAGATATCGCAACCAAATAAGCTATCCACTTTCTGTGAGATAAAATTGCTGTGCTTTTCTTCCAGCATGGAAATCTGACGATTCATTTCCGCACGGGTGAAGAAGTCAACAATAGTCTGCTTATTCTCTTCCACAAACTTTTGGAATTCTTCTTCATTCGGAGCCTGAATGGTCAATATCATTTGCGGATTCGCATACACATCCTTCGCATATTTGAAAGAAGCTTTCGTATAAATGTCCTTTATATCTACGATAATGATATTGCGGATCAACTTCAACGTTGAATCATAATCTTTCGGTGAAGTATACATAATACGGAAAGAAGGTTCCGACTGCGGCAACCCCGGCATATCCGAATCGAGCACATCATGCAAGGCCCTTCCTGCCGCACGATCCCAAACGCCGTGATCTACTACTACCAAAAGTTCGTATGCACGCCCACTAGAAGTGTGATTCCCTTTCAGACCACAAGAAGCAAAAACGAAGGCTATCAAAGCCATGCTTAAATAAGAAAAGTACTTTTTCATGATGTTCGATTTTTATATTAGCTCTTATTATTTTCCTCCTGTTTCGCAGTCGACAACATGCCGCAGGCTGCAAAAATATCTTCTCCGCGCGAAGAACGGATTGTAGTAAAAAGCCCGTGCGTGGTCAAATAGTCACGGAAACGGGTCATTGTATCCATATCTGCCCCTTCAAGATCAACTCCCGGAATGGCATGGAACCGGATCAGATTTATCCTGCAATCCAATCCACGCAACAGTTTCAGCAACTCCTTGGCATAGACTTGCGAATCGTTGAGTCCCTTAAAAACAATATATTCAAATGAAAGTCGGCGCTGTTTGCTAAAATCATAGTTTTTTAACAGTTCCACCATTTCGGTAATCGAATAGCCTTTTTCCGCCGGCATCAGTTCGGAACGCTGCACCGCCAACGGCGAATGGAGGCTGATTGCCAAATGACAATCACTTTCTTCAATAAAACGTTTCAGTCCTTTCCGCAATCCGACAGTGGAGAGGGTGATACGCTTCGGACTCCATGCATAACCGTAATCAGCCGTCATTATCTCCAATGCCTGCAATACTTCATCCAGGTTATCGAGCGGTTCGCCCATGCCCATCATCACGACATTTGTCAACTTGTCCCGTTCCGGCAACGAATGAATCTGATTGATAATCTGACTGGCGGTCAGGTTGGCCTTATAACCTTGCTTTCCGGTCATGCAGAACTTGCAGTTCATCTTGCAGCCTACTTGTGAAGATACACACAAAGTCGCCCGGTCATCATCCGGGATATATACGGATTCTACAAAGTGGTTCTCACCTACTTTATACAAATACTTCACCGTACCGTCCACAGAGCGCATTTCATCTACCGGCGCCTCTGCTCCCACCTCATAGTTCTGCTTGAGCAACTCCCGATACTTCAACGACAAATTTGTCATTTCATCAATCGAGGCCACCTTCTTATCGTAGAGCCACGATGCAATCTGCTTGGCGGCAAAGCCGGGCATTCCCAGTCTTTTCGCCAGCGATTGAAGCTCCACAAGAGTCATTCCTAAAAGAGGATATTTAGCCATTATTCCTTCTGTTCATGGTTTATATTTGCAAATGTAAGGAAATAAAGTCGATTTCCGTACAGCGAGAATGTAAAAGTTAACAAAAAAGGTCGTTCCCGAAAGAGGAACGACCTTTTGCAGTTATCGTTTTTACGATTAAGTCTTAGAAGAACAGGTAACGTGTATCTTTTACGTTTCCTTTCAGATACAAGTCATTCATCAGACGGCTTGCGAAGCGTGCGTGCATATTAGTCAACGTAGCTTCTTCATCTTTTGCGTTGAATGTATCGTTCAGTTTGTCCTTGCCATATACTTGCAGAACAAATACGCCGGCATTACCTTTGATCGGAGCGCTCAATTTATTTACTTCAGCAACAGAAGCATAAGCGCCAACCAACGGTTCGCTACTACGCAAAGCAGATACATAAGCCGGAGCAGCAAACGTTACCATTTTCAAAGAATCGCTGACAGCGTTCGGCATAGCCTTGTACTGGTCGAGTGAGGTTGCGTTGGCAGCCTTCATGTCAGCCATAATCTTTTCAGCTTTCTTATCTTTCACGATCTCAGCTCTCAACTGTTCCTGTACGGCTTTCAATGGACGGTATCCTTCCGGCTTGATGTTTACCAGACCAACGACCATCATGTGATCGCTTTCGCCACATTCATACAAGCCTGATACTTCACCCGGTTTTGCTTTATCGAATGCCCATCTCAACGCTTCTTTTGTACCTCTCACACCACCGATACCATGTTCGGAGCTATACAAATCAGCTCTGTCAAGCAATTTGTATCCGGCTTCTTCGGCGTTAGCCACCATTTTCTCAACAGAAGGATTGGCAGCGATAAACTGGCTGAAGTCATTGTAAGCACGGTTGTATGTTTCCTTGCTGAATTCAACTTCACGCTTCACCACAGCTACTTTATATTTATCCTTCACCGCTTTCTTGTTAGTCACCTGAAGAATAACGTTAGCTTGACCCAACGGCAAGTTTACCAGTTCGTTCACACCTGTGCTGTTAATAGCAGAAATAAATTTCAAGTTGTCACCGTCAATTTGTGCACCTTCGTACTGTGCAGCAGTCATCCAGTTGGAATCACCGGTCTGACCGTATTTCTTAGCAAGCTCTACGAAGTTAGCACCACCTTTGATAGCATTGTAGATACTGTCGGCCAGAGTTTTCGTCTTAGCTGCATCTGCTGCATATACCTGAATCTGACGGAACTCAACAGAATCGGCAGCCGCAGTCTTGGCTACAATTTTGAATGAGTTGATCGTATTATCGCCACCATTATAGTAAGGACCATAAACAGAACCAACAGAAGCAGAGTCCAAACGTGCAACTACATCCGACGGGAAAGCAGTCTTGTTGTAGAACAAGTCTACATAAGGAGCTTCCGAACCAACCGAACGAATGAAAGAAGTATAATCATCCGTTGTAGTAGCCAACTGTTCAGTAGCTTCGTCCACTTCCTTCTGGATAGCGGCGCGGTCGGCAGCACTGGCAGTTACCTGTACGTCGATGTATTTGATATCACGAGTTTCCTGGTATTGCTTGAACTGTTCTTTTTTCTTGTTATACAAGTCTTTCAGTTCCGATTCCTTCACTACGATTGTAGAATCTACCACAGAAGAATAAGGAACGGCAGCCAGCAACATATTGTATTGGTTTACTCTTGCGTCGAAAGCATCCTGTGCTTCCACCGGGTTAGAGATAAGCGCTTTGGATACCAATGCCTGATACTTTTCAGCCAGACGGCTCTGAATCAGAGTTTTCTGAATGAACGACCAATATTTATACATATTGTTGTACTGTTCAGCATACTGTGCCGGCATTTGCGATTCGTTCATTTTGGCATATTCTACCAGGAACTTGTTCAACATATCCTTGTCGAAGTTTCCGGTTTGCGGATTCTGGAAAGGAGTCTGTCTCAACAAAGGATGAACGCCAGCTTTCAGGATATCCTGAATTTCAGCAGTAGAAACAGTCAGTCCCAGTGCTTCAGCTTCTTTTTCAATCAGTTTATTGTTAACGTAGGAACGCCATACTTCATCGCGTACCTGACTGGTTTGTTCGTCATTCAAGGCGGTCACTCCACGCATGAGTTTCACCACTTCGGTATATTCTTCTACCAAGTTCTGATACTCCTGAGCGGAAAGAGCGTCTCCGTTCACCTCACCAACGTCATGTGCCTGGTGCGGCTGCATCACCTTCCATGCGTCACCCGCAATGAAAGCAAACAGCGCCAAGCCGATAACAATCACCAATAGAGGTCCTTTCGACCTAATGTTTTGTAACGTTGCCATTTTGATTAATACGATTTATGTTTATTATTATTTCTTTCTTTTGTCGTTTTAGCGCACGAAGATACAAAAAATGCTAATATGCATCTATTTATTGGCTAAAAATTTCTTGATTATCGTCATTATTCCAAGACTTTTAATCGCACGAGTTCTATTTTTGTCGCTGTGACCTTAATTATCTTGAATTGATAACGTCCCACCCGCACCACTTCATGCAGCTTCGGAAAACTCTGATATTGGTTCAGAATCAGTCCTCCTACCGTCAGATAATCGTCCGATTCGGGCAAATCGAGTCCGAACGTCTCATTGACTTTTTCTATCTCCAAGCGGGCGGACAACACATACTCGCGTTCATCAATCTGCTTGCTAATATAGGAAGTATTATCGTGCTCATCTTCTATATCTCCAAATATTTCTTCTACCAGATCTTCCAGAGATACAATACCGGACGTACCGCCAAACTCATCCACCACTACGGCAATCGTTTTCTTTTGCTGCATAAAGAGCTTCATCAGTTTATTGGCGGACATGGTTTCGGGCACAATCGGCACTTGCTTCACATTCTCATGCCAGTTTTTCGGAGCACGAAACATTTCCGACGAATGAATATAACCCACCACATTGTCGATATTTCCATCGTACACAATGATCTTGGAAATTCCGGATTCGATGAAGCGGCTTTTCAACTCGTCCAGCGAAGTTGTCAGATCAACAGCCACCACTTCGGTACGCGGAACGATACAGTCGCGGATTTTTATGTTCGAGAAATCCAAAGCATTCTGAAAGATTTTCACTTCCGTATCCAGTTCCTCCTCATTCTCGGCATTATCAATACTGCTTTGCACGAAGTAGTCCAAGTCGACTTTTCCAAACGCTCTGTCGGATGCATCCTTGTTAATCTTCATTCCAAAGACACGAAGGAATAAACAAGACAAACCGGAAGCCAGTTTAGAAATAGGATATAGAATGACGTAACAAATAATCAGTGGAATGGCAAAAACATTCAAGACCAGATTGGGATTGATTTTGAAGATTGTTTTCGGCAGAAACTCTCCGGTCACCAGAATAATAAGGGTAGAAATAACGGTCTGCGCCAACACCATCAGAAAATGATTATCAATGAATCCCGCCAGCAGATTATCGCCAATAATCTGTGCCATCAGAATACCGTAGATAACCAAGGCTATATTGTTGCCCACCAGCATAGTGGAGATAAACTCATTCGGATTCTTGAAAAAGACAGACAGGATGCGGGAAGTGACTCCCCCTTTGCGTTCCATTTCAAAGCGCAGTTTGTCTACCGAGACAAAAGCTATCTCCATTCCCGAAAAGAAGGCGGAGAAAACCATAGTGATAATTAGAGAGATATAAATATTCATAGCTTATTTCACAGAATCTTTTTTCACGGAATCCGGCAAGGCTTTCAGTTCCGGCTGCGTGGTGCCCGCTTCATCATCCACATAAAAAATACCCTCTATATTGTGAATGGTGTAAACTGTCATTTGCTGGTTGGAGTCGAAGCCATGTCCGGTGATAGTACGGTCCGGCTGCTGAATACGTATAAACTTGTCAGAATACACCTTCTGGGTAGCTTCGTTCCAATATAACAATTCCGTATTGAAACGTTCGCCTTTCCGGTTCTGTATATCTACGTTCCCTATCAGCTTCCAAAGCCTTTCTTTGTCATAGTAGTAGGCAGTATCCGCTTTGATACTGGCTTCTATATGAAAGATAGAGTCGAACTGTTCCAGATATACGCCCTTCTCAAAGGCCCAATAGGATGGTTTCTTACGGTCGTACACCGACCATTCTTCCGTATTCACTCTGTAGCGTGTCACTCCGGAATCGGAGATAAGGGTGGTGACTCCCAATGTTGTCATCATCGGAAGGGAATCACGTTCCGTGATAGCCTCACCCATAGCTTTCTTCTTTCCGCCACAGGAAGATAATAAAAGAAGCATAACAATCACCCCGGAGGTAATTGTTATGCTCATGCTTTTATGCAATAAACGGTTTCTTCGTTTTCGCAACATACATTTATCTAATCGTTGTAGTCTCTCCGATCCAACCGCCGATAGTGATGCGGTCACCGGCTTTATAACCTAACATGAAAAGGTCTTTAGCCTGCGGAGTATGAGCAGAATATCTGCCAATCAACTTGTTCGCTTCTTCAGCCACACTAGGATCTACCGCCTTTGCACGTTGCAGTTTGTCAATCACTGCAAAATAAGTACACTTGTTCAGAGCGGATTCATCGCTCCAGTTAGGACTCATCGCATAAAGGTTAGCTATCAGAATGTAAGGAGCACCATAATTTTCGTTGAAGCTGATGGCCTTCTGGCAATAAGATCTAGCCTGAGACAGTTTCTTGGCGGAAGCCAATACCGCTGCTGCCGCATACGCCTTTTCTGCTTTCTTCAAATTGTCAGTCTCCAAGTTCACTGCTTCGTCAAAGAACTTCACAGCACTGTCGATATCACCTTTCTTGAATGCCTGATATGCACATCCTGTGGCAGCTTCGGCAGTAGGTTCCATTTTATAAGCATAGAATGATGCCTGCAAATATGCTTCACTTTCAGTACATTTCATCATTTTCATAATATCAATGACTTTCTTCAAGTATGCCAGATCCGTTTGATTAGCTTCCACCTTCGGTCCGTAAATACCTTGCAATGATTCACAATCGGCAGTTCCGCTATTAACGAACAAAGCGACCAAGTTATCTTTGATACCCAGCAGAGCTTTCTTCTTTGCTTCATTAGTTTCAGCAGCAATGGCAGCATCAGCATATTCGGAAGCAGCCAGATAATCCTGAATAAATTGTTCCTTATGAGCAGGATCAGCTTTCAGTTTATCCAAAGACATCTGCAGGAAATAGAAAATAGTAGCTCCGGCAGACTCGCCTTTTACAGCATTAACCGATTGGCTCAGCCATTGATAAGCCTGATTCACATCCAGTTTCGGAGCCAAGGCGATATAGTCTACAGCCTTGATACCCAAAGCTTCATCAGCAGAAGATACCTTCGTACCTTTAGCCAGGAATTCATCAGTGTATTTGATACGCAAGTCATGCGTATTCATCAGTTCATTAAAATATTTCTGATATTCCGGATTATTTCTGTCCTTAATCTGTGCCATTAAACCTTTCAGAATTTTATATCCGTCAGTAAAAGTGTAGAAACGGAGTGTCGGACAGTTTTCCAACACAGCTTTCCAAGGAGTATACGCATCTTTAAAGTTACCTGCACGCACAGCTTCATGCGAGATACTACTGTTTGAATTACAGTTAGTCGCATCCTGTGCTACCACAGTAGTCGCCCCTGCCGAAAGGAACAACATAGCCACAAGCGTTTTAATTTTCATTGTATCTAAATTTTAGTTGTTATTATATAGTCGTCTATTCTTTCTTACATTCATCTCATTACTCCACTCTGCGTTTGAAGAACCAACGTTCGTTGAACGTCAATCCGATGCTCACGCGGAAGATGTTTTCATTTACAAAAGCCGATTCCTGTCCACTGATACGGACAAATTGTCCGCTGATGCTAAGAATGGAACGGGAACGAGGCACAGGCAGACCGAAACCGGCAGTTACGCCATATTCACGGGTAGCCTCTTTGCCGCCGATCTTATAATACGGAGTCGTATAATAAGCTCCCAGACGGTATTTAATATGGGATAAATAGGAACGTCCCATCAAATTAGGAATGTATTCCGCACCCACTGATACTTTATGACGGTTGCAATACGTGTATGTTTCATTAAAATCCTCACGTACAGCATCATCCGATGTATTTACGCCAAACTTGGTTTTTGACCACTGCTGCAGACTATAATCCGCTCCGACTGTCAGGCGTTTGTCATAGTTATATGTAAATCCGACGCCAAAAGTATTAGGAAGTTCCAACGTAGCATCCAAGTTATTGCTATTAGTCGTACTAACCTGTGTCGTTACTGTATAATCATTATTCAGTTTATGTTTCGGAGAAAAAACAGCCCCGATTGTCATTGAATGCTTCTTATTAAAATCCAATGTATATTGTGTACCAAAATCCAGTTTATAGTCTGAAATAGATACCCCCATCTGCTGTATATAAGAGTAAGACTCCGATGTCGCGGGATAAATGATAGTCCGCGTCCGTGTTATATCTCCCCAAAAATAAGAAGCATTCACACCCAGAGAAAGATTCTTAAGTACTTTCACACCAATACCACCATAAAGTTGATGCAATCCCCCATCTCCTGTAAAACTCCGGGTTTGACTGACTCCATTATCAACTTTGCTATCCG
>ENA-UEPS01001517-UEPS01001517.1-human-gut-metagenome-genome-assembly--contig:-NODE-1517-length-12228-cov-3.207966_pt1 | contig 12228 bp, 6 predicted proteins | sample MGYA00242904_ERZ507924 | MGnify/ENA primary metagenome ERZ507924 (study PRJEB26167, sample SAMN06115422) | human gut metagenome | host: Homo sapiens | place: China:Sichuan | collected 2014-10-16...
CAAGATTCTGGAAGAAGCAGTTTCGACTGCGCTGGAGTTGGCCTCAGGCAAATCGGACGGTGCGGAAGTTGCCGTCAGCAAGACCACCGGCATTAGCGTAAGCACGCGTTATGGTGAAGTGGAGAATGTTGAATTCAATAGCGATGGCGCGCTGGGGATCACTGTTTATCACCAGAACCGCAAAGGTAGCGCATCATCCACCGATTTAAGCCCGCAGGCCATTGCCCGTACTGTACAGGCGGCGCTGGATATTGCCCGTTATACCTCGCCAGATCCCTGTGCCGGCGTGGCAGACAAAGAGCTGCTGGCCTTTGACGCACCAGATCTCGACTTGTTCCACCCTGCGGAAGTTTCCCCGGATGAAGCCATTGAACTGGCGGCCCGCGCAGAACAGGCGGCATTGCAGGCGGACAAACGCATCACCAATACCGAAGGTGGCAGCTTTAACAGCCACTACGGTGTCAAAGTTTTTGGCAACAGCCACGGCATGTTGCAGGGTTACTGCTCTACGCGTCATTCACTCTCCAGCTGTGTAATTGCCGAAGAAAATGGCGATATGGAGCGTGATTACGCCTACACCATTGGTCGTGCGATGAGCGATCTGCAAACGCCAGAGTGGGTTGGGGCCGACTGTGCTCGCCGTACTTTATCGCGCCTGTCACCGCGTAAACTCTCCACCATGAAAGCGCCGGTCATTTTTGCCAATGAAGTGGCAACCGGGCTTTTTGGCCATCTGGTGGGGGCGATAGCGGGTGGATCGGTTTACCGTAAATCTACCTTCCTGCTGGATTCGCTGGGTAAACAAATTCTGCCGGACTGGCTGACCATTGAAGAGCATCCGCATCTGCTGAAAGGGCTGGCGTCGACGCCATTCGACAGCGAAGGTGTGCGCACCGAGCGTCGCGATATTATTAAAGATGGCATCCTGACTCAGTGGCTGCTGACCAGCTATTCGGCGCGAAAACTGGGGCTGAAAAGCACCGGACATGCGGGCGGTATTCACAACTGGCGGATTGCCGGACAAGGGCTAAGCTTCGAACAAATGCTCAAAGAGATGGGCACCGGGCTGGTGGTGACGGAGCTGATGGGCCAGGGCGTGAGTGCCATTACCGGTGATTATTCCCGTGGTGCGGCGGGCTTCTGGGTAGAGAATGGCGAAATTCAGTATCCGGTTAGCGAAATCACCATCGCAGGTAATTTAAAAGATATGTGGCGCAATATTGTCACCGTCGGTAACGATATTGAAACACGCAGTAATATACAGTGTGGTTCTGTGCTGTTGCCGGAGATGAAAATCGCCGGGCAGTAAAAAAACTGGCGCGACCTGCCGCGCCAAATCTTCATAATAAAAAAGGAAGTGAGCAATGCGTAAAAGCCTGTTAGCTATTCTTGCAGTCTCCTCGTTGGTATTCAGTTCGGCGTCGTTTGCCGCTGATCTTGAAGACAATATGGAAACCCTCAACGACAATTTAAAAGTGGTCGAAAAAGCCGATAACGCGGCGCAAGTCAAAGACGCGTTAACCAAAATGCGTGCCGCGGCGCTGGAGGCGCAAAAAGCAACGCCGCCGAAGCTGGAAGGAAAATCGCCAGACAGCCCAGAAATGAAAGACTTCCGCCACGGTTTCGACATTCTGGTCGGTCAGATTGACGACGCGCTGAAGCTGGCAAATGAAGGTAAAGTAAAAGAAGCGCAGGCTGCCGCAGAGCAACTGAAAACGACCCGCAACGCCTATCACCAGAAGTATCGTTAATTCCTCATTTCCCTGTTGCCTGCACTCAGGTAACAGGGAACTTATCATCGCAAATGATGCACCACCTGATTGCTGCTGCCGCGCCAGATCAGGGAAGGGTCTTTTAAATCCTGCACAAATTTGCCGTCGACCAGCACGTTAATCAAATCAACAACCTGCATTTGCGCAGCGTTGAGTTCGTCGAGTTTATAGCCTGTCCACACCCAGATGTCTTTACCCGGACACTCGGCGCGGATGCGTTGTACCAGTTTCAGAATATCCGGCACGTTTTGCGGATGCAGCGGATCGCCGCCGGAGAGGGAAATACCCTGGCGTTTGATACGAGTGTCATTCAGATCTTTAATGATCTTGTCTTCCATTGCTTTGGTAAATGGCTGACCGGAATTTACCCGCCATGTGCTTTTGTTATAGCAACCGGGGCATTCATGAACACACCCGGAGACAAACAGGGTGCAGCGAGTGCCGGGGCCGTTGACGATGTCGACAGGATAGTACTGATGATAATTCATTATTTCGCCTGGCTTATCAGTCCGCGTATAGGATGCATCCGGTAATCAACGCCTGATGCGACGCTGTCGCGTCTTATCAGACCTACAATCGTTGTTTCCATGTAGGCCGGATAAGGCGTTTACGCCGCATCCGGCATTTGCTTAACGTAGAGTGAAGATTAACCTATCTGCCCATTTCCCAAATGTTTAACGCGGCGCTTAACTTCTTCCTGCTTACCGGCGTTAAATGGACGTGCATCCGGGCTACCTAAATATCCGCACACGCGGCGAGTCACCGACACACGGGAGGCGTCATGGTTACCACATTTCGGGCAAGTGAAGCCTTTGCTGGTGCACTCGAACTCACCGGTAAAGCCACACTCGTAGCACTCATCAATCGGTGTATTGGTGCCGTAATACGGTACATGCTGATAGCTGTAATCCCAGACATCTTCCAGCGCCTTCAGGTTGTGCTGAATGTTTGGATACTCGCCGTAGCAAATGAAACCACCGTTCGCCAGCGGCGGGTAAGGCGCTTCAAAGTCGATCTTGTCGTACGGGTTCACCTTCTTCTCCACATCGAGGTGGAAACTGTTGGTGTAGTAACCTTTATCGGTCACGCCCGGCACCACGCCAAACTCAGCAGTATCGAGACGGCAGAAGCGGTCGCACAGGTTTTCACTCGGCGTGCTGTAGAGACTGAAACCATAACCCGTTTCTTCTTTCCACTGATCCACTGCCTGACGCAGACGTTCAACAATGGCGATACCTTTCGCGCGAAGCTGCTCGTTGTCGTAAACATGCTCGCCGCCGAACAGCGCGTTAATGGTTTCGTGGATGCCGATGTAACCCAGCGAAATAGACGCACGACCGTTTTTGAAGATTTCAGAAACATCATCGTCAGCATTGAGACGCACGCCACAAGCACCTTCCATATAGAGGATCGGGGCCACGCGCGCTTTCACGCCTTCGAGACGAGCGATACGGGTCATCAGCGCCTTACGTGCCAGCACCAGACGTTCATCCAGCAGCTTCCAGAAGGTGGCTTCATCGCCTTTTGCTTCCAGAGCAATACGCGGCAGGTTCAGGCTGATCACGCCGAGGTTGTTACGACCATCGTGGATCTGCTCGCCGTTTTCATTTTCCCACACGCCGAGGAAGCTGCGGCAGCCCATCGGGGTTTTAAACGAACCGGTGACTTTCACTACCTGATCGTAGTTCAGGATATCCGGATACATGCGCTTGCTTGCGCACTCCAGCGCCAGCTGTTTGATGTCGTAGTTCGGATCGCCTTTTTTATGGTTCAGGCCATCGCGAATCGCAAACACCAGTTTCGGGAACACCGCAGTTTTACGGTTTTTACCGAGGCCTGCGATACGGTTACGCAGGATAGATTCCTGAATCAGGCGCGATTCCCAGCTGGTGCCCAGACCAAAACCAAAGGTTACAAACGGCGTCTGACCGTTGGCGGTGTGCAGGGTGTTTACTTCGTACTCCAGCGACTGGAAGGCATCGTAGCACTCTTTGATGGTACGAGAGTTAGCGTAGCCTTCGGCGTCCGGGATGTTCCACTCTTCTGCGGTCTTGCGATGTTTGTTGTAGCTGGCGGTGACAAACGGTGCCAGCACTTCATCGATACGGTTAATGGTGGTGCCGCCATAAATATGGCTGGCGACCTGAGCAATAATCTGCGCAGTTACCGCGGTTGCCGTAGAGATCGACTTCGGCGGTTCAATCTCGGCGTTCCCCATTTTAAAGCCCTGGGTCAGCATGCCTTTCAGGTCGATCAACATGCAGTTGAACATCGGGAAGAACGGCGAGTAATCGAGATCGTGATAGTGAATATCGCCACGCTCATGTGCCTGCACCACGTCACGCGGCAGCAGGTGCTGGCGTGCATAGTGTTTAGCCACGATCCCGGCCAGCAGGTCGCGCTGGGTTGGAATCACCTTGCTGTCTTTGTTGGCGTTTTCGTTGAGTAACGAGGCGTTGGTCTGCTCGACCAGACCACGGATCTCCTGGTTCAGGCGACCGCGTTTTTCACGTTCAATGTCGCGATCGTGACGGTACTCGATGTAAGCACGAGCCAGTTGTTTGTATGGACCCGACATCAGCTGGTTTTCAACTGCGGTCTGGATCTCGTTGATATCCACCTGGTTGCGGCCCTGCATCTGCTCGCTGACAACCGCGGCAACAGTGGCGCAATAATCGGCATCATCGACTTCCGCTGCTTTAGCTGCACGCAGAATCGCTTCTTTGATGCGCTCTGATTTAAACGGCACTTTGCAGCCGTCTCGTTTCATCACATGCGGTGTCATGATCGCTCCATATTTTTAAGAACAGGTTATCCACAGAAATTGGGAAAGGCGTTTTCCGGTTTTTTCGTTTCGTTTTCCGGTGCTTTCCGCAATCGCCATCCGCTTATCCACAACGCCGCACCTTTTTCGTGGGGAGCTGTAGTAGCAATTATAGTCGATTAATACAACATATTGGGTTGGGACGCATTTTAAAGTCTATATATAGTGCTTTGCATCAAGGATGTTTTAACTTTTTTTGATGTAGCTCAAAGTAAAAAGCAGAGCGTACGGATGACGGGCGCTACAGCGTTATGTAAATTTTTTAATGAATTTGCTGGTTGAAAAATCAACAAAAACAACATGCTGACAGACAAAACCCCGGAATGACCGGCATTACCGGGGCTTAGGGAAGATTTACTTCTGTAACCACCAGACAGCCTCAAAAGGCCGTAAAGTCATGGCACAGGGTTGTGGTGAGGCTTCTTCGTAGTTATGCATCACAAGCTGCCAGTTGCCGCGCATTTGCCCTGGCTGCCAGGGTTGGATCTCACGGCTAAGGTTGGCAATGACCAGCAAGGTTTGCCCCTTCCATTCACGGCGATAGCACCACAATACAGGGCTGTTTGGCAGCAGATCCTGGTAATTGCCCCATGTCAGGATGGCTTCTTGCTTACGCAGTGCGATTAACTTTTGGTAGGTGTAAAACACCGAGGACTCATCGGCCAGCGCGGCTTCTACGTTGATTTGTTGATAGTTATCGCCCAGGCCAATCCACGGTTCGCCAGCCGTAAACCCGGCATTATCGCCGTTGCTCCATTGCATGGGCGTGCGGCTGTTGTCACGGGATTTACTGGCGAGGATTGCCAATAACTCGTCGGCATCACGCCCATCGTTGCGCAGCTCGGCAAACATATTGAGGCTCTCCACGTCGCGATAGTCAGTAATGCGCGTGAAATGCGGGTTGGTCATGCCAATCTCTTCGCCCTGGTAGATATACGGCGTTCCCTGCATGCCATGCAGCACCATCGCCAGCATTTTTGCCGCAGGCACGCGGTATTCACCTTCATCACCAAAGCGAGAAACAATGCGCGGCTGATCGTGGTTACACCAGAACAAGGCATTCCATGCCACGTTGTGCATTCCTTGTTGCCAGTGGCGGAACAATGTTTTCAACGCCACAAAGTCAGGTTTAGCCAGCGTCCATTTTTCACCACCGGGATAATCGACCTTCAGGTGATGAAAATTAAAGGTCATCGACAATTCACTGCCTGTCAGTGCCGCGTATCGCTGGCAATGCTCAAGGCTGGTGGAGGACATTTCACCTACGGTCATTAACCCGCGTGGCGTAAACACATCGCGGTTCATCTCGTGCAAAAACTCGTGTGCTCGTGGCCCGTCGGTGTAGAAGCGACGCCCGTCGCCATCCAGGTCTTCAGGGAAACGCGGGTCTTTGGAGATCAGATTCACCACATCCAGGCGCAACCCGTCGACCCCACGATCGGCCCAGAATTCACAGACTTTTTTCAGCTCTGCGCGTACCGCTGGATTCTCCCAGTTGAGATCCGCCTGTTCTGGTGCAAAGAGATGCAAATAGTACTGTTCGCTTTCCGCATGCCAGCGCCACGCACTACCGCCAAATTTTGAACGCCAGTTGTTCGGTGGCGTTTCTGGTTCGCCATCGCGCCAGATATAAAACTGGCGGTAAGGGCTTTCTTTGTTCAGCGCCTCGCGAAACCAGGCATGTTGGGTAGAGGTATGGTTAAACACCATATCGAGAATGATACGAATCCCGCGCGATTTTGCCTGCGTCACCAGTTCGTCAAAATCGTCCAGCGTGCCGTAGGTGGGATCAATCGCCGTATAGTTCGCTACATCGTAACCGTTATCGACCTGGGGAGAGACATAAAAGGGGGTTAGCCAGATGGCATCAACGCCCAGTTTATGCAGATAGTCCAGGCGTTGGATAACGCCACGTAAATCGCCGGTGCCGCTACCCGTGGTGTCCTGAAAACTCTTTGGATAAATCTGGTAGATAACGCCGTTTTGCCACCAGTGGGGAAGATTAGTCATTACGTTATTCCTGCAAATGCGAGGGGGCGCAATTGCGCCCCGAAGAAAATTAAACAATGTCCAGCGTGCCCAGGCGGTATTTCCGCTGATAGATAAACGAGGTGAGTACAATCGGGATGATGATGGCGATAGCCATTGCCAGCGCAAACACCTGCCAGTAGCTCGGTTGAATCGAGAGAATTCCCGGCAGGCCGCCTACGCCGATGCCATTCGCCATAACGCCGTTCAGGCCGCATAGCAATCCTGCCAGACCAGAACCAATCATCGCGCACAGCATCGGGAAGCGATATTTCAGGTTGATGCCGTACATTGCAGGCTCAGTGACCCCAAGCCAGGCGGAGATAGCGGCAGGCACGGAGATCTCGCGTTCATTGTGCTTGCGGCTGGAAATGATAATGCCTATCACGGCGGAGCCCTGAGCGATATTCGACAGCGCAATCAGCGGCCACACTGGCGTGCCACCCATGCTTTGAATCATCTGCAAATCAATAGCAAGGGTGGTCTGGTGTACGCCGGTGATCACCAGCGGCGCGTACAGGAAGCCAAACAATGCCGCACCAATCGGAGCAAAGCTGCCGGTCATCAGGTGACGTACCGCAAAGGCAACGCCATCGCCAATCATGCGACCAAACGGACCAATCAGCGCATGGGCGAGGAACACCGCGAGGATCAGCGAACAGACGGGCACCACCACCAGATAGAGGTAATCCGGCACGATGCGTTTAAGGCGAGTTTCAATAACGCCCAGCGCCAGTCCGGCTAACAGTGCCGGGATCACCTGCGCCTGATAGCCTACTTTGGCGATGCTGAACATGCCAAAGTCCCACACTTCCGGCAGCTGCTGCCCGAGCAGATAAGCGTTCATCAGCTGTGGAGAAACCAGTGTCACGCCAAGCACGATACCAAGGATCGGCGTGCCGCCCATTTTTTTCACCGCTGACCAGCAAATACCGACCGGCAGGTAGAAGAAGATCGCTTCACCGATCAACCACAGAAAATCGTAGATCGTTTGCAGGGAAGGGTACATTTGCGCCAGCGTTTGACCGTTGCTCATGGGCAAATCGCCGATCACATTGCGAAAACCGAGGATCAAACCGCCGCTAATCAACGCGGGCAGCAACGGGAAGAAGATCTCCGCGAAATGAGAGATCAACTGCTCATGCCATTTCATATTCTGCCGGGCGGCTTTTTTTACCTGCTCTTTATCAACCTGCGCCTGTCCGGTTGACGCTATCAGTGCTTGATAGTAATCACCCACGTTGGTGCCAATCACCACCTGAAATTGCCCGGCATTGGTGAAACAGCCTTTCACCATGGGGAGTTGCTCAATTTCTTTCGGTCTGGCATTGGCCGGTTGGTTGAGGACAAAGCGCAGGCGAGTAATACAGTGGCTCACCGTCGCAATATTGCCGCGCCCGCCGACCAGTTCAATCAACCGATCGATATCCGTTTGGTTTATTTTGCTCATCATAAAGCCCCATGGCAGATGACATTTTTGGTTGGCTGCAGAATATATTGCGCGGAAAAATTTAAAAACGGGAACGTTCCCGAAACGCAGCGAAGATCACAATTTATCGTTCAGGAAACGATCAGGACAGGGTGGCGGGGATGATGATTTGTTGCGGTTCGCTGCGCCCGGTTACCTGCGCGATCAACTGGCAGGCCGCCTGGCGTCCAGCTTCGGCGTAACCGGGATCTACAGTGACGATCTCCGGATGGAGGAATTTCATTAACGGTGTATTACCGACGCTCGCCAGTTGCAAGGTGTCGATGCGTTGCTCTTGCAGGTATTTACTTGCGCCAAGTGCCAGCGTGTCGGTTGCGCACAGTAACGCAGTAGTTTCAGGCGTAATCACTTTTGCCACGTTCTCATAGCCTTGCTTCATAGCAAGCCCTGGCAGAGCGGCAACGGGATGCAGTTTATGCGCTTTGCAGAACGCCAGGTAGGCTTCGTGACGTCGCTTCCCGGTCGTCACGTCACTATGCGGCACGCCGAGATAACTGATATTACGATGCCCCTGGTCATACAGCCGTTGCATCAGGATCTTGATTGCCCCTTCGTCGTCATAACAGACCGAAGCAAAGCCTTTTGCGTCACGCGCCAGCAGAACCAGCGATGACTGCCAGTGGGCTAACATTTCTTCTGTTATGCCAGTAAAACCGAACAGCACTACGCCGTCGATATTACGCCGTTTCAGCACCCCCAAATGTTCGGCAACTAATTGCGGGGAAAACTGACTTTCCATCATGATTGGGTCGTAACCTTGTTCATAGAACGCTGGCAGCATGGTTTGAACGGCGAGATTTTCTGACAACGAATCCAGGCGGGTAACAATGATGGCGACCACTTTATCGCTTTGCCCACGCATAGCGCGCGCAGAGCGGGAAGGGGAAAATCCATGCTGATTCATCACTGCTTCAACACGCTCGCGGGTGCGCTGGCTCACGCCGCTTTCGTTATTCAGCACCCGGGAAACTGTAGATTTCCCCACGCCGCTTAAGCGTGCGATGTCTTTGATGGTCAGCCGATTTTGCATCCTGTTGTCCTGTAACGTGTTGTTTAATTATTTGAGCCTAACTTTACCCGTGCATTCAGCAATGGGTAAAGTCTGGTTTATCGTTGGTTTAGTTGCCAGCAGGTATTATATCGCCATAGATGCTACGAATATTATTGGATTCTCCTTATTATTTGCGGCGCTTTTTTCACTTACCGGAGGTTATATGGAACCTGATCCCACGCCTCTCCCTCGACGGAGATTAAAACTTTTCCGGTAAGCCCGTCTTTTCACGGCGTTACCGGATGCGTAAGGCCGTGACGTTTTAACGTCCCTGCTCAGCTTTATTACCTTCAGGTAAGGCTTCGCCACGCCTGAAGACATTTCTGTACTGTTTCAGACAGTGCGGAGGGACTCCTTATGTTTAAAGAAATTTTTACCCGGCTCATTCGCCATTTACCTTCCCGTCTGGTTCATCGCGATCCATTGCCTGGCGCGCAGCAGACAGTGAATACGGCGGTCCCGCCGTCCTTAAGTTCGCATTGCCTGAAAATGGCGGTGATGCCCGAAGAAGAATTATGGAAAACGTTCGACACCCATCCGGAAGGGTTAAATCAGGCGGAAGTGGAATCTGCCCGCGAACAACATGGTGAAAATAAATTACCCGCACAACAACCGTCGCCGTGGTGGGTACATTTATGGGTCTGCTATCGCAACCCCTTTAATATTTTACTCACCATTCTCGGCGCTATTTCTTACGCCACGGAAGATTTATTTGCCGCGGGCGTTATCGCGCTAATGGTCGCTATTTCAACGTTGCTGAACTTTATTCAGGAAGCACGTTCCACTAAAGCGGCAGATGCCCTGAAAGCGATGGTCAGCAATACCGCGACGGTGCTGCGCGTAATTAACGACAAAGGCGAAAATGGCTGGCTGGAGATCCCGATCGACCAGCTGGTGCCCGGCGATATTATAAAACTGGCGGCGGGAGATATGATCCCGGCAGATTTACGTATCTTGCAGGCGCGGGATCTGTTCGTCGCTCAGGCGTCGTTAACCGGTGAGTCTCTGCCCGTAGAAAAAGCCGCTACCACTCGCCAGCCGGAGCACAGCAATCCGCTGGAGTGCGACACCCTGTGTTTTATGGGCACCACCGTGGTGAGCGGCACGGCACAAGCAATGGTGATTGCTACAGGAGCCAACACCTGGTTTGGTCAACTGGCGGGGCGTGTTAGTGAGCAGGAAAGCGAGCCGAATGCCTTTCAGCAAGGGATCAGCCGCGTCAGTATGCTGCTGATTCGCTTTATGCTGGTGATGGCTCCGGTGGTGTTGCTTATCAACGGTTACACCAAAGGCGACTGGTGGGAAGCGGCACTGTTTGCGCTTTCGGTCGCGGTAGGCTTAACGCCGGAAATGTTGCCGATGATTGTTACCTCGACGCTGGCGCGCGGCGCAGTAAAGCTGTCGAAACAGAAAGTGATCGTCAAACATCTGGATGCTATTCAGAACTTTGGCGCAATGGATATTCTGTGCACTGATAAAACTGGCACCCTGACACAGGACAAAATTGTGCTGGAGAATCATACCGATATCTCCGGTAAAACCAGCGAACGCGTGCTGCATAGCGCGTGGTTGAACAGTCATTATCAGACCGGACTTAAAAACCTGCTCGATACAGCGGTGCTCGAAGGTACGGATGAAGAGTCAGCGCGCTCGCTGGCCAGTCGTTGGCAAAAAATCGATGAGATTCCGTTTGATTTCGAGCGTCGCCGGATGTCGGTGGTAGTGGCAGAAAATACCGAGCACCATCAGCTGGTTTGCAAAGGTGCATTGCAGGAAATCCTCAATGTGTGTTCGCAGGTGCGTCACAATGGCGAGATTGTGCCGCTCGATGACATCATGCTGCGTAAGATTAAGCGGGTTACTGATACGCTGAATCGTCAGGGGCTGCGCGTGGTTGCGGTGGCGACGAAATACCTGCCAGCGCGTGAAGGAGATTACCAGCGGGCGGATGAATCCGACCTGATCCTCGAAGGATATATTGCTTTCCTTGATCCGCCAAAAGAGACAACTGCTCCGGCACTGAAGGCATTAAAAGCGAGTGGAATTACCGTAAAAATCCTTACTGGCGACAGTGAGTTAGTTGCAGCGAAAGTGTGCCATGAAGTGGGGCTGGACGCGGGAGAGGTGGTCATTGGTAGTGATATTGAAACGCTATCTGACGACGAACTGGCAAATCTCGCACAGCGCACCACGCTGTTTGCTCGTCTGACGCCGATGCATAAAGAACGCATTGTGACCTTACTGAAGCGCGAAGGGCATGTGGTTGGCTTTATGGGCGATGGTATTAATGATGCGCCCGCCTTACGCGCTGCGGATATCGGCATTTCTGTGGACGGCGCGGTAGATATTGCCCGTGAAGCGGCTGATATCATCCTGCTGGAAAAAAGCCTGATGGTGCTGGAAGAGGGGGTTATTGAAGGACGTCGCACTTTCGCCAACATGCTGAAATACATCAAAATGACGGCGAGCTCCAACTTCGGTAATGTGTTCAGCGTGCTGGTGGCGAGTGCTTTCTTGCCCTTCCTGCCGATGTTGCCGTTACACTTGCTTATTCAGAACCTGCTGTATGATGTGTCACAGGTGGCGATCCCGTTTGATAACGTCGACGACGAGCAAATTCAAAAGCCGCAGCGTTGGAACCCGGCGGATCTGGGGCGCTTTATGATCTTCTTCGGACCGATCAGCTCGATCTTCGATATTCTGACGTTTTGCCTGATGTGGTGGGTATTCCATGCCAACACGCCGGAAACGCAAACGCTGTTCCAGTCGGGATGGTTTGTGGTGGGCTTACTGTCGCAAACGCTGATTGTGCATATGATCCGCACCCGCCGTGTGCCGTTTATTCAGAGCTGTGCATCGTGGCCGTTAATGATCATGACCGTGATCGTGATGATTGTCGGGATCGCATTGCCGTTTTCACCGCTGGCCAGTTATCTGCAACTGCAGGCGCTGCCGTTAAGCTATTTCCCGTGGCTGGTTGCGATTCTGGCAGGGTATATGACATTAACCCAGTTGGTGAAAGGATTTTATAGCCGTCGTTACGGCTGGCAATAAAGAATAAACT
>ENA-UEPS01001520-UEPS01001520.1-human-gut-metagenome-genome-assembly--contig:-NODE-1520-length-12185-cov-3.053188_pt1 | contig 12185 bp, 7 predicted proteins | sample MGYA00242904_ERZ507924 | MGnify/ENA primary metagenome ERZ507924 (study PRJEB26167, sample SAMN06115422) | human gut metagenome | host: Homo sapiens | place: China:Sichuan | collected 2014-10-16...
GACCAATCGCCGACCACAGGGAGTAACGGCCGCCAACCCAGTCCCAGAATTCGAACATGTTGGCGGTGTCGATACCGAACTCGCCAACCGCTTTCGCGTTGGTGGAAAGCGCGGCGAAGTGTTTCGCCACGTGCTTGTCGTCGCCCGCGGTTGCCAGGAACCAGTCGCGCGCGCTGTGGGCGTTGGTCATGGTTTCCTGGGTAGTGAAAGTCTTGGACGCCACCAGGAACAGAGTCGTTTCCGGATTCACGTTCTTCAGCACTTCGGCGATATGGGTGCCATCGACGTTAGAGACAAAGTGCATGTTGAGGTGGTTTTTATACGGACGCAGCGCCTCGGTCACCATGAAAGGACCGAGGTCGGAGCCGCCGATGCCGATGTTAACCACGTCGGTGATCGGTTTGCCGGTGTAGCCTTTCCAGCTACCGGAGATAATCGCTTCGGAGAAGGTTTTCATCTTCTCCAGCACCGCGTTGACTTCCGGCATTACGTCTTTGCCATCAACCAAAATCGGGGTATTGCTACGGTTACGCAGCGCTACGTGCAGCACGGCGCGGTTTTCAGTGCGGTTGATCTTCTCGCCAGAGAACATCGACTTAATCGCGCCCGCCAGATCGCACTCTTTCGCCAGATCCTGTAATTTCGCCAGCGTCTCTTCAGTGATGCGGTTTTTGGAGTAATCCACCAGCATCTGATCGTCGAATGTTGCGGAGAACTTAGAAAAACGATCGCCGTCTTTAGCAAAAAGATCGGCGATCGTAACGTCTTTCATTTCATCGAAGTGTTTCTGTAGTGCCTGCCAGGCAGCGGTCTGCGTTGGATTGATGTTTTTCATTAGCAATACTCTTCTGATTTTGAGAATTGTGACTTTGGAAGATTGTAGCGCCAGTCACAGAAAAATGTGATGGTTTTAGTGCCGTTAGCGTAATGTTGAGTGTAAACCCTTAGCGCAGTGAAGCATTTATTAGCTGAACTACTTACCGCCAGTAGTGGATGAAAAATCCGCATGACCCCATCGTTGACAACGGCCCCGCTCACCCTTTATTTATAAATGTACTACCTGCGCTAGCGCAGGCCAGAAGAGGCGCGTTGCCCAAGTAACGGTGTTGGAGGAGCCAGTCCTGTGATAACACCTGAGGGGGTGCATCGCCGAGGTGATTGAACGGCTGGCCACGTTCATCATCGGCTACAGGGGCTGAATCCCCTGGGTTGTCACCAGAAGCGTTCGCAGTCGGGCGTTTCGCAAGTGGTGGAGCACTTCTGGGTGAAAATAGTAGCGAAGTATCGCTCTGCGCCCACCCGTCTTCCGCTCTTCCCTTGTGCCAAGGCTGAAAATGGATCCCCTGACACGAGGTAGTTATGTCTGAAATTGTTGTCTCCAAATTTGGCGGTACCAGCGTAGCTGATTTTGACGCCATGAACCGCAGCGCTGATATTGTGCTTTCTGATGCCAACGTGCGTTTAGTTGTCCTCTCGGCTTCTGCTGGTATCACTAATCTGCTGGTCGCTTTAGCTGAAGGACTGGAACCTGGCGAGCGATTCGAAAAACTCGACGCTATTCGCAACATCCAGTTTGCCATTCTGGAACGTCTGCGTTACCCGAACGTTATCCGTGAAGAGATTGAACGTCTGCTGGAGAACATTACTGTTCTGGCAGAAGCGGCGGCGCTGGCAACGTCTCCGGCGCTGACAGATGAACTGGTCAGCCACGGCGAGCTGATGTCGACCCTGCTGTTTGTTGAGATCCTGCGCGAACGCGATGTTCAGGCACAGTGGTTTGATGTACGTAAAGTGATGCGTACCAACGACCGATTTGGTCGTGCAGAGCCAGATGTAGCCGCGCTGGCGGAACTGGCCGCGCTGCAGCTGCTCCCACGCCTCAATGAAGGCTTAGTGATCACCCAGGGATTTATCGGTAGCGAAAATAAAGGTCGTACAACGACGCTTGGCCGTGGAGGCAGCGATTATACGGCAGCCTTGCTGGCGGAGGCTTTACACGCATCTCGTGTTGATATCTGGACCGACGTCCCGGGCATCTACACCACCGATCCACGCGTAGTTTCCGCAGCAAAACGCATTGATGAAATCGCGTTTGCCGAAGCGGCAGAGATGGCAACTTTTGGTGCAAAAGTACTGCATCCGGCAACGTTGCTACCCGCAGTACGCAGCGATATCCCGGTCTTTGTCGGCTCCAGCAAAGACCCACGCGCAGGTGGTACGCTGGTGTGCAATAAAACTGAAAATCCGCCGCTGTTCCGCGCGCTGGCGCTTCGTCGCAATCAGACTCTGCTCACTTTGCACAGCCTGAATATGCTGCATTCTCGCGGTTTCCTCGCGGAAGTTTTCGGCATCCTCGCGCGGCATAATATTTCGGTAGACTTAATCACCACGTCAGAAGTGAGCGTGGCATTAACCCTTGATACCACCGGTTCAACCTCCACTGGCGATACGTTGCTGACGCAATCTCTGCTGATGGAGCTTTCCGCACTGTGTCGGGTGGAGGTGGAAGAAGGTCTGGCGCTGGTCGCGTTGATTGGCAATGACCTGTCAAAAGCCTGCGGCGTTGGCAAAGAGGTATTCGGCGTACTGGAACCGTTCAACATTCGCATGATTTGTTATGGCGCATCCAGCCATAACCTGTGCTTCCTGGTGCCCGGCGAAGATGCCGAGCAGGTGGTGCAAAAACTGCATAGTAATTTGTTTGAGTAAATACTGTATGGCCTGGAAGCTATATTTCGGGCCGTATTGATTTTCTTGTCACTATGCTCATCAATAAACGAGCCTGTACTCTGTTAACCAGCGTCTTTATCGGAGAATAATTGCCTTTAATTTTTTTATCTGCATCTCTAATTAATTATCGAAAGAGATAAATAGTTAAGAGAAGGCAAAATGAATATTATCAGTTCTGCGCGCAAACGAATGCCCGTACACTGAACTCTCTGGCTCACTGAGGGCACCATCATGGCACTCCCCCGTATTACCCAAAAAGAGATGACTGAACGCGAGCAGCGTGAACTTAAAACACTGCTGGATCGGGCGCGGATTGCGCATGGTCGCGTATTGACCAACTCCGAAACCAACAGCATTAAGAAAGATTACATCGATAAATTAATGGTCGAGCGTGAGGCTGAAGCGAAAAAAGCCCGCCAGTTGAAGAAAAAGCAGGCTTATAAACCGGATCCTGAAGCGTCATTTAGCTGGTCAGCAAATACGTCGACGCGCGGCAGGCGCTAATCCACAATCAACGCCTGAGATTTTCACTCGTCAGTGTGAACACAATTTTCCCCTCACCCTAACCCTTTTCCCGAAGGGGCGAGGGGACTGTCCGAGCTCTTTTTGGACGTTTTCATCAGTCTGAGGCGTTAATCAGCGTCCCTTCTTTTTACGCCCCGGCGAGGTAAAACGCTTACCGTTGGACGCCGGGCGACCGCCTTTTTCCGCCGTTTTTTCCATCTTAACGACTGGACGTTTGATGCCCGCTGTTTTCGGTTTGGCCTTCACTTTAGGTTTTGCCTCGGAAGAGGAATTTTCGATGAGCTTAAAGAGGTCGATTAACTCATCGTCGGTTAAATCGCGCCACTCCCCCAGCGGAATGCCGCTTAAGCTGACGTTCATAATGCGCGTACGTTCCAGCTTTTTCACTTCATAGCCGAAATGCTCGCACATGCGCCGGATCTGACGGTTCAGCCCCTGCACCAGGGTAATGCGGAAGACAAACGGCGCTTCTTTTTTGACTTTACACTCTTTAGTCACTGTCCCGAGGATTGGCACCCCCGCCCCCATACCACGAATAAATTCATCGGTAATCGGTTTATCGACCGTAACCAGATACTCTTTCTCATGATCGTTACCCGCACGGAGGATCTTATTCACCAGATCGCCGTGATTGGTGAGGAAAATCAGCCCCTGGGAGTCTTTATCCAGGCGGCCAATCGGGAACACGCGTTTGCTGTGGTTAACGAAATCGACAATGTTATCGCGCTCGCCATCTTCGGTGGTGCTGACAATACCGACGGGCTTGTTCAGGGCGATAAGTACCAAATCTTCGGCTTCCCGAGGCTCAATCAACTGACCGTTTACTTTCACAACGTCGCCGGGTTTCACCTGATCGCCAATGGTGGCTCGCTTGCCATTAAGGAACACATTGCCTTGCTCGATATAGCGATCCGCTTCGCGGCGTGAGCAAATTCCGCTTTCGCTGATGTATTTATTTAAACGGACTGATGAGTCGGGCAGCATAAATTCTCCTGTAAAAAACGGAATATACCGTACCTTTGGGTTGATAAAAAATAGTCATGAGCGAACTATTTGTTATTTCCATTGGCTTGAATTCGTTACCTGCTCAAATCACTTTCCAGAAGCAATGTGCGACATCGTGAGCCATGTCAGTAAGTGGTTAAATTCGCAGTGGTAGCATGCCTTCCGTGATTTCTTACTAACCGGAGAAGTAATGGAACTGCTTTTATTGAGTAACTCGACGCTGCCGGGTAAAGCCTGGCTGGAACATGCACTGCCGCTAATTGCTGAACAGTTGCAGGGTCGCCGCTCAGCGGTGTTTATCCCTTTCGCTGGCGTAACGCAGACCTGGGATGATTACACAGCGAAAACGGCTGCGGTTCTCGCTCCGCTGGGTGTTTCTGTCACCGGTATTCATAGCGTTGTCGATCCCGTTGCCGCGATTGAAAATGCTGAGATCGTGATTGTCGGCGGCGGTAATACTTTCCAGTTGCTGAAACAGTGCCGCGAGCGCGGGCTGCTGGCACCAATTACTGACGTGGTTAAACGTGGCGCACTGTATATTGGCTGGAGCGCAGGCGCTAACCTTGCTTGCCCAACCATTCGTACCACCAACGATATGCCGATTGTCGATCCGCAAGGTTTCGATGCGCTAAATCTGTTCCCGCTGCAAATCAACCCGCACTTCACCAACGCGCTGCCGGAAGGCCATAAAGGTGAAACCCGTGAGCAGCGTATTCGCGAACTGCTGGTCGTCGCGCCAGAACTGACGATTATTGGTCTACCGGAAGGTAACTGGATCACAGTGAGTAAAGGTCACGCTACGCTGGGTGGCCCGAACACCACCTATGTGTTTAAGGCCGGTGAAGAAGCGGTTCCGCTGGAAGCGGGTCACCGTTTTTAAGTGAATTGCCGGATGCATGATCCGGCATCTTGTTCATAGTGCCTGATGCGACGCTTGACGCGTCTTATCAGGCCTACAGGATTCACAATATTAATACTCGTCCCGTCCTTCATCTTCATCCGGCTGTTCCAGCACACTGTAAGCCACCGAACAAAACAGCGAGTTCAGACGCTGCATATCTCCCAGTAAGCCTAAATGTAGCGAACTGGTTTCAATGCTCTGCACGTTTTGCTGATGCAGGCGATCGACGTGGGCGTGGGAATAGCGGCGATTAAGAATGCGAAAACGATGTTTGCTGCGACGCAAACGACGAGCGCTGGTGACATCGCCAGAGAAGAACACCGACATTGCCAGCTTTAAATTACTGAGCAATTGCTCATAGAGCGCATCCAGTTCCTTCAACCCATCAAGCGAAAATGCCCGCCGTGCTGCCAGTGATTTGTCAGCAATTTCGCTGCCCATGCGCTCGACGATATCGGAGGCCTGTTCAAGGTTGAGCGACATTTCGATGATCTCTGCCCAGCGGCGCGACTCTTCCTCCGCCAGCTCTTCTTTTGGCATCCGCGCCAGATACAGCTTAATGGCGGTGTAGAGAACGTTGATATCATCTGCCAGCTTACGCAGCTCTTTCTCCTGCCGTGGCTCACCGTGCATCACTTTATTCAACCCTTCCATCATCTGTTCCATGGCGTCGCCAATGCGCAGGGTTTCGCGCGCGGCGTTCGCCAGAGCAAGCGTGGGCGTATCCAGCGCGCTGACATCCAGATGTTTAGGCCGTAGCTGGGTATCCAGTTCCGGTTCATCGCGAATAATCGTTTTGCAAAACCGTGCCATCGGGTCAACAAATGGCAGCATGACCAGGCAACGTACAAGGTTGTAGAAGACGTGGAAATAGATCACCAGTTCCGCTTTTGGCAATGACAACTTCCCCATTGTCTCTGCCAGCAAATGGACAAACGGCAGGATAATCAGGCTACCCACCAGCTTAAACAGCAGACTACCCAGCGCGACACGGCGGGCTGCGGCATTGGCGGCACTGTTGTTGAGCATCGCCAGCAGGCCGGAACCGAGGTTAGCACCAATCACCAGACAGAGCGCCACGGGGAAGGAGATAATGCCTGCGGCGGTCAGAGTCGCAGTCAGCAGTACAGCAGCAAGGCTGGAGTAGCTGATAATGGCGAACATCGCGCCAATCAGCGCATCCAGCAGAATATCGCCGGTCAGCGAGGCAAAGATCACCTGAACGCCGTTTGCCTGGGTGATCGGCGTTACGGCCTGCACAATCAACTCCAGCGCCAGCAAAATCAGCCCAAGACCAATACCGACGCGGCCCAGTTGCCCGGCGCGTGACTGTTTGCGTCCGAGGAAAAAAATCACGCCGATAAAAATAAGTAACGGTGACAGCCAGGATAAGTCGAAGGTGAGAATACGCGCCATTAGCGCCGTCCCGACATCTGCACCCAGCACAATGACCAGAGCCGGTGCGAGGGCTACCAGATCCTGAGCGACAAACGAGGTCACCAGCATGGTGGTGGCATTACTGCTCTGCACCAGTGCGGTAACGCCTATCCCCGCGCAAAAGGCGAGCGGCTTTTTTTCGACGCTCCGGCTAAGGACAGTACGCAAACGCGCGCCGAAGACGCGCATTACGCCGGTTCGAACAATATGAGTCCCCCAGACCAGCAGGGCGACGGCAGAAAGCAGGTGAAGCAGCGTTAACACGAGTTCAGGTTCTCCTTATCGTTATATGTTCCTGAAGCAATTGAATGACCAAAGGACCGGAAACACGCTGACTGGCATCTTTACTGTGCCTTTTGACATTCGTTTTTCCGGCTAAGATTATTCCAGCCTGTTTCCAGTATAAGTGTTTCATATTAATAAAGAGACAGGGCACTCATTGAGCGCCCTGTTTGTTGTAAGGAAAAGTGACAGATTTGTGAATCAGTCCGCGTCATACCCCAGATTCGGTGCCAGCCAGCGCTCAACTTCGGTAACGCTCATACCTTTACGGCGGGCATAATCTTCAACCTGATCGCGCTGAATTTGTGCTACAGCGTAGTACTTGCTGTCCGGGTGGCTGAAGTACCAACCCGAAACCGATGCACCGGGCCACATGGCGAAAGATTCTGTGAGTTTCATGCCAGTGTGTTTTTCCACTTCCAGCAGCTCCCAGATGGTGGCTTTTTCCGTATGTTCCGGGCAGGCCGGATAGCCCGGTGCCGGACGGATGCCCTGGTAGTTTTCGCGGATCAGCTCTTCGTTGCTGAGGTTCTCGTTCGGCGCATAGCCCCAGTAGACTTTACGCACACGCTCATGGAGATACTCCGCAAAGGCTTCGGCTAAACGGTCGGCAAGCGCTTTCACCATGATTTTGTTGTAATCATCGTGCTGCGCTTCAAAGGCATCAGCCAGTGCGTCCTCTTCCAGCCCGCCAGTCACGGCAAATGCGCCGATGTAATCTGCTTTACCAGAAAGCTTCGGCGCAACGAAGTCAGCGAGACAGTAGTTAGCGAAGCCTGTTTTTTCGGTCTGTTGACGCAGATGGTGGCTGACGTTGATCACATGGGTACGCGTTTCGTCACGGTAGATTTCAATGTCATCGCCCACACGGTTTGCCGGGAACAGGCCCACCACGCCACGCGGATTCAGCGTTTTCTCGGCGCTTAATTTATCCAGCATGTCGTTGGCGTCTTTAAACAGCCGCTGCGCCTCAACGCCCACCACTTCATCTTCCAGAATGCGCGGATACTTCCCGGCCAGCGACCAGGTCATAAAGAACGGTGTCCAGTCGATGTAATTACGCAGCGTTTCGATGCTGGCTTCGACTTCCTGCACGCCGAGACGGTGCGCCACCGGCGGCGTGTAAGCCTGCCAGTCAAAAGCGAAATCGTTATCGCGCGCCGCTTCCAGCGTGACCGGTGGTGTGCGCGGTTTCTTGCGCCCGTGCTGAATACGTACGGTTTCGTACTCCTTGCGGGTACGAGCGACAAAATCATCACGCTGGGTATCGGAAAGCAGCGCCGCCACCACACCAACGGTACGCGAGGCATTCTGCACATACACCGTCGGGCCGCTGTAGTTCTGCTCGATTTTCACCGCCGTGTGCGCTTTTGAGGTCGTCGCGCCGCCAATCAATAGCGGAATAGTGAAGCCCTGACGCTCCATCTCTTTCGCCACGTTAACCATCTCGTCCAGCGACGGCGTGATAAGCCCCGAAAGGCCAATCAGATCAGCATTCACTTCTTTAGCGGTACGGAGAATTTTTTCCGCAGGCACCATAACGCCGAGATCGACAATTTCGTAGTTGTTACATTGCAGCACCACACCAACGATATTTTTACCGATGTCGTGGACGTCGCCCTTCACGGTGGCGATCACCATCTTGCCGTTGGTTTTGCCCTGCTCTTTGCTGGCTTCAATAAACGGTTCGAGATACGCCACCGCCTGTTTCATGACGCGCGCCGATTTGACCACCTGTGGCAGGAACATTTTCCCTTCGCCAAACAGATCGCCGACCACGTTCATGCCGTCCATCAACGGGCCTTCAATCACTTCAATCGGGCGCGTAGCCTGCTGGCGGGCTTCTTCGGTATCCTGCTCGATAAACTCAGTAATGCCTTTGACCAGCGAGTATTCCAGACGTTTATTCACTTCCCACGAGCGCCACTCCGCCTGCTGGGCGTTAGCGGTGTCGTCGGTTTTGCTGCCGCGATATTTCTCGGCAAGCTCCAGTAAACGCTCAGTGCCATCATCGCGACGATTAAGAATCACATCTTCCACCGCGTCGCGCAGTTCAGCGGGCAGGTCGTCGTAAATCGCCAGCTGCCCGGCATTGACGATCCCCATATCCATGCCATTGCGAATAGCGTAGTAGAGGAACACTGCGTGAATGGCTTCGCGCACCGGATCGTTGCCACGGAATGAGAAAGAAACGTTAGATACGCCGCCGGAAATCAGCGCGTGCGGCAGTTCGCGTTTGATGTCTTCGCAGGCGCCGATAAAGTCCTGCGCATAGTTGTTGTGCTCTTCAATGCCGGTGGCGACCGCGAAGATGTTCGGGTCGAAGATGATATCTTCTGGCGGGAAGCCAACCTCTTCGGTGAGGATTTTGTACGCCCGACGGCAAATCTCGATTTTCCGTGCGCGGGTATCGGCCTGTCCCTGTTCGTCAAAGGCCATTACCACCACTGCCGCACCGTAACGACGCAAGAGCTTCGCGTGATGGATAAAGGCGTCGACGCCCTCTTTCATCGAGATAGAGTTAACAATGCCTTTGCCCTGGATACACTTCAGACCTTTTTCAATGACATCCCATTTTGAGGAGTCGATCATAATCGGCACGCGAGCGATATCCGGTTCACCGGCAATCAGATTGAGAAAACGCACCATCGCCGCTTCGGCGTCGAGCATCCCTTCATCCATGTTGATATCGATAATCTGCGCACCGTTTTCCACCTGCTGGCGGGCCACATCCAGTGCCTCGCTGTATTTCTCTTCTTTGATCAGGCGCTTGAACTTAGCGGAACCGGTGACGTTGGTGCGTTCACCCACGTTCACAAACAGGCTATCTTCGCCAATGTTCAGCGGCTCCAGGCCGGACAAACGGCAGGCTACGGGGATTTCCGGCAGTTTGCGCGGCGCTAATCCTTCTACTGCACGACTCATCGCTGCAATATGTTGCGGCGTGGTCCCGCAGCAACCACCGACGATATTGAGAAAGCCCGCTTGCGCCCATTCACGTATCTGTTTTGCCATCGTGTCGGCGTCGAGATCGTACTCACCAAAGGCGTTGGGTAGCCCGGCGTTCGGGTGCGCGGTGACGTAGCATTCCGCAATCCGTGACAGCTCCTGCACGTACTGGCGCAGTTCATCGGGCCCCAGCGCACAGTTCAGGCCAAAGGTCAGAGCTTCGGCGTGGCGCAATGAGTTGTAAAATGCTTCGGTGGTCTGCCCGGAGAGCGTGCGCCCGGAGGCGTCGGTGATGGTGCCGGAGATCATAATCGGCAGCTCAACGCCCAGCGCTTCAAACTCCGTTTTCACCGCAAAAACCGCCGCTTTGGCGTTAAGGGTGTCGAAAACGGTTTCAATCAGGATCAGATCCGCGCCACCTTCCACCAGCGCTTTGGTGGACTCTCGATAAGCCGCCACCAGCCCGTCAAAAGTGATATTACGAAATGCCGGATCATTTACGTCCGGAGAAATAGACGCCGTGCGGTTGGTCGGGCCGAGAACACCGGCAACGTAGCGCGGTTTCTCCGGCGTGCGCGCGGTCCACTCATCAGCACAAGCTCGCGCCAGTTTCGCCGCCGCAAAGTTGATTTCCGCCGACAGGGATTCCATCTGGTAATCCGCCATCGCAATGGTCGTGGAGTTGAAGGTGTTGGTTTCGATGATATCCGCGCCCGCTTCAAAGTAGGCGTTGTGGATAGCGGCGATCACTTCCGGTTTGCTGAGCACCAGCAGGTCGTTGTTGCCTTTGAGATCGCATGGCCAGTCGGCAAAGCGTTCACCACGAAAATCGGCTTCGTTCAGTCGATAGCTCTGGATCATGGTGCCCATACCGCCGTCCAGCACCAGAATACGTTCATTTAACTGCGCACGCAGTTGTTCCACTTTGCTGCTCACACTTGCTCCCGACACGCTCAACCCAGATTTAATAAAAATTCAACAAACCATACTGGCATAAACGCATCTGTGGTAAAAGCGACCACCACGCAACATGAGATTTGTTCAACATTAACTCATCGGATCAGTTCAGCAACTATTGCATTAGCTAACAATAAAAATGAAAATGATTTCCACGATACAGAAAAAGGAGGCTGTCATGGTCGCACCCATTCCCGCGAAACGCGGCAGAAAACCCGCCGTTGCCACCGCACCAGCGACTGGACAGGTTCAGTCTTTAACGCGTGGCCTGAAATTACTGGAGTGGATTGCCGAATCCAATGGCAGTGTGGCACTCACAGAGCTGGCGCAACAAGCCGGGTTACCCAATTCCACGACCCACCGCCTGCTAACCACGATGCAACAGCAGGGTTTCGTGCGTCAGGTCGGCGAACTGGGACATTGGGCAATCGGCGCACATGCCTTTATGGTCGGCAGCAGCTTTCTCCAGAGCCGTAATTTGTTAGCGATTGTTCACCCTATCCTGCGCAATTTAATGGAAGAGTCTGGCGAAACGGTCAATATGGCGGTGCTTGATCAAAGCGATCACGAAGCGATTATTATCGACCAGGTACAGTGTACGCATCTGATGCGAATGTCCGCGCCTATCGGCGGTAAATTGCCGATGCACGCTTCCGGTGCGGGTAAAGCCTTTTTAGCCCAACTGAGCGAAGAACAGGTGACGAAGCTGCTGCACCGCAAAGGGTTACATGCCTATACCCACGCAACGCTGGTGTCTCCTGTGCATTTAAAAGAAGATCTCGCCCAAACGCGCAAACGGGGTTATTCATTTGACGATGAGGAACATGCACTGGGGCTACGTTGCCTTGCAGCGTGTATTTTCGATGAGCACCGTGAACCGTTTGCCGCAATTTCTATTTCCGGACCGATTTCACGTATTACCGATGACCGCGTGACCGAGGTTGGCGCGATGGTGATTAAAGCGGCGAAGGAAGTGACGCTGGCGTACGGTGGAATGCGCTGACTTTTTCTGGCGGGCAGAGGCAATATTCTGCCCATCATACCTGAGTGGCAATAGAATAAGGGTGTCTGTTAATCGCATTGACGCCAAAATAACTTAATGTCATACACTTCACACACTTTTATTAACTCAGCATTATTTTTAAACATCAAACCACTTAATCATTAACAAAATCGCAAGATCTCATTCCACCGACACTTTTACGGCTGCATTATGAGATTGAGCGATTTATGATATTTCTTTAGTTGTAATCATATTAAATTTTTTCACTGTTCTGATAGTTAAAATTCAAGACATCAATAAACAATGAGATATTTAAATGATTACTCGTATTCCTCGCAGTTCTTTCTCTCATTTTCCGTGATTGTCAGTTTTCTCGCCATATTCCAGGTCCTACAG